>Ga0308156_1002207_pt1 | contig 18217 bp, 16 predicted proteins | sample PhyAR2_FD_201041 | JGI IMG/M metagenome (GOLD analysis project Ga0308156, IMG submission 201041) | Phyllosphere microbial communities from UC Gill Tract Community Farm, Albany, California, United States - DLSL A.R2 | ecosystem: Host-associated > Plants > Phyllosphere > Unclassified | place: USA... | reverse complement strand
ATATCTCTACCGTATTCAGTTACAACATCTAAATCAACTGCCACTTGTTTTTTCCCTACTTCAACATCGATCCCAGTAGTGACGTCTTCTCTATTAACAAGCTTGTTAGCAACGTTTGAGAAAAAACCGCCTTCCACTGTTAATAATCCATCGACTGATTCTAACGCAATCCCGATTATTTTTTGGATTACTTTATCATCATAAGTAAGTTCACCCTTAATACCATTTACACTTGCTTCTTCTTTTTTTGGTAGATTTTTGTTATCCATATCTTCAAATCCCTTCTTTTAGTTAATTATTTATAGTTTTACTTTCTTTTATTAGAAAGAAAGATATCTATCCATCCATGCGCAGTAGCATACCATCCCACAAAACCGCCAAGAATAACAAACACGATAATTAGAACGGTTTTAAAGAAACCTAAAGTCAACATTAATAGTGCAATCAATAAACCTGCTAGTGCACCGATTATAGGTCCTTTATGTGTTTCCCATACCTCATTCATATATTTCCTCCTATTTTACACGTTGAACATTTTCTGCTCGAGGCTTTTCAAATTTAATTTTGATTGAAATTTTTACGCCTGGTCCAATCAAATCATGTAGTTGATTTTCTAACTTTTTACTCCATTCATCAGTTTTACCATATAAATCTGAAACGATTTGAAAATCACCTTTGATTTTTACCTTTATCTTTTTTTGACTCATTGTTGCTTTCACATTTGGATTTTTCATCAATTTCTCTGCTGTCAATGACTCAGAGACGAATCCTTCTACCGCTTTTTTACTGATTTTTAAATGACCATCTGATTTTGTAAATGAAAATTGACTCGTTCTTTTTGGATAAAATAGTGTAATTAATACTAAAACGAAAAAGATAATCAAAGTAGTTACTGCAAGATAGAATGCAATTATAGGTAACCAAGTACCAATTAATGGGTAGTCATTCAGACTTAAAAAGTAAAATGGTATAGATATATATGTTTGATAAGAAACGACGGCTGAAAAAGATAAATACATAAGTAGCAAAAGTAAAAACGTAATAAATGTTTTTTTTAATTTACTCAAAGTGAACCTCCTGTCAGTTATTTTCATGGTTTATATCTAATTATCAAAATACAAATGATTTATTATTCCTTTCAAAAGTCATGTTCTTGTTTAATTAACTATTTTCGGAGAAAAATTAAGTGATCCATTCTACTAAAATACTTTAAAATTTATATCTTCACTTTTGCAAAAGCTATTTTTGATATAATCTTCTTTTTATGAGATTAATCCATCAACACATCAGTCAAATAATTTATACTCTTTTTCGTCGAGAAGCGACAGAATTAAATTTTTTGCCACCTGTAGTGATACCCAAATGAAATCAAAAACGGCCTTGAATGTTTAAATAATCTTACCAAAAAGTTGATGTGAATTACTTATGAATTTCGTAACTTTTGAAATTTCAAATTGAGAATTTCTTTATGTTGAGCCATCATTTTTTTAAACAAAAATCCTGGATTAGTTTAATATGGAAATCAAACTAATTGATTTAATCATTTAGATTTTCTTTACAAGCATTAAAAGACAAAGAACCAAAATTCACTTATTATGTGGTATGACGAAATATTTTCATTATTGTATCAATTAACAGTTTTGTGATAATAAGTTTAAAGTTCATAACGCTATTTATTTGCTAATAATTACTCTTTATTTTACATTTTGTACGACATCTGGAAAAATGATAAGAAAACCTTTATTTTATTTAATTACTCATCAATTTTATCTTTGTCACCATCAACAAAACTTCCTATAGTTTGTTTAATCCCAGAAGTCAATTCTTGCACTTTATCTGATTCATCTTTTGTTTTTACTTCTAGTAGACGTTTGATATCTTTTAAAACTTCCTTAGACGCTCCCACTACTTGGTCAATGGTTCCTTCAAACCTAGTTGAATCATCTCCCACTACCTTACCAGCAATTTCTTTTGCATTACCCTTCAAAGATTTTTTATTGATATTGGTCTCCTGCATTTTTTTTACAACTGCTATACCGAAGGATAATCCAATGAATCCAATGATAACTCTTGATTTTTTCATCTATTCTACCTCCTAGTTAAAGTTCTCTATTGTACTCGTCCTGATGTTACTTGTTTTGTGTTTTCAATTCCTTTACTAGTTGCTTTTTTAACTTTTTCGGTTTGATTACTTGCAAATTCGCCAATTGATCCTGTCGCATCACTTAAAAGATCTTGAACGGTCATTGAATCTTCTTCATGTTGCTCTTTTGATTTGACATCAACAACCATTACGTTTACTTCAACAACTTCTAAGGAAGTCATCTTTACTACTTCTCGAACGATAACTTTCTTAATTTTATCGTACAAAGCAGCAGTATCTAAACCATATTCCGCAACGATATCTAAATCAACAGCTACTTGTTTTTTACCAATTTCTACATCAATTCCAGAAGTTATATCCTCTCTGTTGACTAACTTGTTGGCGATATTTGAAAAGAAGCCCCCGTCAATTGTTAACAAGCCATCAACTGATTCTAAAGCAATGCCAATGATTTTTTGAACAACTTTGTCGTCAAAAGTCAACTCCCCTTTGATATCTTTATGTTGTTTAAGATCTTTTTCATTTTTAATTTCTTTACTCATTTTTATTTATCTCCTCAAATAAATCTCTATTTTTTATATTACTGACAGCTAAAGTGCAAGTCCATATGACAAATCTAAAGATACAATTAAACTAGATAATTATCAACAAATTCTGTTCTAACCTACACAATTATTTTCTATTACACTAAATTCAAGTTGAATTATGATTTTTCACACCTAGACCAATGAGTCAATTGAGAATTTCTTGAAATCCCCTTACACAAAATTTGATTTTTAAAATAGTTCTACTGCTTCTAGCAGATATTCTTTTCCAAAGAAAATCTTTCTTACTAATGAATTGTCATCAAGTCATGTATTATAACTTAATTCTTACTTCTTTGTAAAATATGAAACGACAGCAATCAAAAAAGCAGCGCCTATCATTGATGGGATTAGTGCCATCCCTGCTAAAGAAGGTCCCCAAGATCCTAAAAGATATTGACCGATAGACGAACCAATTAAACCTGCTGCAATCATGGCTATCCAGCCCATTGAATCATTCTTCTGAATGATAGATCCTGCAACTCCTCCGATTATTGCTCCAACGATTATTGACCATAGTAATCCCATACTTCTTCCTCCTAAATAAGTTGACACTAATAATTTTTTTAATTTGATGTATATTTCTTTGCTAGTTACTCCAATTTTTTGCGATATTTGATCCGATTGATCCCGCTATTGAAGTAATCATTATAGCTAAAATTAAAGCGATAAATGTATAAATGCTTAATTTTAAATTCTATAAAATAGACCTCTTTTATTATTTTTCTTACAATTTATTCATATTTCTGACTTTGTCTTTAAAGCATCTAATTTTTTGTGATTTAATCATCGTACAATTCTGTGATTACGAGTATGGCCTTTTAAGTTACTAAATTTTTAAGCTATAAAATAAACGTTTCTCTTAGCTCATTTTTTGAACTCTATATAATTTTTTCTTCCGACTTAATAATATTTTTCCTTTTTGTTACTCTCCCTTGTTATCAACTATTTTATTTAAAGATGAAAATTGAGATTTTCTTAATTTTTTTCTGGAGATATGCTTTTTATTTTTTTATTTCCATTATTTTATTAAACGCTCTGCTATTTCTTCTTTTCTTTCTGTATTAGTTAAAAGATACTCTAGAATATAATTTTTTCTGACTCTGTAAACAATATATAAAGTAGACAAAATAAAAGTAGTTATAACCATTATTACGAAATAAAAAATAGACTTCTCACGGAAAAAAATCTCATATAATACATAGGTCGATTCTACTCCTTTGAACAAGCCAGCTAAAGAAACAAAAAACCATGCGGCTGCTTTATTATAAAACGATAAAATAGAATGGACATTTCCTGTTTTTTTTATGCTCTTTCTGATGATTTTCATTAACCTACGACGTTCCAAATATATTTCCAGAGGAGGAAACACCCAAAAGATTTTTGAACTCTTTTTGACCGCTCCTATCTCATGAGAAATCAGATTGACTGCTTCTTCTTCATCATACAACTCCATAATTCCTTGATATAACGGAAACGCATAAAGCAATTACTTAGCTATAAACACAGTAAAATGCAAACATGTATGCATATTGCACTCCCCTCAATTTCATTATTACTATATCAGATATTTATTCCAACCTTTAACTCAAAAATATGAAATTAAAATTAAATAGCAGTGAAGAATATGTAAACGCTCATCAACTCTTGCAGGTTTTTAATTACATAAAGATGTAAGTTTTTGAATGACCATTTACAAAGAAAGTGATTAATCCGAAAATTTCTCCTAGAAAATTAATGCTAGACAAAAAATATCATGAACTTTTTTTAATCCATATATAACTCAAATAGTACAATTTATTGCAGCAACTAAAGTTTCTATCTAAGGAACACAAGATACACACATCAGAATTGCCATTACAGTTGTAAAACAACTACAATAGTTAATAGATTGCTATGCATACTTCCAACTCTTTCATACCATAATTTAATTTTACTTTAAAAAAATTAACCGTTTATTAACTATTCATTTAAAAAATATTAATTATAACGTTTACAATAAAAATTTTCTATGCGTCCGAATTTTTATAATGACCTCAAAAAATAGATTTTTAGTCTAATTTTTTGTTATCGATTCAGCCTCTTCGATTTACTTATTTGGATTTTCTTGGCTCTATACTATATTGTGTTGGTGAAAATCAAAAAAGATTTTCTACCAGTACTTTTTAAGCATTTAAACACAAAAAATGAACAACTAACTAATAAAATGAAATCTACAAAAATAGCAGTCTTACAACAACAGGTCAATTTCCTGTTTTTAATGAACGCTTCACTCTAACAGAACTAAAACGGACAAGTTTTCTTTGTCATGAATGTGGTGCTACTTTTCACGATCATAAAAAGCTGATTGAAGAACATCCTTACTTATCTAAACAGTTTCAATACCAACTTATGCTTGATTTGAAAAAGAATGTTTCAAGAAAAATGATTGCTCAAAACACTTTGTTTCAGACATAACAGTTCTTAGAATGATGGAGAGACAATCAAAAAATTATCGAAAAACCTGAAGCTTCCTCCCTTAAATTTTATGTATTGGTACATTTAAATCCATGAAATCTCGCTAAGGAAGTATGAGCTTTATTTGTTTGAATGGAGAACGGAATCAGTTGTTAGAAGTGCTGGAAGATAGATTACTACACAAATTGACCGCTCATTTCATGTTCTTTACACGTGATGCTATGCTACATGTAGCATACCTTGTAACAGATATGAACGCTAGGTTACCATAAACTTCTTCGAACGGTTTTTCCGAATGTTCAATTAGTTCCTTCAACGTACGATTCATATCGTCCAACAAATAAATCAATCTTACGTTGAAGGAACTACGAATCCAAACGATGAACCGCTTAAAACAATACTGGAAGCTTCTATTGAAAGATTCCGATAAATTAGATATAAACTGTCGAGCTTATCAGCCCTTATTAAAACGACCATCAAGTCAACAAGATATTGTCGATGGACTGTTTCACTATGATGATGTCCTACGGACAGGCTATGATGCAGTTCAATACTTAAATTATGCTTTTTCTCATCGAGAACATACGCTTTTTTTAAGTATCTTCAACCGCTAGATAATCAGTTACCACACTGGTTCAAAAAGAAAATACTCTTCTTTAACAACTATGAAGAAGGCATTAAAATTTTTTTCTCTTACCTTATTCTAATGGTATTACTGGAGGTCTAAACAATAAAATTAAGGTAATCAAACGGATAGCCAATGGTTATCGAAACTTTTATCATTTTCGTTTACATATTTGTATTATTCAAGGGCTTACTTTTTCACGACAAAAAAAGCCTGATAAAAATGTTCTATCCTTACCAGACTTTGATTTCTATTCAGTTTTTTGTTCACCAACACAATTTAAAGTAGAACCTTTTTTACTAATATTTAGGATTTTAAATACTGATAGACTATCGATGTTTTTCTTGTAGCTATAATTTATCTGAACGCTACTTTAAGAAACAAAGTTTTCCGTATATCATTTTATTTTCGGGTTACTTCTTTTACCTTTTTAGTAAAATCAACAAATGCGGAATCAAACGCTACATATACACTTAGTATTGATCAGCTTAATCTTTTTTGATATAAACTATTCTATGCATACGACAAATCATTAAAAGTATAGTTGATAGTTAGGGTTGAGCCTTCCATTATTCCCTTAGTCAAGTTTGGCTCGTCGGCAATTAATTCGTAATCTCCCCATTCTAATCTCTCTTCAGTTTCTACTGAATAACATTCATATGTTACTTTTGCATAAACAGTATATGGATCTCCCTCAATAATATTAATTTGTTGATTTTCTATTTTTGTATCTTTATCTATTTCTTCAGTCTTTAAAATATTTCCATCTAGATCAAAGTAAGTTACTTTATAAAAATTTGGTTTAATATAGCCTCTTTCAGTAGCATCAATAAACCCTGACTGATTTAAAACTATGGTACCTTTTAATTTGTTTTTATCGTAGATAAATTTTACTGCTTTATTTTCAGTCGAATACTGACCATTTTTTTCCCCTTTTACTTCTTTTAGGGTATAGCCTTCAATTATTTTTTCTTTTGCCTCATAATCTGTTCCTATCACGCCGATTAACGTTTCTTCTTCTGATATAGAATTACCTTTGTCATCTAAATAACTCACAACAACTGTACTAGTTGCTTCAATTTTATCATAAACAAATATTACAGTTTGCTTTTCTTTTTCGAATTTTCCTTGAGTTTTTCCTAGTACTTCGTAGTATTTATAACCCTCAATTATTTTTTCTTGCGTTGTATACTCTTCTCCTATTTTACCTTGTATAATTGTATCAGGTGAAATTGTCTCCCCTAAAGTATCTTGATACTTAATAATTACAGAACCTTCTTCAATATTAGATTCATTGTCTGAATAAGTGTGAATATACCCAATATACTCATAACCCTCTAAAATCACATGTGGAGAATAAGTACTATTTCCTTTGAGAAATTCGCTTGAAAAATCTTTTGGAAGCGTAGTTTCAGCCGCCTCAGCAATAGTTGTATACGCTACTCCTGTTGAAAGAATAAATAATAGGAGTAGGGCTTTTATCTCTTTTCTTTTCCATATGAACAGGACAACACTTAAAATAGCAAACAAACTCCCAATTAGCAAGTAAATAGTTGAACTATTTTCACCTGCTTTAGGTAAATTATCTTGTGTTTTGCTCATTTGGCTATTTAAAGTCTTAGGACTATTTGCATTGTTTTTGTCAATTGAAATTGTCGAATCCATAGCTTTTTTATAAACTAACTTGATATTTTCATTGTCATGTAAGATAGCTATATTAGGTTGCTCCCTTACTATCATATCTTTTTCTTGGGCAGTTAATTCATCAAACATCGTGTATTGTGTTGAGACAATTGAACTATTTTCTTCAGCATTGACAGTGGCACCGAACAAACTAACACTAAAAATAATTCCAATAATAAATAGTGACATTATTTTTCTCATAACTTTCCTCCATTATAATAAATTAATTTAATACTTCTAATTTTAGTCCCCATTCTAAGCAAAAAATGATTAAAAATCAATAAATAAGAAAGTACAAATGAACATGAAGGAGAAATTTTTCATATATTCAAAAAATATGCATATTACAGTTAAAATAACAAAGTTTTCAATATTAAAACTTTTAATGTTTTTTCACTAAATATTTTTCGCTTATTACAAGGTATCATTATTTGTGAAAAACACAAATTTTAAACGCTATTAACTCCTGACGGAGCTTCTATAATAAAAATACGGATAATTTTTTTTTGCTCTAATTCATCATAAAAGCAAAGAAGTACCTATTTAGCATCATTTACAGGTCTTTTATTGCCAATAATTCACATTCTGGGATAAACAATTTTTCTATTGTTTCAACAGAAAAATTCTCTCCATTATTTAGACGATCAACGAATAATAACTTTTGTTCTTTTGTTTTAAATTGATAACGGATTGTATTTCCCAATATAATCTCTTGTTCATATACAACGCTAACTCCAATACTGTCAGGGATTTGTTGAAAACTAATTATTTCAGGTCTTGCAAAGTATTTGTTACATTGGTTGAGTTCAATTTTTCCGATTAAATCTGTTAATTGAATTTGATTATAATCCCCAATAAACTCAGCTACAAATTGACTTTTCGGTTGACTATATAATTCTTTTGGTGACGAGACTTGTTTTAATTCGCCTTCTGATAATACATAAATTCGATCACTAATTCTCATAGCTTCTTCCTGATCATGTGTGACAAATATCATTGTTATCCCTAGCTCTTTTTGAATTAAACGTATTTCAAGTTGAAGTTGCTTTCTAATTCGTGCATCTAACGCACTAAGCGGTTCATCTAATAGTAAAAGTTTTGGTTCCACCACTAATGCTCTAGCCAGAGCGACACGTTGTTGCTGTCCTCCTGAGAGCTGTGGTACATACCGATCAGAAAACTCAGTCAATTCAACCAATTCAAGAATTTTCTCAACTTTTGCTCTTACTTGCTTTCTATTTACTTTTTTTACATTCAAACCAAACGCAACATTATCATAGACTGTCATCGTTGGAAATAACGCATATTGTTGAAAAACCATTCCAATGTTTCTTTCTCTACTTGCTTTTTCTTGTATTTCTACGTTATCCAAATAAATGGTTCCCGCTTCTGGAATTTCTAGACCAGCAATCGTACGTAACAATGTTGACTTTCCACAACCACTCGGTCCAAGCAATGTTACTAATTCACCTTTCTTTACTGACAATGAAATATCATTTAATACTGGTTTATTATCAAATGATAAGGATAGGTTTTCTAAACGTAGATAGCTCATAGCGGACTCTCCTCAACAGCCGAATTTGTGATTTCCTGACTCATTTTTATTTTTTTAGTTAGTTTAATTTTTTTTAACTGTAGCTTTTGCTTATTCGAAAAATAATAAATAATAATTCCACTCAAGAAAATCATCACGAAATAACATACCATCACCGCACTAGCTAGATGGCCATTTTCATTCATACGACGTAACATATAGATGCGTAACGTTTCAAACCGACCACCAATGAGTAAATTTGTTAAAACATATTCACCAAATACACCAGAAAATACCATAATACTTGATAGGACAATACCAACTCTTAAATTAGGTAAGACCACTTTAAAAATAATTGTAATCATGTTCGAACCAAGCATCTGGCCTGCTTCAATCAATTGTTTAGTATTGATTGCTTGTAAGCTATTACGAATTCCCATATACATGATTGGAGAAATTAATAATGTTCCACATAATACAACAAACATTGGAACTCCTGTTTTAGAGTAAGTTTTTAATAAAGCTGTCACTAAAATCACCCCAGGTATTGCGTAAGGAAGTACTGAAATAGACTGTAATAATTTATCTATTTTAGGATAGTGTAAGTAAATAATAATAACACTTGGAATCATTACAATTAATATCATTACTAAAACTATAGTTGATAAAATGAACGAACGTATAATCGATAAGAAAAAGGCTTGATCATTAAACAACTCATTAAACCAATGAAATGTGAAGTTAGTAGGAAGAAGAGATTTTCCCCACTCATCTCCAAAGGCATACACTCCAGTCATAATTAGAGGCGTTAAATAATATATCCCTAAAATCGTGATGATAATATATGAAAATAAGCGATGATTTCGTTTTATTTTTTTCATGCCAAATCCTTTCTAAGCTTTTTCATAGTATACTGTGATATGAAAATAACACAAATCATACTAACCACAAATACAACTGACAAGGCACTTCCGACATTTGGTTTTGCATAAACATCACCTGCAACTAAAGCAGCAATTCTTGTCGTTATCAACCCAACGTTACTACTAACTAGTGCATAGGCTGTTTCATAGGTTCCCATGCCATTAGCAAATAAAATAGCAAATGTTCCACTAATCGTTGGAACTAAGAATGGAAAGACAACTTTTCTCAAATATAAAAAAGTAGTTGCTCCAAGCATCTCAGCACTTTCCTGCCATTCTTTTTTTACTTTTCTCATTACTGGATAAATAAATAATGTGGCTAATGGTATTTGAAAATAGGTATACGTTAAAACCAACCCTTTCCAAGTATATAAATCAAACGACTTTAGTATAGGAAAAACCATTTTCAACAATCCTGAATTTCCTAAAATAATAATAAAACCGAAAGCCAATGGAATCCCTGCAAAATTAGCGGCCAGATTAGAAAAGAGAGTCAATTTTTCTTGAGCTGATTCTGATAATCCAATCAAAGCATATGAAAAAATGAGAGAACCAACAATACCAATCACGCTTGAGACTGCAGCAATTAAAATGCTGTTACCAAAAGCTTGATAGTAATATGGATTAGTCAGTGCTTGAATGTAATTATTCATACTGAATTCGTTTGTTACGTCTAATTGGAAACTAGCTAAAAACATGATAATAATTGGAACAAATAAAAACATAATGGCAATAATAAAAAGTGGAAGTAATCCCACCCAGTAGTTCTTTTTTCTAATCATAATAAACTCCTTTTAAGTTAATCCCATTATCTCCGTAATCATTGGCATCAGCTGTAATTGAGATATTTCTGTTTCTTTAGACAATTCAGTCGTGTTATTCAATAGATAAAATGGTACTTCTCTATGTTGTGGTAAACTCCCTCCATGTAATCCATAATCATCCATTCCATGATCAGCTGTAACGATGATTTGATAACCCATTTTCTGCCACTTAGGAACAATTGTTCCGATAATAGTGTCAGCGATATTTACTTGAGTCATATATTCTCTAGAAAGTGCAGTATATTTATGACCAATATCATCAATATTCATCGAATGAACTACCATAAAATCTGGTTCATAGGTTGAAATAATACTATTAGCATCAGCGAATACATGAGAATCAGGATAAGTATCTTCACTGTAAAAAATACCGTGTTGAATTAACTTTGCTTCATCATGTTGAATTCTATCCGTTAATATATTATAAGGTGCTCTATTATATAACTCGCTCATCCAAAAATATCCTGCAACACCTGTCGTTCCACCAGCTTGTTTTACTAACTCAAAGATAGATAGTTCTTTGGACTGTTGAACCACTAAATTAGTGTATATTTCATTTTTATACATAGGCTGCCCCGTCATAATCACTTCATAAAGCGGTCTTGAATTACTAGGCATTTCCGCTACCATTTTTTTTAGCTGTGCTTGCTTATGTTCGACTAGACTGTTTAAAAAACCCATTTGTTTCATCGCAACATCATAACGACAACCATCTAAAATAATCAAAACAACTTTATTTTTTAACATTGACTAAAACCTCACTTTGCCATTTTTCTGGCAGCCTTAGAGCCGTTTTGTCCCAACTTTCATTTGATTCAACTGGTTGAGCACTTTTATATTCCTCATCTTTTAATAACTTACTTGCAACATCTTCTGGTAACTTAACATTTGTACGGATTGGACGAGCATACCCTTTGCCCAAATTAATTTGTCCTTCATCAGATAATATATACTCTCTTACTAATTTCGCTGCATTTGGATGCGGTGCATTTTTATTTATTATTGTTGTATATCCACTAATAACCGATCCATCCGTTGGAATCTTTACTTCAAATCGGTCTTTATCAATTGTATCTCTATAATTTAGAGCATTGAAATCCCATATAATCACAACGTCTGTTTCTCCTTTTTCTATATTTGCTAGAGATGCATCTACAGATGAGATTCGACCTTGTTTTGCTATTTCTTTAAAATAATCTATTCCTGGTTGAATATCTTCTTCATCCCCACCATTAGCCATAGCTGCCGCTAAAACAGCAAATTGAGCTTGATTCGCTTTTGCCACATCTCCTACAACTACTTTATAGTTACCGTTTTTTAAATCTTTCCAACTGGTCGGTACGTTTTTAACATTATCTTTATCTACCATAAATGAAATTGTTCCAGTGTAACTAAGCAGCCAGTGCCCTGCGTCATCTTTTGCCCAATTAGGAATATCATCCCAATACGATGTTTTATATGGTAACGTCAACTCTTTACTTACAGCCAAAGGTCCGAAGCTTATTCCAACATCTCCAATATCAGCTGTACCATTTTCTCCCTCAGATTCAAACTTTGCTAACTCTTCTGCACTAGACATATCTGTATCATTGTGATTAATACCATATTGGCTTTTTATATTCTCCCAAGTTCCAACCCAGTTTGCCCATGTATCAGGCATTCCAACACTGGCGATCTCACCTTCCTTTTTAGCCTTTTCTATAATTGTTTCTAAATTATCAGTAGTATTGACAGCTGTATCTTTATTTTTGTTTGTTCCTGATGAGCATCCCGTTAACGCTGCGATTGTTGCTACTCCTAGTAAACTCTTGAATAATTTTCTTTTCATCCTAAACCTCACTTTTTTAATTATTTCAATTATTATTATAATCTTGGAATGTAAATATTTAGCAAATACTGAGCTTTATTTTGTAAACAATGTAAACTTTTAGTAAATCGCTATAAAAATACTATTTTGATGCTAAACTAATACCATACACAAAAAGGAGCGCTACTTAATGACTTATTATGATCAGCATTTGCACACTCATCATTCATTCGATTCGAACGAATCCTTTGAGAATTACTTAGATAGTTTCTGTCCAACTATATTTGTTTCAACAGAACATTTGGATTTTAAAAATCCATATGTAAATGGCGAAGACAGTATCCCCGAATATAATGCTTACAAAAACGAACTCAACCATTTGCTTAGTCGTTATGATACAAAGTTATTACGTGGTATTGAGGTAGGTTATGTTGACACTCATAAAGAAATGATTGAACACTTTTTAGCATCAAAACATTATGACATTATTCTTTTAAGCATTCATCAAAATGGTACAATTGATTATATGGATGAATCAGTACGGGATTTGGATGTCGCAGATTTGATAAATGATTATTATTCACGCATGCTTGATGCTGTCCAATCTGTTGATTTCGCCAATGTACTTACTCATTTTGATTATGGAGTGAGACTATTACAATTATCCGTTGATGAATTTAAAAAAACGGCTGAACCTTATCTTATTGATATTTTTAAAATAATTATTGATAAAAGAATTGCGTTTGAATTAAATGCCAAGAGTTTTATTAAATATGATAATAAATCCCTTTATGACTATGCGATTCCTTTATATATATCACTTGGAGGAACTTTGTTTACCTTAGGCTCAGATGCTCATGTAGCTCAAGATTATGAGTTGGGCTTTGAAGAAATGAAGAATTTACTAAAAAAAAATGATATTATGCAATTAGCTACCTATGCTAATCAGCAGCTAACATTGGTTGCTTTCAATTAGTGCAGAATTTCTATGTATTTTTTTAGATTAGACAGAATTGAAAAAAATAATAATTTGAAAAATAGACTTAAGGGGCTTTATGATACAATATTTTACACTCTCATCTTTGAAGCTATTAACTAGTCGTTTTCACCTTCTAACTCTGAAGATTTTAATTTTAGTAATCCAACAAGAACTTGCCCAACCGTACTTTCTTCAAAATGAGATGCACTATATATAATAAAATATTTAAAATTAGTTACTTAATACAAAAACGTGACAAATTTTAAATATAAATAGTAAAAAATATATTATTAGAGTCGCTTACTTTCTTTTACTGCAATGACAAATCGTAATAGTTAGTTTCCAACTTAAACGAGTCAGATTTTAAGTCACTAGCATTTTTCTCTTTATCAATAATATATAGAGCATTTTGAATATAGCAATACAAATTGATTGCTATATTTCTAACTAATTTGATAATACATTTTTTGGTATTTCTAGTAGTGTTAATGATTAGATTTTAAATGACTGTTTTTGGGAATTGCATATTTAAGAGTGTCTGACATAATCGGGTTGTATCAGATTCAATTATTCACTTAACTAATGATTTCTGCTAAACAAAATAAGGCAGAGAAATCCTCTATACAAAACTTATATTTTGAGCAACACTATTTAAATTAAGAAATTCTAGCGGTGTTCTATAAGGTTCAATTGTCTATAGCCTATTGAACCTTTTGCTAACGAAAAAGCACCAAGATTTTCATAATAGTACTTTTTATACTTTTAAAGGCTCCATACTTTCTGATGTTGATGAGAAATCACTGACATTTTTTTTTACTGCAAAATAATCGAAAAGACACCCTAATATCCTTTAGAATTAAGTCGACGAAAACCAATCCAAAGGAGAAATCAAGATGTCCTATACAAATCTTATCAAAGAAACCCTAGATATTCTAGACTTAAACATCATTTTAATGAATTTTATTAAAAAAAATCTTGTTGAAAAACATTGTTCGACTTCAACTAAAGTGAAGCTGTCCATCGCCGATCGACTCAGACAAGTTACTTCTATGAGTGAAATGCGCGTCAACAGAAGGTCTCTGTCTCTTCTGTTTATCGTGTCCTAAAAAGGTTTTATGAACCTAAAAAAATCAATCGACTCACTTTACCTGAAGTCTTTTGTTTTGATAAATTTAAATCAGTTAAGCAAGTCTCCACTTATATGAGTTTCATCATGATAGATGGGCAAACAAAGCAGTTAAGTGATGTCGTTGAAAATCGGCAGCTCCCTTTTCTAGAGCGTTATTTTTCACTATTTCCTTTGTCTGTTCGTAAAACGGTTAAGTATATTCTTTGATATATATAGCCTTATTTTTCTCTCGTTAAAAAAATTTTTCCGAAAGCTCAGATTATTCTTGATCGCTTTCATATTGTGCAACTCATTGGGCGGACCTGTTTAAAACAACGTAATCAGCGAATGAACAGGTTTCTTCATCAGAGAAATACAGAAGCAAAAAAGTATCGGCGCTTGAAGAAATACTGGAAACTTCTTCAAAAAATGAATCGAAGCTTGATTTTGAATAACGCCTTTGGCGTTATTCATTCCGTACCCATTTAACTGAAACAGAAATCGTTGATTGATTACTTACATATGATAACAAGTTGAAAAGTGGCTACACCTGTTATCTGGACTTTCTTTGTGCAGTACAGAAAAGAGATTTTGTACGATTTCATGCGCTATTAGACGAAGATTTAAACCGTCTATGGGGTCCACGAACCAACCTTATAGAAATTCCCAATAGGATTTTTCTGTACGGTTGGTTCGTGGACCCCTATTACTTAACAAAAAAATATTACTAAGTATATCTATGACAATGTTATCAAAGCATCAAGCTTTTATTTAATGTCTCAAATCTAATTATACTAGCATAATCACTAAAATTTTTGATAGCTTTCAAAAATAAAGCTAGTTATCATGTAACATGAGTTTAATATAATAATTAGAAATGCTGTTATGTTTATTATAGAAATACAACAATTTTTTACTTTAATATCATTCAGGTCAATATATAATTTAGGAATAAAATAGTTGTTGAGAACAAAAGAAATACTTTAAAAAATTATTGAAAAGAGAAGAATATCTTCAGCAACTAGATTTTCCAAACTAATAGTAATATAAGAATAAAAAAAATTCAGTTACTTTATAGTTTCTCTACTAAGATTTCTGATTAATAATTAAAGTAATCTTGATATTGACCTAGACGGTATTCATTTCCACTTCCTGGACCATAAATAGAATCATAAATACGTTGCTGTGCTTCTTCTGGTGTCTCTACCTCTTGGAAATAATTAAAGTAATTTTGATATTGACCTAGACGGTATTCATTTCCACTTCCTGGACCATAAATAGAATCATAAATACGTTGCTGTGCTTCTTCTGGTGTCTCTACCTCTTGGGAATAATTAAAGTAATTTTGATATTGACCTAGACGGTATTCATTTCCACTTCCTGGACCATAAATAGAATCATAAATACGTTGCTGTGCTTCTTCTGGTGTCTCTACCTCTTGGGAATAATTAAAGTAATCTTGATATTGACCTAGACGGTATTCATTTCCACTTCCTGGACCATAGATAGAATCATAAATACGTTGCTGTGCTTCTTCTGGTGATCCATACAAAGTTGCATCTGCTTGAATTGAGGCCAAAAAAAGACCTCCAAAAGAAAATACTAAAATAGAACTAACGATAAATTTTTTCATATCAATTTCCTCCTAAATTTTTATTTTACAATTACACTATACACAATGATTATTAACTGTCTGTTTATCTTTTATTAATAAAGATGAATATATATAGAATATAGCTTACTTTAAAAAAATATTTCTTATCAAGTTTTCCAGAATATTTATTTGAAACCTTTCCAGTATTATCTCTTATAGTATTATGTTTTTAGAATTCAACATTATAAGCACTATCAAAAGAAACGGATCTTTATGAAACAGAATAATAAGTTATACGATTTTACAAATCATTAATTTCGATAATCCAAGATGGATCGTACATTTAATTTTTTTAGCGCAATGACATAAAACATTATATTATAAGAAAAAATCCGTTTTCCAAACACTACATCTGAGTAGTATGCCCAACGTTTTTGAAGGCATCAAAAGTACTTTGACAAGTTTTTAATGAAGGAGTTTTCATTTCCTGGGAAAATGTTTTATAGTCCTTTTAAGGAACATACTGAAGTGCATTACACACTTAAGGGATGATACAGGGTTGAAAGATCACCTTTGGAAAAATAGATTTTGCGCCATTTTCAAGACCGGTAGAACTATCTATAAATATAAAGAAAATGCCCTGAACACAGCAAGATCTCAATTCATCAAAAATCTACATCCAGCGATTTTTACTCTCGATTTCATTCAACCACAAACCTAAAATATCTTTTCTCACTTTAAATTATAGCCAAGAATCGTATAAACAATGTACTCTTAGATTTCATAATTTTCTCTTAATACCACGTACTTACAATTCATAAAATTAAAGTCACAACACACTTCGCCAAAAAGCGATTTTTCCAATTCTCTAGTTCTGGTTCAATCGTAGCTCATCTGTCTCTACGTACATCAATAGGAACTTCTCCAAAGCTTGTTTTTGCTTTCTTAGAGCCAAATCAATTTCTTCGATTGTTCGTTTTTTCTCCTATTTAGAGTAAATACAGTAGCCAAGTGATGTACTATTTCGCCTTGATGCATTTGTTCAGATAGGGACCAAAAATATTTTTAGATCATCGACATTTTGAGGATTGTAGCTTTCTACAATGTTTTTTGCTAATTCAACAGTTCTAGGATCATTTTTTGTTTTGTCATATTCTTGTATCCTTTTATTTGTATTTCCTTTACAGGAAAAGAAAAACTGGATAAATAGCTTATCTATAATTTGCTACTTACACAGTTTATTTTACACTCTCTGTTGATAACAAATTCCTAGCTTTATGACCTTTTAAAAAGAATTGGTACATAAATCTTTTTGTGTAAACAATACTATTATAAAATTGTAATTTATAAAAAAATCTAGTGTTTAGTTTTATCTACAATTCATGATAATGTCATTCACTTATTTCTGTAGATTTATACTGCTGAGAAATTTTTAACGTAATACAGGTAAAACTGTTTAAATTAGAATCGATCATCATTTGATAGCCGTCTCCATATTGTAATTTAAGTCTTTCATCAACATTTGAAATCCCAATTCCGCCTAGCTTAGTTGAATGAGATACTATCTCTTTATTAATATCAAATCCTTTACCATTATCATAAATTTCAATATAAAAATTAATTTCGTCTTCATAGGTTTTAATCTTAATAAAACCTGGCCGATTAATTTCTTTAATGCCGTGATAAATTGCATTTTCTACAATTGGTTGCACAATTAATTTAGGAATTTGATAATCATATAAGTTAGTATCTTCGGAGAATTCATAATTTAATTGATCTCCATATCGTTGCTTTTGTATAAATAAATACTGACGTACTTGATCTATTTCATTCTTCAGTGTAATTATTTCATTTCCTTGATTTAGGGACAATCTAAAAAAATTTGATAATGAGCTTGGGACGTAAGTCCCAAGAACCTTAAAATAGAAGACCGAAAATCGTAAAAAATGATTTTCAGTCTTCTATTTTTCAGATTATCGGGAGAATCCTTCTTAT
>Ga0308156_1002205_pt1 | contig 18233 bp, 17 predicted proteins | sample PhyAR2_FD_201041 | JGI IMG/M metagenome (GOLD analysis project Ga0308156, IMG submission 201041) | Phyllosphere microbial communities from UC Gill Tract Community Farm, Albany, California, United States - DLSL A.R2 | ecosystem: Host-associated > Plants > Phyllosphere > Unclassified | place: USA... | reverse complement strand
TCGACGAGGTCGAGGAACCCCGCAAGGAGTGGCAGCTCGCCTTCACCATCGGCACCGCGCCGCGGTCGTCGGCGGTCGTCGCCACCCTGTCCGACGCGGTCTACGAGCAGGGCGACTTCACGCTCGGGCCGGTGTCGCTGCAGGTGACCGGCGGTGACCGGATCGGCATCACCGGACCGAACGGCGCCGGGAAGTCCACCCTGCTCCGGGCGTTGCTCGGACGGACGGACCCGACGAGCGGCACGGCGTCGCTCGGGTCGAGCGTCGCGGTCGGCGAGGTCGACCAGGCCCGTGCGGCGTTCACGGGCGAGCAGCCGGTCGCCGCGGCGTTCGAGGAGCTCGTCCCGGAGATGACGACCGCCGACGTCCGGACCCTCCTCGCCAAGTTCGGGTTGAAGGCCGACCACGTCGGTCGCCCCGCGTCGGCGCTGTCGCCCGGTGAGCGGACCCGTGCCGGCCTCGCCCTCCTGCAGGCCCGCGGGGTGAACGTGCTCGTCCTCGACGAACCGACGAACCACCTCGACCTGGTCGCGATCGAACAGCTCGAGCAGGCCCTCGAGTCCTACGACGGCACCCTGCTCCTCGTCACGCACGACCGCCGGATGCTCGACACCGTCCGGTTGGACCGGCGCTGGCGGGTCGAGGCGGGTCGCGTCACCGAGCTCTGACGACGGGCCCCTACCGGCCGCGACACGCGTGCCACGTGCCCTCGCAGCCGCGATGTGGTCGACTCGACCCTGGAGGGAACATGCGACGCAGGACCTGGGGCATCACGATCGGCGCGGTGGCGGCAGCGGCGCTCGCGGCCGTCGGGATCGGCGCGGCGGTGCAGCCGACCGCGCCGGTCGAGACGGCAGCGGCCCGGAGCACACCGACGCCGAAGCCCACACCGAGCCCCACCCCGACGCTGCCCGCGATCCCGGCGGCAGTGTCGGAGGCCGAGCTCAGCGCACTCCCCCTCGCCTTCCACGACGCGGTCGTGCCGCAGCTGCTCGACGGCGGCGACGTGCGCCCGGACCACCGGTGGGAGATCGCCACCCCGAAGCAGCGACTCGTGGCGCTCTACGCCGACGCCTCGCCGGACGCCCGTCCGGTCGCGACCCTCGCCTCGACGGTGTCGACGATCGAGACCCCGGCCGCGACGGCGGTGTGGGGCCGCTCCGCGGGGCGGGACGGCGGGATGGTGCTCGTGTCCACACCGGCACGGAACCGCACGCCCGGCGATGCCGGGGACCCCACCGCACCGAGCGCCACGTTCGCGTGGGCCCGCGCCGCCGACTTCACGATCGCCCCGACCGACCGGATGATCCGCGTCGACGTCGCTGCGTCGACGGTGTCCGTGGTCGGGAAGGACGGGTCGGTGTCGGCGACCGAGCCGGCGCGACTCGGCACCCCGGAGGACCCGACACCGACGTCGACCGCCACCTACGTCGAGGCCGCCTACGTCGATGCCCGCGTGGCCTACACGCAGGGGAACCCGATCATCCTCACCGGGGCGCACTCGTCGCGCATCCCGCAGTACGGGGGCAACGCCGCCCTGACCGCGCTGCACTACTACCCGGACCCGACCGGCAGCTCGCACGGGTGCGTCCGGATCTCCGCCGCGATGACGACGACCCTGGCAGCGCTGCCGGTCGGGACCGCGATCTGGTTCAGCTGACCGACTGCAGGCCGAGGCGTGCGACGACCGCGGCGGCCTCCTCGTGCGGGGTCCGCTCCGCCGCGACGGTCAGGTGCGGCTCGTCCGGCTGGGGCGGTTCCAGAGCGGCCAGCTGCGAGGCCAGGAGCGACGTCGGCATGAAGTGCCCGGAGCGGGCGGCCATGCGCTCCGCGATCAGCCCGGTGTCGCCGGCGACGTGCACGAACACGACCCCCGGCGCCCGGAGCACGTCGCGGTAGGAGCGCTTCAGCGCCGAGCACGTCACGACACCCGGGGTGCCCGCGTCGAGGTGCGCCCGGATCCAGGTCGCGACGACGTCGAGCCACGGCCAGCGGTCGTCGTCGGTGAGCGGGGTGCCCGCCTGCATCTTCGCGACGTTCGCCGCTGGGTGCATGTCGTCGCCCTCGGCGAGGTCCCACCCGAGCTGCTCGGCCACGGTCGCGGCGAGCGTCGACTTGCCGGAGCCGGAGACGCCCATCACCACGAGGACGCGGGGGTCCGGGTCCGTCATCAGAAGAACACCCCCGCGATGAGCACGCCTACCAGGCCGATCACCGAGATGAGGCACTCGAGCACCGTCCACGTCTTGAACGTCTGCCCGACGGTGGTGCCGAGGTAGCCCTTGACGAGCCAGAACCCCGCGTCGTTGACGTGCGACAGGAAGACCGAGCCGGCACCGATGGCGAGCACCAGGAGCGAGGTCTCCGGGGTCGACAGGTCCGCGGCGATCGGGGCCATGATGCCCGCGGCGGTGACCGTCGCGACGGTCGCCGACCCGGTGGCGACGCGCACCAGGGCCGACACCACCCAGGCGACGAGGAGCACCGAGATGCCGGACTCCTGCACGGCGTCGGCGATGACCCCGCCGATGCCGGTGTCGATGAGGACCTGCTTGAAGCCGCCGCCCGCGCCGACGATCAGGAGCACGCCGGCGACCGGGGGCAGGGCGTCCTCGAGGGACTTCGCGACCGCGCTCCGGTCCATGCCGCCACCGATCGCGAAGAACACCATCGCGAAGACCGTCGCGATGCCGATGGCGATGATCGGGCTGCCGAGGAAGTCGAGGAGCGACACCCAGCCGCCGGACGCGTCCGGTGCGGTCGCCTCGCGCACGGCCTGGGCGAGCATGAGCACGACCGGCAGCAGGATGCCGACGAGCGCGACGGCGAAGGACGGGCTGCGCGGTTCGCTGATGACGCGGGTGAAGTCGCTCTTGCCGTTCGGCAGGGACGCGGTGTCCTGCGTGGCGGGGCCGCGACGCGCCTCCCGGCCGGCGTGCGCGGGGTCGGACCCGCCGTGACTCGACGCTCCGGAGCCGCCGCGCGTGCTGAACATGTCCGGCGCGGGGATGTCGACCCACCGCGCGGCGAACCGGGCGAAGACCGGACCGGCCAGCACGATCACCGGGATCGCGAGGACGATGCCGAACGCGAGCGTCGTGCCGAGGTTCGCGCCGACCGTCGACACCGCGACGAGCGGCCCGGGGTGCGGCGGCACGAAGGCGTGCATCGTGGAGAGGCCGACCAGGGCGGGCACCGCGATCTTCATGATCGGGACGTCGCTGCGCTTCGCGACGAGCACGATGATCGGGATGAGGAGCACGAGGCCGACCTCGAAGAACATGGGCAGGCCGATGAGCGCGCCGATGAGTGCCATGGTCCACGGCAGGGCGGCCTTCGACGAGCGGCGCACCAGGGTGTCGACGACGCGGTCCGCGGCGCCCGAGTCGACGAGCATCCGGCCGAACATCGAGCCGAGGCCGACCAGGATGCCGACGCTCGTCATGGTGGCGCCGAACCCGGTCCCGAAGCTCGCGACCGCCTTGTCCGGCGCGAGTCCGGCGCCGATGCCGACGCCGAGCGCACCGATCGTCAGCGCGACGAACGGGTGCACCTTGAGCCAGGTGATGAGCACGATGATCACGACGATGCCGAGCAGCGCCGCGGTGATCAGCTGGGCGATCGGGCCGGACGGGTCGACGGTCTGCGTGGCGCCGCCCTCGGCGGCCAGGACGGTCAGTCCGTGCAACGTGTCGGTCGGCGTGGTCCCGCCGGTGGGTGCGTGAGGCATCGGTGCCCCTTCCTGGAGCCGCTGCCTCGCGGCTCCGTCGCCTTCGTGTGGGTGTCGTGACGCCCGGACGATCGCCGTGCGCGACCGTCCCCAATAATCTGACAAATCAGACTGTACAACGATCCGCCGCGCGCCATCCGCCCTGCGGCGCAGTCTGCCGCTTCGATGGAGACCGCGTCACACCGACGCGTCCGACGTCCTGCACCGCACAACCGGAGGAACGATGACCACCGCCCGCGGGCTCCACGCCCACGTGCTCGAGACCCTCGGGCAGCGCATCGTCGACGGGGTGCTGGCCACGGGGGCGGTCGTCCGGCCGGAGCTCGTCGCGTCCGAGTTCGGCGTGTCGCGGTCGGTCGTCCGCGAGGCCCTGCGCGTCCTGCAGTCCCTCGGGCTCGTCGAGCCGCGACAGCGTGTCGGCACCCAGGTCCTGCCGACGTCGTCGTGGGAGCTCCTCGCGCCGACGGTGATCCGGTGGCGCGGGGCGTCGCCGGCGTACTTCGCGCAGCAGCGGGAACTGCTGGAGCTGCGACTCGGTGTCGAACCCGTCGCGGCCGCACTCGCCGCGGGTGTGCCCAGCGCCCCGGGTCCGGGCGACGCCGTGCTCGAGGCGGCCAGAGCGATGCTCGACGCGTGCGACGCCGAGGACAGCCGCGCCTACCTCGAGGCGGACGTCCGCTTCCACCGTGCGCTCCTCACCGGGTCGGGCAACGCCGTGTTCATCCACTTCGCCGGCACCGTCGAGGCGCTCCTGCGCACCCGCACCTCCGAGTCGCGCGACACCATCACCCGGTGGACGCACGACGCGGCGTCCCGGCACGAGGCCGTCGCGCTGGCGATCGTCGCGGGCGACGGCGCGGCGGCCGGCGAGGCCGCGACCGCGCTGCTCCGCGTGACCCGCGACGAGTTCATCGCCGAGGCGCCCGGCTCCTGAGCGCAGGCGCCGGGGCGGGGCCTTCCGGGGCTGGGCGTACCGGGCAGGAACGGGCGGACGGGAGGCGCGTGGCGGCCCCGGCCCCGTGCCTCCCGTCCGCACGTGGGTCACGACGCGAGACGGTGGCATCCACGCGAGACGCCGTCCGGGGGTTCCGGACGCCGCACGCCTGGCGGCGTCTCGCCGTGCTCGGCGGCGCCTCGCGGCGACGGCGGCGTCCCGTGCAGCGCCCGCGCCTCAGCTCCGGGTGCGGAAGAGCCGCGGCCCCCGCAGGCGGAGCCGCATCGTCACCGTGCCGAGCCACCGGTCGTACTTGAAGCCGACCTTGCCCATGCGCCCGACCTCCTCGAACCCCAGCCGCTCGTGCAACCGGATCGACGCCTCCGCCTGGCGGTCGGCGATGACGGCGATGACCTCGCGGACCCCGGCGGCGCGGCACTCGTCGAGCAACGCCTCCATGAGCGCCCGTCCGAGGCCCTTCCCGCCGGACGCCGCCCCCAGGTAGATCGAGTCCTCGACGACACGGTTCGACCGGTCGCGCGGGTTCCACGGGTCGACGAGCGCGTAGCCGAGGATCTGCCCCGAGGGGTTCTCGGCGACGAGGAACGGCAGCCCGCGGCGTCGGACCTCGTCGTAGCGCTGCTTCCACCGGGCGAACGTGAAGGCCGACGGGTCGAACGTCACCGACGAGTTCCGCACGTAGTGCGTGTGGATCTCGCGGACGTCGGGCAGGTCACCCGGTTCGGCGGCACGGATCGTGAACGTGAACGCGGCCTCCGCGGGCACGGGCGCGCGCAGGTGGCGGGGCAGGACACGCCGGCGCTGGTATTCCTCCTCGAGCACGGGACGAGCCTACTGTCCACCGCCCCGACGGCACCGCGGTCAGGCGGGCAGCGTCCAGTCGACCGGCTCGGCACCCTGCTCGCGGAGCAGCGCGTCGACCTGCGAGAACGGCTTGCTGCCGAAGAACCCGCGCGATGCGCTCAGCGGCGACGGGTGCGCGGACGCCACCACGGGGGTGTCGCCGAGGAGCGGCCGGACCGAGGCGGCCTGTGCACCCCAGAGCACGGCGACGAGCGGTGTCCCGCGGGCGACGAGCGCGCGCACGGCCTGGTCGGTGACGGCCTCCCACCCCTTGCCGCGGTGGCTGCCGGCGGCTCCGGCCTCGACGGTCAGCACGCGGTTGAGCAGCAGCACGCCCTGCTCGGACCACGCCCGCAGGTCGCCGTGCTGCGGGGGCGTCACGCCGAGGTCGTCGTGCAGCTCGCGGTAGATGTTGGCCAGGCTGCGCGGCACGGGTCGGACGTGCGGGTCGACGGCGAAGGACAGCCCGATCGGGTTCCCGGGCGTCGGGTACGGGTCCTGTCCGACGACGAGGACCTTCACGTCGGCGAAGGGCTGCGTGAACGCACGGAGCACGACGTCACCCGCGGGCAGGTAGTGCCGGCCGGCGGCGACCTCGTCACGGAGCCAGTCGCCCATGCGGTGGACGTCGTCCTCGACGGGGGCGAGCGCCTCGGCCCAGCCGGGGTCGACGAGCTCGGCGAGCGGACGGGGCCGCACGCGCCTAGGCGCCCATGGTGGCGACGGAGACGGTCTCGTCGCCGGCGACGACGCGCCACACGCTGCCGGTGCCGCGGACCTCGAGGGCGCCCTCGCCGACGACCAGCGCGGTGTCCTCGTCGATCGCCAGACCGGCGGTGACGAACTCGGCCTCGGCCGCGGCGATCAGCCGGGCGAGCGTGCCGGCCTGCACCGCGTGCACGTCGATGGTCAGGTCGACCAGCCCGAGGCCCTCGCGGAGCTCGACCTCGTCGAGCCCCTCGGACGCGTCCTGCGGGCAGACCTCGACGCCGCCGATGCGCCATCCGCCCACCAGGGCACGGTCGGCGGCGACCATCGCGCCGGCCGAGTACCCGAGGTACGGCAGGCCGTCGGAGACGAGCAGGCGGAGCTGGTCCACGATCGGCTGGATCGCGTCGAGGTAGTGCGGCGTGACACCGCCGCCCACGACGAGCGCGTCGACGTCGCTGAGGACCGTCGTGGCGAACTGCTCGCCGGGCGCGACCTCGGTGACGAGGACCTCGGCCTGACGCGCACCACCGAGGACCTCGGCGATGTCGGCGGTGGAGGACGGCGACGCACCGGACGCCCCGGCGACCGACAGCAGCGCGATGCGGGGGACGCTCCGGCCGACCGCGGCGGAGCGGGCGGTGGCCTCGGCGAGGAAGGGGGCGGCGACGTCCGCGGCGACGACGGGTCCGCCGCCGACGAGGTGGATGCTCACGACTCGGCCGTCACGGGGGCGAGTGCGCTCCACGGGAAGGTGATCCACCCGTCGACACGGCGCCACACGTGGTCGGGCTCGAGCACGGTGCCGGGCTTCGAGTAGAGGCAGGCGCTCCGCACGTCGGCGCCGGCGTTCCGGATGATGTCGACGACCAGGCGCAGCGTGCGACCGGAGTCGGAGACGTCGTCGACCACCAGGACGCGCTTGCCGGCGAGGCTCGGGGCGTCGAGGGCGGGCGAGAGGATGACCGGCTCGTCCAGCCGCTGCTCGACGTCGGTGTAGAACTCGACGTTGATCGAGCCGCACTCCTTGGTGCCGAGCGCGTAGGCGACGGCCCCGGCGATGATGAGCCCACCACGGGCGACGGCCACGACGACCTCGGGCTCGAAGCCGGACGACAGGACGTCCTTGGCGAGCAGCCGTGCGGCGTCGCCGAACTCCAGCCAACCGAGCACCTCGGGCCCGCTCGTCGCGGTCACGGTCGAGGGAGCCTGTGCGGCTGACCCGGGTTCGCTGCTGATCGGCATCCGACCACGGTACCGGCAGGGAGCCCGCCGCCGCGACCCGCCGTCCACCGCCGCGCGTGCCGGGACCGGCCGGGAGGACCCGGGACGCCCGTCCGGTGCGCCGAGCGGGTCCCCGGCCGGTGGCTCATCCGCGCGGTGCGAGCGGCCCGCGGGCGAGCTTGTGCTGCGCGGCCTGTGCCACCGGTCGCACGGTGACCAGGTCGAGGTTGACGTGCGCCGGCAGCTCCACCGCGTGCACGATCGCCGCGGCGACGTCCTCGGCCACCAGCGGCTCCGGCACGTCCGCGTACACCGCAGCGGCCTTCTCCCGGTCGCCGCGGAAGCGCGTCAGCGCGAACTCGTCGGTCTTCACCAGGCCCGGCGCGATCTCGACCACGCGCAGCGGCTCGCCGTTCAGCTCGAGCCGGAGCGCGCCGACGAGGGCGTGCTCGGCGAACTTCGCGGCGTTGTACCCGCCGCCGTTCTCGTACGCCACGTGTCCGGCCGTGCTCGTGACCGTCACGACGTCGGCCACCCCGGCGGTCGCCGCACGCCGTCGGAGCTGCGGGAGCAGGGCGGCGGTGACCCGCTTCGTGCCGATGACGTTCACCTCGAACATCGCGCGCCAGTCGTCGACGTCGGCGTCCTCGACGCTCGCCGAGCCGAAGGCGCCACCGGCGTTGTTGACGAGGACGTCGACGCCGCCCAGCTCGTCGACGCGGGCGGCGAGCGCAGCGACCGCGTCGGCGTCGGTGACGTCGGTCACCAGGAACGAGGCACCGGTCTCCGCGGCGAGCGCCGCGAGCTTCTCCTGCCGCCGGGCGACGGCGAGGACCTGCCACCCCCGTGCTCGGAACAGCCGCACGGTCGCCGCGCCGATCCCGGAGCTCGCTCCGGTGACGACGGCGAGGCGCTCGGTGGTGTCGGGACGTGACGGCATGGGTTCCTCCAGGGGGGTCGGCGTCCCACCGTACCGATCCTGCGGGGGCACGATCCGGTACCGTGACGGGCGATGACGACGGACGCCGCTCCCCCAGCGCCCTCGGCCCCGGCGACGCCGCTCGAGCCGGGTCGCGCACCGCGCCGGATCCCGATGTGGGACACGGCGCGCTTCGTCGCGGTGACGCTCGTCGTCGTCGGGCACGCGATCCAGCGCCAGACGGCCGGCAGCGAGCACGCCCTGGCGCTCTACACGTTCATCTACGCGTTCCACATGCCGGCGTTCGGCGTCATCAGCGGGTACTTCTCGTCGGCGGCCACCCCCACCGCGGCACGGATGCGCCGGACCTTCACCGACATCGTCGTGCCCTACATCGTCATGCAGACGATCTGGACCGTCGTGCAGGCGGTCGTCGAGGGCGGGAAGGACTTCAACCCGACGAAGCCCACCTGGACGCTGTGGTTCCTGCTCGCGCTCGGGGTCTTCCGGCTGATCCTGCCGTACCTGTCGATCCTGCGGTGGCCGCTGGTCTGGGCGGTCGTGCTGAGCATCGGCGTGGGGTACCTGGACAACGTCGACTCGACGTTCTCGCTCGGGCGCGCGATCAGCCTGCTGCCGTTCTTCCTGCTCGGCTGGCAGGTGAAGCAGTGGGGCGTCTTCGACCGCTGGTACGACGCACCCCGGCGGACGGTCGTCCGGGTGCGCGTCGCCGCCGCCGCGGTCTTCGCCGCGTGGGCGGCGGCCTGCCTGCTCTTCATCCCGCAGTTCAAGGACTTCGACCTGCACCACTGGTTCTTCTACGACGACTCGTACTCGGGCCTCGGCGAGGACGCGTGGTGGGCGGGTGGCGTCCGGCTCGGGCTCGTGCTGCTGGCGACGCTGCTGACCGCGTCGTTCCTGCTGCTGGTCCCCCGCCGGACGGTCTGGATCACCCGGTTCGGTGCCGCGACGATGTACGTGTACCTGCTGCACACGTTCGTCCTCTACCCGATCCGCGAGTCCGGGATCCTGGCCGGCGAGCACTCAGCGTGGCCCTACGTGCTCCTCATGGTCGCCGTGGCCTGCGCGGTCACCCTGTTCCTCGCGCAGCCGTTCGTCCGGCGCGGCATGCGGTGGCTGCTCGAGCCGAAGGTCGACTGGCTGTTCCGCCGGGACGTCGCGGACCGCTGAGCCCGGTCTCGGCCTGGCCGGGAGGCGCGCCCCGGCCGACCGACGTCCGTTACGTCGCGAGGCGCGTGCGCTGGTGCCGGCCCGGCCACCTGCGTACGGTGAGCGGCGTCGCAGTGCTGCACCGGGCCTCCCGGCCGCCGCCCGCGACCCGATGACCGTCCGGACCCGACAGGAGCACCGATGAGCACGAACGACGCCGCCGCCTGGCGGTTCGAGACCACCCAGGTCCACGCCGGCGCGCAGCCCGACCCGACGACCGGGGCGCGGGCGACGCCGATCTACAAGACGACCTCGTACGTGTTCGAGGACTCCGACCACGCCCGCGACCTGTTCGCGCTGGCGCGTCCGGGCAACATCTACTCGCGCATCATGAACCCGACGAACGACGTCGTCGAGCAGCGGATCGCCGCGCTCGAGGGCGGTACCGGTGCGCTCCTGGTGGCGAGCGGCCAGGCGGCGGAGACGTACGCGGTGCTCAACATCGCGGGCGCCGGTGACCACATCGTGTCCTCGTCGTCGATCTACGGCGGCACGTACAACCTGTTCAAGTACACGCTCGCGAAGCTCGGCATCGAGACCACGTTCGTCGAGGACCAGGACGACCTCGAGGAGTGGCGTCGCGCGGTCCGCCCGAACACGAAGCTGTTCTTCGCGGAGACCATCGGCAACCCGCGGATCAACGTCCTCGACATCACCGGGGTGAGCAGCGTCGCCCACGAGTCCGGCCTGCCGCTGATCGTCGACAACACGATCGCGACGCCGTACCTCATCCGTCCGTTCGAGCACGGGGCGGACATCGTCGTGCACTCGGCGACGAAGTTCCTCGGCGGCCACGGCACCGTCATCGGCGGGGTCATCGTCGACGGCGGGCGGTTCGCCTGGTCCGAGCACGCCGAGCGGTTCCCGGAGTTCAACTCCCCCGACCCCTCGTACCACGGCGCCGTGTTCGCGCAGGCGGTCGGCAACGAGCTCGCCTACGTCGTGAAGGCCCGGGTGCAGCTGCTCCGCGACCTCGGGGCGTCGAACTCCGCGGACACGGCGTTCGCGCTCCTGCAGGGCATCGAGACGCTGTCGCTGCGGATCGAACGGCACGTGTCGAACGCGCAGGAGATCGCCGAGTGGCTCGACCGGCACCCGGACGTGGCGTCGGTCTCCTACGCCGGCCTGCCGACGTCGCCCTGGTACGCGGCGGCGACGAAGTACGCGCCGCGCGGGGTCGGCGCGGTGCTGTCCTTCGAGCTCAAGGGCGGTGTGTCGGCGGGACGGGCGTTCGTCGACCGGCTGCAGCTGTTCTCGCACCTGGCGAACATCGGCGACGTGCGCTCCCTCGTCATCCACCCGGCCTCGACGACGCACTCGCAGCTGACGCCCGAGCAGCAGCTCACCACCGGGGTCACCCCGGGGCTCGTGCGGCTCTCGGTCGGCATCGAGAACGTCGAGGACCTGCGTGCCGACCTCGAGGCGGGGCTCGCGGCGGCGCGGGCGGTCTCGCAGGAGGGCCTGCGGGCGTAGCCCGGCCCCGGTCCGGTCCGGTCCGGACCGGTCCGGTCCGCAAGACGCAACGTCGGCGGTTCCTCGCAGCGTCGTCCCGCTGCGAGGTGCCGCCGACGTTGCGTTCCGCGCGCGAGACGGGCACGGGACGGACACCGAGCGGGCACGCGGCGACCCGGCGACGCGCCGGACGTGACGTAACACGGCGGAGGCGGGACGCGCCTCCCGGCAGACTGGACCCGATGGACTGGCAGACGATCCCCGAGGACTCGGTCCCGTCCACCCTCGTGCCCGGGTCCGAGCTGGGCACGCTCGGCAAGCCGCCCGTCACCGGCGCGTGGCGACCGGGCGACCACCCGGGGGCGCGGCAGTTCGCGTCGCTCGGCGAGCAGTGGGTGCGCGGCGGACGGATCCCGTCGGTGCGCGTGGCGTACGAGACGTGGGGCGAGCTGAACGCGGCCCGGGACAACGCCGTCCTGGTCCTGCACGCCATGACGGGCGACTCCCACGTCACCGGGCCGCCCGGACCGGGACACCGGACCGCCGGCTGGTGGGGCGACGTGGTCGGACCGGGCCGCGCGATCGACACCGACCGGTGGTTCGTGGTCGCGCCGAACGTGCTCGGCGGGTGCCAGGGCACCACCGGGCCGTCCTCGGTGGCACCGGACGGCGTCGAGTGGGGCTCCCGCTTCCCCTTCGTCACCGTGCGCGACCAGGTCGCCGTCCAGGCGCAGCTGGCGGACCGGCTCGGCATCGACGTGTTCGCGGCCGTCGTCGGCGGGTCGATGGGCGGCATGCACGCGCTCGAGTTCGCGGTCACCCACCCGTCGCGCGTGCAGCGCCTCGCCGTCCTGGCGTCGACGGCGCAGACCACCGCGGACCAGATCGCGGCGAACTCGCTGCAGCGCGCCGCGATCCAGACCGACCCCGCCTGGAACGGCGGCGACCACTACGACGCCGACGCCGGCGAGGGACCGCACCGCGGGCTGTCGCTGGCGCGACGGATGGCGCTCATGACCTACCGGGCGCCGGACGAGCTGAACGGACGCTTCGCCCGGTCCTGGCAGAGCGACGTCTCACCGCTCGGTGACGACGGGCGCTTCTCCGTGGAGAGCTACCTCGAGTTCCACGGCAACCGGTTCACGCGACGGTTCGACGCCGCGTCGTACGTCCGGCTCACCCAGGCGATGGACTCGCACGACGTGGGTGCCGGTCGTGGCGGGGTGGCCGCCGCGCTCGGGCTCGTGACGGCACGGACCCTCGTCGTCGGGGTGTCGAGCGACCGGTTGTTCCCCCTCGAGGACCAGCACCGGATCGCGGCCGGGATCCCGGACACGCTCGACGGGGACCGGGCAGCGGTGCTCGACAGCGAGTTCGGGCACGACGGCTTCCTCATCGAGCACGAGGCGATCGGGGCACACCTGCGGCGCCTGCTGGGCTGACCCACGCGCTCGGCCGCGACGCGCCCGGTAACGATCCCGCAGCCATCCGAACGGCCCCCGCGCGCCGAACACCCCCCAACGGGTGCCCCGCGTGGAATGATGTCGTGCGAGGCCCCCTGACAGGGGCTCGGTTTCCCGCCGACCACCCGCTCGACATCCGACTGACCTCACCAACCAGGACTCCGATGGACTTCATCGCACAGGAACGCGACCGCTTGCTGCGGTCGACCACCCGTGTCGTCGGCGTCACGTGTGCCCTCGTCTCGGTCATCGGGATCGTCAGTTCGGTCGCCGTCCCCCTGGTGCCGCTCCTCGGCGGCCTGGCCTGCATCGCGGTGCTCATCGCGGCGCTGCTCGTGTTCGGCACGAACGGTTCGGTCTGGTGGACCGCCCTGGCGCTCGCCGCGGGACTCGGTGCCCTGGCCCTCCTGCTCGTCGGCGCGGACCCGGAGGTCCGGACCGTCGTCGCCAGTGCCGTCGTGCCCCTCGCCGCCGGGTCGCTGTCCGCCCCCCTGATGGCCCAGCGGGGCAAGCCGATCGGCCTCGGCCTGACGATCGCCGCGGGCGTCGCCGCGATCGGCATCGTCGCGTGGGCGGCCGGCGGTCCGGTCGCCGGCCCCACCGCGGGCGTGGTGCTCGGGTGGGTGCTCGTCGCGGTGGTGTCCGTCTGGATCGCCCGGAGCATCCCCCGCGTCGCCCGCCGGATCCGGAGCATCGGCACCGCCCACCGCGCCGAACGGCAGGCGAGCGAGACCGAGGCGCAGCGACGCCAGGGCGCCCGACTCCTCCACGACACGGTGCTGGCGACCCTCACGCTCCTCGCACACTCGGGCGTCGGCGTGTCCGAGCAGGCCATGCGGGAGCAGGCCGCCGAGGACGCACGACTCCTCCGCCACCTCCGGCTCGGCGCGACGCCGCAGCCCCAGCAGTCCGGCGACTACTCCCTGACCCGCGAGGAGGAGTCCCCCCTCGGGCAGACCCTCGAGTCGGTCAAGCAGCGCTTCGGTCGGATGGGTCTCGAGGTGAGCTGGCACGGCACCGGTCAGGTCCTCCTGCCGTCGCACGTGCTCGACGCCTTCCTGCTCGCACTCGGTGAGTGCCTGGAGAACGTCCGCCGCCACGCCGGTGTCGGCGAGGCGCACGTCACGATCGTGCACGACCAGGAGACCGTCCGCGCCATGGTGACCGACTCCGGGGTCGGCTTCGACCTCGGCGAGGTCAGCGCCGAGCGCCTCGGCTTCAAGGAGAGCGTCGTGAGCCGTCTCCGCGAGGTCGGCGGCGACGCGAAGCTCTTCTCCGCCCCGGGTTCGGGCACCACCGTCGTCCTGGAGGCTCCCCGATGACCCGCATCCCCGAGGAGACCATGGGACGGGGACTCCCCGGCGAGACGGTCCAGCAGGCACCGCGCACCCGACGTGAGGCGCGGGAGCGCTACCGGGGCAGCGAGCGGCGTCAGGCCCGCGGGCTCCCCTCGACCTCCACCGGCGCGCGGTCGCTCCGGCAGGCGGCGAAGCCCGGTGCCTCGCTCGGTGCCGGGTACCTCGGTCTCGGGGCCGCGGTCCTCGCCGCGATCGAGGCCGTCGCCGGACTCGTGTTCTTCGTCGTCCGGCTGCCGGAGTACTCCGACCCGTGGCTCCCCGGGGCCGCGTGGGGGCTCTACCTCGTCGCCGCGGTCGGCGTCGGCCTCAGCCTGATGACGTACGGCGAGCGGCTGACCGGCACCGCGTTCGGCCTCATCTGCGCGGTGCTCGCCTGCGTCGTGACCCTCGACTTCGTCGGGATCTTCCCCGAGCACGACATCGCCCACACCGCGAGCGCGTCGATCGCGGCGGGCTTCGCCCTGCTGCCGGTCGCGACGTTGCGCCCGGCCCGCGAGGTCGCCGGCGCGATCGGGGTCCTCGGGCTCGCCTTCGTCGCCGCGGCCGTGCTGTCCACCCCGATCACCTCGGACACGCTGCCCGGCATGGTGTCGATGCTCGCCCTGGTGGTCGTCCCGCCGTCGATCGCCCTGTACGTCGTGCACCGGTTCCGCCAGCTCGTCCAGCGCGAGCTCGACCGGGTCCTCGTGCAGAGCAACGTGCAGGCGCCGCAGTTCGCCGTCGGGATGCTCGCGTCCGACGAGCTGGCGCGCCTCGACCTGGCCGCCGAGAAGCTCCTGGACGCCGTCGCGAACGGGTCCGACCCGCTCCCGCTGTCGGACGCCTCGGCATCGGTCGCCGCGTCGCTCGCGACGGAGCTGCGCCTGCACCTCATCGAGGGGCGCCGCGAGACCTGGCTGTACCACGCGATCACCGAGTCCGACCACCTCGGCCGGTCCGTGAGCGTGGCCGACCCCCAGTCGCTCGCCGGGCACCTGACGCCCGCGCAGCGCGACGGACTGCTGCAGGCCCTGTGGCAGATGGTCGGCGACGGCCGGACGAACCACCCCGGTGTGCCGGTCGTGTCGGTGACGCTCGGACCGGTCGGGTCCGACGGGCACCCGGTGTCCGACGAGCGGATGGACGTGCCGATCGTCTTCGAGTCGCGCGGGGTCCCCCGCCGGCGACTCGGGCCGACCGCCTGGAGTGCCCTGCACCGCATCGGCCCGTACACCGACTCGGTCCGCGACGGCGTGCTCCACGTCGTCTCGCACTGCGTCGTCGACCGGCACCCGACGATGTAGCGCCGGCGGACCACCGCCACCGACCACCGCGACCGCCCGGTCGGGCCCGTCTGCCGGACACCCGGACAGCCTGCCCGCCCAGAACGACCTGTCCACCTAGGATCGGTCACGCACCAGCCTTCGAGAAAGGACGCCTGATGGCGACTCCAGAGGAACCGATCCGACTCGCGCTCGTCGACGACCACCGCATGCTGCTCGGTGCGCTGACGGAGTGGATCCGCAGCGCGGCGGACGACATCACGCTCGTCGCCGCGGTCACGACGTGGCCGGAGCTCCTCACGAGCCCCGCGTTCCCGGTCGACGTCGTGCTGCTCGACCTCGACCTCAAGGACTCGATCCCGGTCTCGCTGAAGATCTCGACGCTCAAGACGGCGGGCGTCAAGACCGTGGTCATGAGCACGTACTCGGAGCCGAACGTCGTGCGCGAGGCACTGGCCTCCGGCGCCCTCGGCTACCTCGTCAAGAGCGAGGACGCCGACATGATCGTCGAGGCGATCCGTGCCGCGCAGCGCGGCGAGCAGTACGTCTCCGCCGAGCTCGACCTCGCGATCAACAGCGGTGACGTCGGCGGCGTCCCGAAGCTCAGCGCGCAGGAGCGCCGCGTGATGGCGCTCTACGGCGGCGGTGAGCCCGTGAAGAGCGTCGCGTACCAGCTCGGCATCTCCGAGGAGACGGCGAAGAGCTACCTCAAGCGCATCCGCGAGAAGTACCGCGTGGCCGGCTTCGACGTCGGCACGAAGGTCGCCCTGCGGAAGCGGGCGATCACGGACGGCATCATCGTGCAGGACGGCAGCCCGGTCGGGCTGTAGCGGTCGGTCCGGTAGCGGACCACACGACGGACGGGAGGCCCGTGGCGACACCGCCACGGGCCTCCCGTCCGTCGTGTGGGCACGTGCCACCCGCGCGCACCCCTGCTCGGGGTTGCTCCGTGCTGCTCCGGGCTGCTCCGGGCGCGCAGGCCGCGTGCCGGGCGCCTCAGACCGTCGGGACCGGCGCGGTGATCGGCCCCGTGGACGGCGTCGACGACCGCAGCGCCGAACGCCGGTCCGTCCGCCGCTCGACGCCGTAGCTGACCATGGTGACGAGCAGACCGAGCAGCGCGAGCACGATGCCGAGCCACGCGGGGGCCAGGAACCCGAAGCCCGCGGCGATGACCGCACCGCCGAGCGCCGCACCGAGCGAGTTGCCGATGTTGAACGCCGAGTGGTTCAGTGCCGCGGCGATCGTGCGGGCGTCACCGGCGACGTCCATGAGCCGCGACTGCACCGCCGGCGGGATCGCCGACGAGGTCGCACCGAGCAGGAACGCCCCGAGGAACACGCCCCAGACCCACTGCGCCGTGAAGACGGTCACGAGCAGCGCACCGATGAGCGCCACCATGCCGACGTAGATCGTGCGCTTGACGCTGTGGTCCGCCAGGTGACCGCCGAGCACGCCGCCGATGACCATGCCGAGCCCGACCACGACGAGCACGAGCGGGACCGCGGACTCCGGCAGCCCGGTGACGTTCTGCACGAGCGGCGAGATGTACGAGTACACGGCGAAGAAGCCGCCGAAGCCGACCGCACCGAGACCCATCACGATCCACACCTGCGGCGACCGGAACGCGCGGAGCTCACGCCCGATGGTCGCGTGCGCGTCGGCCGCGCTGCGGGGCACGAAGGCCGCGACGGCGAGGAACGTCAGCACGAAGAGCAGCGACACGACGCCGTAGGCGACCCGCCACCCGGCGTTCTGCCCGATCCAGGTGATCGCCGGCACCCCGACGACGTTCGCGATCGACAGGCCGAGCATCACCATCGCGATGCCCTTGCCGCGCTTGCCCGGGCCCATGATCTCGCCCGCGACGATCGACGCGATGCCGAAGTAGGCGCCGTGCGGCAGCCCGGCGACGAAGCGGGCGACGAGCACGAGGCCGAAGCTCGGCAGGACCGCGCTCGCGACGGTGGCGACGACGAAGCCGACGAGCAGCACGAGGATCAGGCCCTTGCGCGGGAAGGTGGCCGAGATCGCGGCGATCGTCGGCGCACCGACGACCACGCCGAGTGCGTACGCGCTGACGAGCCACCCGGCGTGCGCGACACCGGCAGCCGGGTCGGCGGCGTACTGCGTCGGGAGCAGGGCCTCGGCGATGTTCGGCAGCAGCCCCATCGCGACGAACTCCGTCGACCCGATGGCGAAACCGCCGAGGGCGAGGGCGACGAGCGCGAGCGCACGCTGGGTCGGGGTGGTGAGCGTCATGCGACCTGTTCTCTGACGGGAGGAGCGGGCTGGGTTCCGGACGCCGGCCACCGTGGGCCGGCGGGGCCGCGAGCACGTTCGGCGCGGGCCCGCCGCACCGACGACGCCGGACGGGGCACGGCCGCGAGGGCGGTCCCGGTTCGACGTCGAACGACCGGACCACGTCGCGCGGACCGGTCCGACCACTGTAGACCGCTCCAAACCGCCGGCGGAAGACGACAGGCCGAATCGATTCGACCGGGCACGACGACGCAGTGCCCTTCCGTCCGTCCGGTGGTTCCGGAGTCAGGCCGCCCGACGCTCCACGTGCTCGACCGTCTGCGCCGGTTCGGGGAGCTCGTCGCGGTGGACCCACCCGGCACTGCACTCGACGCAGGTCGCCCAGGCGTCCCCGCTCTGCTCGTCGGAGTCGATGACGACCGTCTGCAGGTCGCAGTCCGGGCACCAGCCGTCGTGCATCATCACGTGCTCCTCGTGGTCGGGATCCTCGTCCACCGGGCCACCGTCAGCGGCTCGATGCGGACCATGAGACACCCGCCCACCGACATCGCCGGGAGGCGTCCGGCGTGTCGCCGACCTCCCAGCGGAGGCTCGACGACCCGGATCCCCGTGGCCGTCGGCCCGTGCGGTCGTCGCCCGACGCTAGGCCTCGAGCGCCGCTTCGAGCCGCTCGAGCTTGCCGTCGATCTCCCCGGTGTGACCGGGGCGGATGTCGGCCTTCAGCACGAGGGACACCCGCGTGCCGTACGCCGCGACGGCCTCGGTCGCACGCTTGACGACGTCCATGACCTCGTCCCACTCCCCCTCGACCTCGGTGAACATCGACG
>Ga0308156_1002202_pt1 | contig 18260 bp, 12 predicted proteins | sample PhyAR2_FD_201041 | JGI IMG/M metagenome (GOLD analysis project Ga0308156, IMG submission 201041) | Phyllosphere microbial communities from UC Gill Tract Community Farm, Albany, California, United States - DLSL A.R2 | ecosystem: Host-associated > Plants > Phyllosphere > Unclassified | place: USA... | reverse complement strand
TGGTTGCTTGACCAACTTCACAGCTTCCCGCTTGAACTCGTCCGTAAACGTTCTTCTCGTCCTTGGCATATTCGCCTCCTAAACGCATCATGTCATTCGATGTGTCCGGAAAACTGGGGGAAGCCCAGGGTGGCCGATATCACCTATTTGCCAACCCAGGGCAAGTTCGTCTATCTGAGTTTGGTAACGGATGCCTACTCACGCAAGATCGTGGGCTGGCATGTGCACGCGAGCTTGCAAACAGAGGAAGTGGCGCAGGCGTTGAAGAAAGCGCTCAAGACGCGTCAAAGCGATCAGCCACTGGTGCACCATTCAGACAGAGGAATCCAATACTGCGCAGACTACTACCAACAACTGCACCTTCGTCATGGGCTCAGATGCTCAATGACAGACGGCTATGACTGCTACCAAAATGCGTTAGCTGAGCGGGTCAACGGCATTCTCAAAGGAGAGCTGCTGCACCACCGGGCGCTGGACTTGGCGCAGGCCAGGCTGATGGTGGCAGAGGCCATACGGATATACAACAGCGAGAGGCTGCATACATCGCTGAAAATGCAAACGCCCGATGCAGTGCACCGGGCGTCATTGGCCGGATTGCTCCGGCATGTTCAACCGTCCAAACTGTCAACCTAATTTAGGACGGGTCAAGCAGGCCTTGCAAGCCAGGCGTACTGAGGTGCTTAGAACGGCAGCTTGGGCATGCCTCCGCCCATCATGCCCTTCATGCCGCCCATTTTCTTCATCATCTTCATCAGGCCGCCACCCTTCATCTTCTTCATCATCTGCTGCATCTGGCCAAACTCGTTGAGCAGGCGGTTGACCTCTTGCACCTGCACGCCAGCGCCGGCCGCAATGCGCTTCTTGCGCGTGGCCTTGATGAGTTCGGGCTTGGCGCGTTCAAAGGGCGTCATCGAGCAGATGATGCCTTCCTTGCGGCGCACTTCGCGCTCGGCTTTGTCCATGTCGACCTGACCAGCCTTGCCTGCCAGCTCGGAAGGGAGCTTGTCCATCAAGGTCGACAGGCCGCCCATCTGCTTCATCTGCTGGAGCTGGCCGAGGAAGTCGTTGAGGTCAAAGCCGTCACCGGACTTGATCTTCTCGGCCATCTTCTGGGCCGCCTGCAGGTCCACACCCTTGGAGACCTGCTCGACCAGCGCGACGATGTCACCCATGCCCAGCACGCGCTGCGCATGGCGCTCGGCGTCGAACACTTCCAGGCCGTCGAGCTTTTCGGACACACCGGCAAACTTGATCGGTGCACCGGTGATCTGGCGCACCGACAGCGCTGCGCCGCCGCGCGAGTCACCGTCGAGCTTGGTCAGCACAATGCCGGTGAGTGGCAAGGCCTCCTTGAAGGCCTTGGCGGTATTGATCGCGTCCTGGCCCTGCATGGCATCGACGACGAACAAGGTCTCGACCGGCTTCAGGGCGCCGTGCAACTGCTGGATTTCGGTCATCAGCACCTCGTCGATCGCCAGGCGGCCGGCCGTATCGACCAGCAGCACATCGAAGTAATGCTTCTTGGCGTAATCCAGCGCAGCGTTGGCAATATCCAGGGGCTTTTGGTCGGGGGTGCTGGGGAACCACTCGGCACCCGCCTGCTGGGTCACCGTCTTGAGCTGCTCGATAGCAGCGGGGCGGTACACGTCACCGGAGACGGTCAGCACTTTCTTCTTGCGGCGCTCGATCAGGTGCTTGGCCAGCTTGGCTGTGGTGGTCGTCTTGCCGGCGCCTTGCAGACCGGCCATCAGGATCACCGCCGGCGGCTGGGCCTGCAGGTTGATGTCGGCCACGCCTTCGCCCATCGTGGCGGCCAGTTCCTTGTTGACGATGGACACCAGGGTCTGGCCTGGCTTGAGGCTGCCCAGCACTTCCTGGCCCAGCGCTTTTTCCTTGACGCGGGCAATGAAATCGCGCACCACGGGCAAGGCCACATCCGCCTCCAGCAGGGCCATGCGCACTTCGCGCAGCATGTCCTGCACGTTGGATTCGGTGATGCGGGCCTGGCCACGCATTTCCTTGACGAGGCGCGAGAGTTTATCGGTCAGTGCGGAAGCCATAGGGTGGGGTCTTGAGTAATCGTGGCGAACGTGGCAAAAAGGGCGCCGAAGGGATGCCGAGACCCGGTACCCGGGCGCAAAGGGCTGGCGCGCAAGGAACCGTGAGCTACATCTGAGCCACAGCCCTGCAAACCCTTGATTCTACCCGCTCACCCCAAAACCGGGGCGGGCCGGGGCTGCCGGCCCGCTGCCACCGCAAGAAACTATGACCCACGCCTCCCCATAGGCAAATGTTTGCCCGCCCCATGCCAAACGAATTTAGCCTTTGAGGCTGCGCACCTACGTGCCTGGAACCACGACAATACGCCACCGGCCTCTGCATGTCTGTGCGGATGCAGCATGGCCACCCGCAATGTCCCAGCCCGTCACCCGGAGGTGGCGTTTTCTTCGACCAGGATCAACGATGCCAGATACGCCGTATCGCCACTTGCTAGACCATTTCTCGGACGCCTTTTTTGTGACCGATATGCAAGGCCGGATCCTGGATGTCAATGCCCAGGCCTACCAGGAGATGGGTTACTCCCGGGCAGAACTGATGGCCATGAATGTGGCAGATTTTGCACTAGACCTGTCCCAGGATGAGCTCCATGCCATGTGGCAGAAGATGGCGCCTGGAGACCATGCCGTGGCGACTAATACGCACCAGCGCAAGGACGGCTCCTGCTTTCCGGTGGAGGTGCACATCACCTGCCAGTTGGTGGGCGGAGAAAAGCAGTTTTTCACCATCGCCCATGACATCACCGAGCGCGTGCGCCGCGACCAGGAGATCCAGCTGCTCAATGCGGCGCTGGAGCAACAGGTAGAAAAAAGCACCCAGCAGTGGCGCCATTCCACCCACTTGCTCGATGCGGTGATGCGTGGCACCTCGGACATCGTCTTTGTCAAGGACCGCCAGGGCCGCTATGTGTTCGCCAACCCGGCCGCTGAAGCCATCACGCAGATGCCGCCCGGGGGGCTGATCGGCAAGACCGATGCCGAGATTTTGGGCGGCCGCAACAATTTTGCCGAGGATGATGCTGCCGTGTTTCGCAGCACCACGCCGGTGGTGTCGGAGTCGCATGCGCTGATCAACGGGCGCCGGCTCAGTTTTCAGTCCATCAAAAGCCAGTACCGCGACGAGCATGGCGAGGTCATTGGGCTGCTGGGTATCTCGCGCGACATGACGCAGATGCGCGAATCGGAAAGCCAGCTGCGCCAAAGCTACGATTCGTTGCGCCGCGCCGAGCGCCTGTCGCGTATCGGTAGTTGGACCTTGGACCTGGCCAGCGGTGAGATCGAAGCCTCGGAGATGATGTACGAGATGAATGGCCTGGACCCGCAGGGCCCCAAGCTGACCCAGGACAACATCGCCCACATGATGCCGCCGCAGGACTATGCCAAGGTGGCAGCGGCCATCGCCCAATGCGCCCAGACCGGCCAGCCCTACCGGCTCGATGTGACCCATTACACACCCGATGGCGGCCAGTTCCCAGCCAGCATCCTGGGCCAGGCCGACTATGACAGCAGCGGCCGCATCGTCAGCCTCAGCGGCACCTTGCAGGATCTGTCCGAGCGCGAACAGGCGCGCCAGCGGCTCGAAGCGCTGGCCGACAACCTGCCCAGTGGCGCGATCTACCGTGTCGAAGGCGCGGCCGCCACCTTGCACATGAGCTATATCAGCGCCGGTATTGAAAAGATCATTGGCGTCAGCGCGCAGGCGATCATGGCGGACAACGCGGCCTACATCAAAACCATACACCCGGCCGATCTGGCCATGTACCGGCAGCAGCAGCGCGAGGCACTGGAGCGTATGAGCCTGTTTGACTGCAGCTTCCGCATCATCCGCCCCGACGGCGGCCTGCGCTGGCTGCGCTGCCGCTCGGCGCCCAGCCGCCAGGAGGCGGGCACGGTCTGGGACGGCATCATGCTCGACATCACCCGCGAGCGCGAGGCCGAACTGGCGCTGCAAAAGGCCAAGGAGATGGCCGAGGCCGCCGAACGCGCCAAGTCCGAGTTTCTGGCCACGATGAGCCATGAGATCCGCACCCCGATGAACACCGTCATCGGCATGACGCGCCTCATCCAACAGACCCCGCTGCTGCCCAAGCAGCGCAACTACCTGGAGAAGGTAGAGCTGTCGGCCAATGCGCTGCTGTCGGTGATCAATGACATTCTGGATTTTTCCAAGATCGAAGCGGGCATGCTCACCCTCGAGAATGTGGAGTTTGCACTGGACGATGTGCTGGAGACCGTCTCGGCCGTCACCACCTTGCGTGCCGAGGAAAAGGGCATCGAGGTGGTCTACTCGGTCGCGCCCGATGTGCCCCGGCAGTTAAGCGGTGACCCGCTGCGACTGAGCCAGGTGCTCAATAACCTGGTCAGCAATGCGATCAAGTTCACCCACCTGGGTGAGGTGGTCATCAGCATCCGCACAACGCAGATGGCGGGCAACCGGCCGGTGGCACCCGGCAAGACCGGGTTGGAGATCACCGTCAAGGACACCGGTATCGGCATGAACGCGGCGCAGATGAGCCAGCTGTTCCGCCCCTTCTCGCAGGCCGACAGCCAGACCACGCGGCGCTATGGCGGTTCCGGCCTGGGTCTGGCCATCTGCCAGCGCCTGGTGGGCCAGATGGGGGGCGAGCTCAAGGTCGAGAGCAGCCCTGGGCTGGGCAGCACCTTCTATTTCAGCGTGCAGTTGCATCCCGCCCAGCTGCAGCAGGCACCCAAGCCGGCCCGCTACCACGGCACGCCGGTGGATCGGGTGCTGATCGTTGACGACAACGCCAGCGCGCGCGACATCCTGGCCGAGATGGTGCGCGGCTTTGGCATGCGTGCGGACACCGTGGATTCGGGCGAGCAGGCCTTGTCCGATCTGCAGCTCGCCTCCCGCGTCGGCACGCCCTATGGCCTGGTGCTGATGGACTGGCGCATGCCGGGCATGGACGGTCTGGAGGTGGCGCGCCGCATCCGTGAGGAAGAGCACCTGTCTGCCACGCCAGCGGTGCTGATGGTGACCGCCTATGGCCGCGACGAAGTCATGCGCAAGGCCGAGGCGCTGCGCCTGCAAGGCCTGCTGATCAAGCCGGTGACGCAGTCGGTGCTGTTCAATGCGATTTTGGAGGCGCTGCAATCGCAAGGTGGCAGCGTATCGCGGCGCGCATTGTCCGATGCGTCCGGCCATCCGCAACTCTTGCACAGCAATCCGACCCAGCTCTACCCCCATCTGCAGGGCAAAAATGTGCTGGTGGTGGATGACAACGCGCTCAACCGCGAGGTGGCAGCCGATTTCTTGAGCTTGGTCGGCGTGCAGGTCAGCCTGGCCACCAATGGTGCTGAAGCGCTCAGCATGCTGGAGCAGCGCCCGTACGATGCCGTGCTGATGGACGTGCACATGCCGCAGATGGACGGACTGGATGCCACCCGCGCGCTGCGCCAGCTGCCGCATCTTCAGCAACTGCCGGTGATTGCACTGACGGCGCAGGCCCGGGTGGAAGACCGTGCCGCCATTGAGGAAGCGGGCATGAATGCCCATTTGACCAAGCCTATTGACGAGCGCAAGCTGTATGAGACCTTGAGCGAATGGATGGCCGGCCCAAGCGGTCAAGCCGAATCCCTGGATGCGCCCGAGTCCGAGTTTCTGCGCGACGAGGCCCGCGTGGCAGCCACGCCCGGCATCAACCATAGCAAGATGCTGCAGCGCTTTCACGGCAATGCCGAGCGGGTCGAGCGGGTGCTGGCCGGCTTTTACCGCGACTTTGCCGATGCGCCCCAGACCCTGGTGCTGCATGTGCAGCAGGGGGACTGGCAACCGCTGTCCATGCTGGCCCATTCGCTCAAGGGCGCGCTGGGCTACCTGGATGCCACTGCCTTGGTGCAGGCGGCTGAGAACATCGAGAACCAGGCCCGGGATTGGACGCAAGCACCACCTCCGGCCGCCCAGCCCCAGCAACAATTGCATGCCGAGACCACCGAGTTTGCCGCCCAACTGCAGACCTTGCTGCAAGGCCTGGCCTCACGCCAGAATCCAGCAGCAGCCCAGCCTGATGCAAGCGAGGAAGCAGCGCCTGCGGCACACCCAGCCCACACCAACAACCTGCGCGAGGAGCTCAAACACCTCAAACGCCTGGTGGCCGATGGTGACTATGCCGCGGTCAGCGAACTCGAGCGCATGCTCTCGGTCAGCCCCGCTGCGCGCTGGACACCGCTGCTGCAGCAAATCCTGCAGCATGTGGAAGACCTGGACGCCGATGCCGCGCTGGCCGCGATCGATCGGCTTGAAAACATTCTCCCTTGACGGCTATGCGGCCCGCCCCTAGAGACCTCTTACCATCGCACCATGCAAGCTGAGCCCGATAACGACCAACCCACCATCCTGATTGTGGATGACGAGCGCGTCAACCGCTCCATGCTCGCCGAACTGCTGGGCCAGCAGTACCGCGTACTGCTGGCCAAGGACGGCCCCAGCGCCCTGACCATCGCGGCCCGCGAATCGCACCGCCTGCTGCTGGTGCTGCTCGATGTCAGCATGCCCGGCATGAATGGCTACGAAGTGCTGACCCAGTTGAAAAAACAGGAAGCCACCGCCGGCATCGCCATCATCTTCATCACCGGCCAAAGCGATGCGGCTGCCGAGGAATACGGCCTGCGCCTGGGCGCGGCCGACTATGTCTCCAAGCCCATCCGCCCGGCGGTCGTCAGCGTGCGGGTGCGCAACCAGATCGACCTGGCCTTGCAACGCCAGGCCTTGCAGCGCCTGGCCCAGGTCGATGGGCTGACCAGCCTGGCCAACCGCCGGCATTTTGATGACATGCTGCAGCGCTGCCACCGCATGTGCCTGCGCAGAAATGACCCCTTGGGACTGGCGCTGATTGATATCGATCACTTCAAGCTTTACAACGACCACTACGGCCATGTGCAAGGCGACGAGGCGCTCAAGCAGGTGGCAGGCACCTTGGCACGCCATGCCCGCCGCCCCTATGACCTGGCTGCCCGCTTTGGCGGGGAGGAGTTTGCGCTGATCCTGCCCGGCCACGCCGACGCGGTGGAGGTGGTGGAGCGTTTTCGTATGGAGGTGCAAAGCATGGCGATTGCCCATGCCGCCTCCACCACCGCCCCCGAGCTGACAGTGAGCTGCGGGGTACTGACCATCCATTGCGGCCAGACCGACGGCATGGAGGACTGCCTGCGCCGCGCCGACGAACTGCTGTATGAAGCCAAGACCCGAGGCCGCAACCGCGTCTGCGCGACCAGCATCGGCCTGTGAGTTGGCCTTGCAGCGGATGGCTTCTGTGGTCTATCGCTGGCAATAGCCAGCCGATTGGCAGGCGCTAGCACTGGCGCAGGCTACACAGGCCCTGCGCCGCAGCTATGATAGCGGGCATGCTCTCTCCCGCCATTGCCGCAGCCAGCACCAGCCCCATCGGCTGGGCGCTGGCCATTGCTGCAGCCATTGCCTACGCCATACCCGCACTTGCGGCCCGACGCCTGCAAGAGCCCAGCGCTCGGCTGGGCTTGCGCGCGGCCTGGGCCCTGCACCTGGCAGCCATCGCCTGGAGCCTGATTGGCGATATGCCGCACTTCGGCTTTGCGCCGGCGCTTTCGGTCACCGCCTGGCTGGTGCTCACGGTCTACGTTGTCGAGCAGCAACTCTATCCGCAACTGCGCTCGCGCTGGCCGCTGTCGGCCATGGGCTGCATTGCCGTGCTGCTGGCCGGTGTCTTCCCTGGCAGCCCCTTGCATGTGAATGCCTCGCCCTGGCTGCCGCTGCACCTGGCGCTGGGCATTGCTTCGTATGGCCTGTTTGCCGCCGCGGTGGTGCATGCCGCGCTGATGACCCGGGCCGAGCGCCAGATGCGCCAGGATGGCAGCCATGACGGCGGTCTGCCGCTGCTGGCGCTCGAGCGCCTGACCTTCCGCTTTGTCACCGCCGGCTTCATCCTGCTGTCCGCCACCTTGCTGGCGGGATGGTGGTTTGGCGAGGCGCTGTACGGCAAGGCCTGGGTCTGGAACCACAAGTCGGTGTTCTCGCTGATGGCCTGGCTGACCTTTGCCATCCTGCTGGTGGGCCGCAAGCGCTTTGGCTGGCGCGGGCAGCGCGCCGTCAACATGCTCTATGTGGGTGCCACCTTGCTGCTGCTGGCCTATGTGGGCTCGCGTTTTGTCCTTGAAGTCATCTTGAAACACTGAGCCACCATGAAGTATTTGCTGGTATTGCTGGTGCTGGCCGTAGGCTGGCACATGTGGCGCAGCCAACGGGTCAAGCGCACGCCGCCACCACCGCCCAAGAAAGGCCTGGCCAAGCCCGAACCCATGGTGCACTGCGCGCACTGCGGTGTGCACCTGCCGCAGTCCGATGCCATCCGCTACCAGGGCGCGCATTACTGCTCGCAAGCCCATCTTGCCCAGGCGGTGCCGCCTGGCAAGAGCTGAGCCTTGGGCATCGCGACCATGGCAGCGCTGGAGTTGATGGAAACCCCCTTCAAGCGCCTGTGGCGCGGCTACCTCGTAGCCCGCGTGTTTGTGGCTTTGCTGCTGGCACTTGGCGTGATGGCCATCACGCCAGCGCATTCGGGCCAGCTGCTGTCGCAACTGGCGCTCCTGGGGGCCTACGGCATCTCGGCCATGCTCTATGCCGCACTCAGCCACCAACCACCGCCGCAACGCCGTGTCTATGCCTGGCTGCCGACGGTGGGCATGGACCTGCTGCTGATCTCATTGCTGGAAGTCACCAAGACCGGCAGCTACACCCTGACCCCCATGTTTGGCCTGGCGGTGCTGTTTGCCGGCACCTTGGGCGGCTGGCTGGTGACCCTGGGCAGCTGCGCCTACATCACGATTTTTCTGATTGTCGAGTCGCTGAGCTTTCGCTTTTCGCTTCTGGATCCCGATGCGACCCAAAGTACCGTGCAGGCAGGGCTTGCAGGCGCTGCCTATTTTTTGGTGGGCATTCTGGTGCGTCTGCTCGCGTCGCGCGTGGAGCGCGAAACCCTGCATGGCCTGCGCAATGCTGCTGCTGCCAACCAGCAAGAGCAGATCAATGCGCTGATCCTGCAGAACCTGCCCGACGGCGTGATGGTGGCAGATCAGGCCTTGCAGGTACGCATTGCCAACCCGGCAGCGATGGACTTGCTGGGCCATCCCCACCTGCCCCTCGAATTGGCGCAGTTGCCCGCCTGGCGCGGCGTTGTCGAGCAGGTCACGCGGACCTTTGCCGAGCAAAAGCCCATCTCGCAAGACCTGGCCCTGACCGCACCGCAGATGGCACCCATTGGCCTGCATGTGCGCACCTGGCTGACCCATCCGCTGCCGACCTTCGGCACCATCGGCAGCCATGACAACGACCCGCTGTGCCTGGTGTTTCTGCATGACCTGCGTGAGATAGAGGCACGGCTGCGCACCGAGAAAATGGCGGCCATGGGTCGCATGTCCGCTGCCGTTGCCCATGAAATCCGCAACCCGCTGACCGCGATCACCCAGGCCAACGCGCTGCTCGACGAGGAGCTGACCGACCCCAGCCAAAAGCGGCTGACCTATATGGTCGAGCAAAATGCCCAGCGGCTGGGCCGCATTGCCGAAGACATTCTGGACATTGCCCGTGTGCACAACCAGATCCAGCCGGGCGATGGCGACTCCATTGCGCTCAATGACACGGTGCTGCAGATCTGCCATGACTGGATGGCGATGGCGCCTGCCGCCCACACGGTAGCGCTGTCACTCAAAGCCGATGACAGCCTGGTGGCCTTTGACACCGGCCACCTGCGCCAACTGCTCTACAACCTGCTCAACAACGGCCAGCGCTACCGCCGCGACTGCGCGGACTCCTTGCGCGTGAGCACGCACAGCAGCCTGACGGGCACCACCACCTTGGTGGTCTGGAGCGATGGCGCGCCCATCGAGCCCACCATTGAAAAGCATTTGTTCGAGCCCTTCTTCTCGTCCGAGAGTCGATCGAGCGGGCTGGGCCTGTACATCTGCCGCGAGCTCTGCACCCGCCATGGCGCTATGATCCGCTACGAAAGGCAGAGCACGGAGCTGCCCGTGCCGACCCAGGGCAATGCCTTCATTGTGCAGTTTCGCAGGGCCGCCAGCCCCGCGCATCCCCAGCAGACTGATTTGATCCACCAGGCATGAGTTTTGAAAACACCACTGTTCTGGTCGTGGACGATGAGCCCGACCTCAGAACCCTTTATGAGCTGACCTTGCTGCGCGAAGGCTACCGCGTCTACACGGCGGGCTCGGTGCTGGAAGCCCGTGCCCAGCTTCAGCAGCGCCGCTTCGAGATTCTGATCACCGATATGCGCTTGCCCGATGGCCTGGGTATGGAACTGCTGCAGGACCTGCGCAGCCAGGGCCGCAGCGAGCGCGCCATCGTCATGACCGCCTATGGCTCGGCGGACAATGCCGTCGCCGCGTTGCGCGAAGGCGCCTTTGACTACCTGACCAAGCCGGTGGACCTCAAGCAGTTTCGCCAGGTGGTGGCCTCTGCCAGCCAGGGCCTGCAGGATGCCCCTGTGCAAGGGCAGGCACAGACCACGTTTCAGCCCCTACCGGCAGCAGGGGCGCCGCTGTCTGGCGCCCCTGGCCAGCGCGAGCTGATTGGCCCATCGCTGGTGATGCAGCAGGTGCGCGAGCGCATTGCCAAGGTAGCCGGCAGCATGGCGCCCATTCTGGTACGCGGAGAATCGGGCACCGGCAAGGAGCTGGTGGCCCAGTCCTTGCACCGCAGCAGCCAGCGCGCCAACGGCCCGATGGTGGCGGTCAACTGCGGCGCCATCCCCGAGAACCTGCTGGAAGCTGAGTTCTTTGGCGCCCGCAAAGGTGCCTACACGGGCGCCAACCAGGACCGCGAAGGCTATTTCCAGGCCGCCCATGGCGGCACCCTCTTCCTTGATGAAATCGGCGAGCTGCCGCTGTCGATGCAGGCCAAGCTCCTGCGTGCGATCCAGGAGCGCAAGGTGCGGCCTCTGGGCGCCCAACAGGAAGAAGCGGTCGATGTGCGCATTGTCAGCGCCACCCACCGCGACCTGGCCGCCGATGTGCAAGCGGGTCGCTTCCGCCAGGACTTGTACTACCGCTTGAACGTCATCGACATCTTTATCCCACCGCTGCGCGAGCGCCGCGAGGACCTGCCCGCACTGTGCCAGGTGCTGCTGGAGCGCATTGCCAATGAGAGCGGCCAGCCCGTGCCCCAGCTCAGCGCCGAAGCGCTGCAGACCTTGGCAGGCCATGCGCTGCCGGGCAATGTACGAGAGCTGGAAAACCTCTTGCTGCGCTCGGTGGCGCTGAGCGACGGGGCTTTCCTGCAGGTGGAGCCGGCCTACTCCGACGCTGCATCGCCCGTGCCAGCGCCAGCCAGGGTGGCCGAACGCATGCCCACCTATGAACCAGGCGCTGCACCGCCGGAGCCGCCGGAGCCGCAGGCCGAAGCTGTGGCGCCCAGCAGCCTGCAGCGCTTTCCTCCGCCGCAGGATCTTCCCTCCGATCTGCAGTCCTGGCTCGATGCGATCGAGCGCGATATCCTTGTGCGCGCTCTGCAGGAGTTTGGCTTTAACCGCACCGCCGCTGCCAACCGCCTAGGCATCAGCCTGCGCCAGATCCGCTACCGCATGGAGCGGCTGCAGATCCACGGCCCCAGCGATGGGGGGCAGCCCTAGGGCCTGAGACCATGGCCACCACACCGGGCACCCCTGCCGACCGCACCCCACCAGCGCCGGCGCAAACGCTCTGGCAGGACGGCTGGCTGCGCAGCGCCAGGCACTGCCCCTCGCCCAATTTCGGGCCCAGGCCCGAAGGCGCATGCACCGATCTGGTGGTGGTTCACTCCATCAGCCTGCCGCCCGGCATCTACGGCACAGGCGATGTGCAACGCCTCTTCACCAACCAGCTCGACTGGGATGCCCACCCCTATTTCCAAAGCATCCGGGGCCTGCAGGTGTCCTCCCATTTCTTCATCACCCGCCAAGGGGAAGTGTGGCAGTTTGTCAGTGCCGACCTGCGCGCCTGGCATGCTGGCCAATCGTTCTGGCGCGGCCGGCCCCGCTGCAATGATGACTCCATCGGCATCGAGCTCGAAGGCCTGGAGGGCCAAACCTTCGAGCCCGCCCAGTACGACAGCCTGGTGCAGCTGTGCCAGCAGATCCGCGCGCAGTATGCGATTGCCTATATTGCCGGCCATGAGCACATTGCGCCGGGCCGCAAAAACGACCCGGGCCCGGGCTTTCTCTGGCCCCGGCTGCAGCAGGACCTGGGCTGGCCGGCAGCCATGTTCCCCGCCTCACTCCATCTCTGAATCGGGCTATTACCAAACTCTCTAAGCAGCCCGCATTTGTCATGCATCCGGGTGCAATGCAAGGCATGCGCGCCACAAAAAACACAGCAAATCTCCACATCTGAAAAAAATTTTTTCAGATGCAATGCCTATGTTTTACGCAGGCTCGCAACGGGGATGGCGCAGAAACACACACACAGCGGTGGTTTGCCTGCGCAAACCACGACGCCATGCGCAGTTGCCGCCGTTTTGCTGCGCAGCATGGTCATCAGCGCTACACACAAAGCGCGCAATGCGCCATACACTACAGGTAGTGTCCAGCGCTTCATAAAACACTATATGTAGTGTCAGGCGGTATCCGGCGGCTCAGTGATACCGGCATGCACAGCGCTGTTTCTCCGGCTTTTCACACACGACAGAGAGGACATCATGAGCGCTGCTTCGCTTTCCGAGCAACGGGCCGCACCGGCCGCCAGCTCGCGCACCCTGGATGGATTCACCGTACTGCCGGACTACCAGATCATGCGGCGCAACGGAGCAGTCGTCCCTTTCGAGCCCCCCAAGATCACCACCGCCATCATGAAAGCCTTTCTGGCCGTGCATGGCAGCCAGGGCTCGGCATCGGCCAGCGTGCGCGAAGTGGTCGAGAACCTGACCCACACAGTGGTGCGCGCGCTGATGCGTTCCCGCCCAGGCGGCGGTACCTTCCATATCGAAGACGTGCAGGACCAGGTCGAGCTGGGCCTGATGCGTGGTGGCAACCATGAGGTGGCACGCGCCTATGTGCTGTACCGCGAGCGCCGCAACCAGGAGCGCACCCAGCTCCAGGCCCAGCACACACCGGACCATGCCAGCTTGCATGTGCAGGACCGGGGCCAACAGGTGCTGCTCGATGTCAAGAAACTCCATGACCGCATTGCCGCCGCCTGCCAGGGCCTGGGCCAGGACGTCGACCCCGCGCCCATCCTGAGCGAGACCCTGCGCAACCTCTATGACGGCGTCAACATGGACGAGGTGTTCAAGGCCTCCATCCTGGCCGCCCGCACCCTGATCGAAAAGGACCCGGACTACAGCCTGGTCACCGCGCGCCTGCTGCTGCATACCATCACGCGCGAAGTGATCGGTCAGGACGTCAGCAGTGCCGACATGGGCACCGCCTACCGCAGCTACTTCCCCGGCTTTGTCGCGCAGGGGGTGGAACATGAACTGCTCGCCCCTGAGATGCTGGACTTCGACCTGCCACGCCTGGCCGCAGCCCTCCAGCCCGAGCGTGATCTGCAGTTTGACTACCTGGGTCTGCAGACCCTGTATGACCGCTATTTCCTGCATGTGCGCAAGCAGCGCATCGAGCTGCCCCAGGCCTTCTTCATGCGCGTGGCCATGGGCCTGGCGCTGAAAGAGGACGACCGCAATGCCAGGGCCATCGCCTTCTATGACCTGCTCTCTTCCTTCGACTTCATGTCGTCCACCCCCACCCTGTTCAACAGCGGCACTTTGCGCTCGCAGCTGTCGTCCTGCTACCTGACCACGGTGGCCGATGACCTGGGCGGCATCTACGATGCGATCCGCGAGAACGCGCTGCTGTCCAAGTTTGCCGGTGGCCTGGGCAATGACTGGACCCCTGTGCGAGCGATGGGCGCCCGCATCAAGGGCACCAATGGCGAATCGCAAGGCGTGGTGCCTTTTCTCAAAGTGGTCAACGACACCGCCGTCGCCGTCAACCAGGGTGGCAAGCGCAAGGGCGCCGTCTGCGCCTACCTGGAGACCTGGCACCTGGACATCGAGGAGTTTCTGGAGCTGCGCAAGAACACCGGCGATGACCGCCGCCGCACCCATGACATGAACACCGCCACCTGGATCCCCGACCTGTTCATGCAACGGGTCATGGAAAAAGGGACGTGGACCTTGTTCTCCCCATCCGATGTTCCCGATCTGCATGACCGCTTTGGCCAGGACTTTGAGCGCGCCTATACCGCCTACGAGGCCAAGGCCGCGACCGGCGAACTGGCGCTGAGCAAGACGCTGCCTGCGGTCGATCTGTGGCGCAAGATGCTGTCCATGCTGTTCGAGACCGGCCACCCCTGGATCACCTTCAAGGATGCCTGCAACCTGCGCTCGCCCCAGCAGCATGCCGGCGTCGTGCACTCGTCCAACCTCTGCACCGAGATCACGCTCAACACCAGCGACACGGAAACCGCCGTCTGCAACCTGGGCTCGGTCAACCTCGCTCGCCACCTGAAGGACGACGGCCAAGGCGGCCTCACCCTCGACCATGACAAGCTCAAGCGCACCATCGCCACGGCCATACGCATGCTCGACAACGTCATCGACATCAATTACTACGCGGTCGACAAGGCACGCGATTCCAACCTGCGCCACCGCCCGGTGGGCCTGGGCATCATGGCCTTCCAGGACAGCCTCTACCAACTGCACATCCCCTACGCCAGCGATGCGGCTGTGCAGTTTGCCGACAGCTCGATGGAGGCGGTCTGCTACTACGCCTACTGGGCATCGACCGAACTGGCGCGCGAGCGCGGCGTCTATAGCAGCTACCCCGGCTCGCTGTGGAGCCAAGGCATTCTGCCGCTGGACACGCTGGACCTGCTCGCCCAATCGCGCGGCCAGGCCGACTATGTCCAGGTGGACCGCAGCATGCAGCTGGACTGGGAAGCCTTGCGCCGCAAGATCGCACAGGACGGCATGCGCAACTCCAACTGCGTGGCCATTGCACCCACCGCCACCATCTCCAACATCGTCGGTGTCGATGCCTCCATCGAGCCCTCGTTTGGCAACCTGTCGGTCAAGTCCAACCTCTCGGGTGAGTTCACCGTGATCAACCAGTACCTGGTGCGCGACCTCAAGAAGCTGGGCCTGTGGGACGATGTAATGGTGATGGACCTCAAGCACTTTGATGGCTCGCTGCGCCCCATCGACCGCGTGCCCCATGCGCTCAAGGCCCTGTATGCCACGGCCTTCGAAGTCGATCCCGTCTGGCTGGTGGAAGCGGCCTCGCGGCGCCAGAAATGGATAGACCAGGCGCAGAGCCTCAATATCTATATGGCAGGGGCCTCGGGCAAGAAGCTCGACGACGCCTACAAGCTTGCCTGGGTGCGCGGCCTCAAGACCACCTACTACCTGCGCACCACCAGCGCGACGCAGGCCGAAAAATCCACCATCCAAAGCCGCGTGCTCAATGCCGTGCCCAGCAGCCATGCCTCACCCGTTGCCCAGGCCGTGGCCAACGCCGCCGCTGCTGCATCGCAGGCCGGCGCGCCCGGCACCGACATCCGTTTTTGCGCCATCGATGACCCCGGCTGCGAAGCCTGCCAGTAGACCCCGCTGACCGTCTGAACCTGGCCGCAGCAGCGGCCACCACCAGGAGCATTCATCCATGCTGAGCTTTGAAGAAGAATCCATGGACGCGCTGGCCACGCCAGTCACACCGGCCCCCGCGGCTGCCGCGCCTTTGGCATCACAACCTGCAGCTACTTTCAAGCGCGTCAATGCCGCCGACAAACGCATCATCAACGCCAAGACCGATGTCAACCAGCTGGTGCCCTTCAAATACAAATGGGCCTGGGAGAAATACCTGGCTACCTGCGCCAACCACTGGATGCCTCAAGAGGTAAACATGACGCGTGACATCGCACTGTGGAAATCGCCCAATGGCCTGACCGAGGATGAGCGCCGCATCGTCAAGCGCAACCTGGGCTTTTTCGTCACCGCCGATTCGCTGGCCGCCAACAACATCGTGCTGGGCACCTACCGCCACATCACCGCACCGGAGTGCCGCCAGTTCCTGCTGCGCCAGGCCTTTGAAGAAGCCATCCACACCCATGCCTACCAGTACATCGTGGAGTCGCTGGGCCTCGATGAGGCCGAGATCTTCAACGCCTACAACGAGGTCCCGTCGATCCGCAACAAGGATGCTTTCCTGATCCCCTTCATCGAGGCGATCATGGACCCCAACTTCCAGACCGGCACGCCCCACACTGACCAGACCCTGCTCAAGAGCCTGATCGTTTTTGCCTGCCTGATGGAGGGTCTGTTCTTCTATGTGGGCTTCACGCAGATCCTGGCGCTGGGCCGCCAGAACAAGATGACTGGCGCGGCCGAGCAGTACCAGTACATCCTGCGCGACGAGTCCATGCACTGCAACTTCGGCATCGACTTGATTAACCAGCTCAAGCTCGAGAACCCGGACCTGTGGACCACAGCATTCAAGGACGAGATCAAGGCCTTGTTTATTCAAGCAGTCGAACTTGAATACCAATATGCAGAAGACACTATGCCCAGAGGAGTTCTGGGCATGAACGCATCGATGTTCAAAGGCTACCTGCGCTACATCGCCAACCGCCGCGCAACGCAGATCGGACTCGATGCATTGTTCCCCAACGAGGACAATCCTTTCCCGTGGATGAGCGAGATGATCGACCTGAAAAAGGAGAGAAATTTCTTCGAGACGCGCGTCATCGAATACCAGTCCGGTGGCGCGCTTTCCTGGGATTGACGCCGTCCCTGATGTGCAAACCCCGTCAGAATGTGGTTTTCCTGAGAGAAAACTGTGAAATTTGGCGTCTTTATTGAGGTTTGCACTATGCCAGTTGCTAGCAGCTGATGCACAATTCAGTTTGCTATCAAAACTTCGTGTCGAATTCAATCAGGCATGAAGTCTGCTTTCTAAATTGACCCGAAGGAGAAGAGCATGGCAACGTCCAAAGCAAGCAAGAAAACTGCTGACACCAAGGCAACTGCCAAGAAGGCAGTTGCAACCAAGGCAGCCGCCCCCAAGGCAGCTGCAAAGCCCAAGGCCGCTGCCAAGCCAGCAGCCACCAAGGCAGCGGCAAAGCCTGCTGCCAAGGCCGTCGCCAAAAAGGCAGCTGCTAAGCCAGCCGCCAAGAAGACCGCCGCCAAGCCCGCAGCCAAATCCACCGCAGCCGCCAAGACTGCCGTGAAGAAGGCCGCTGCTCCAGCCAAGAAGGCTGCCGCTCCTGCGAAGAAGGCCGCCGCTCCAGCCAAGAAGGCTGCAGCTCCTGCCAAGAAGGCCGCCGCTCCAGCCAAGAAGGCTGCGGCTCCCGCCAAGAAGGCTGCTCCAGCTAAGAAGGCCGCAGCTCCTGCCAAGAAGGCTGCTCCAGCTAAGAAGGCCGCAGCTCCTGCCAAGAAGGCCGCTCCAGCCAAGAAGGCTGCAGCTCCTGCCAAGAAGGCTGCTCCAGCTAAGAAGGCTGCAGCTCCTGCCAAGAAGGCCGCTCCAGCTAAGAAGGCTGCAGCTCCTGCCAAGAAGGCCGCTCCAGCTAAGAAGGCTGCAGCTCCTGCCAAGAAGGCCGCTCCAGCTAAGAAGGCTGCAGCTCCTGCCAAGAAGGCCGCTGCTCCAGCTAAGAAGGCTGCCGCTCCTGCCAAGAAGGCTGCTGCTCCAGCTAAGAAGGCTGCCGCTCCTGCCAAGGCTCCAGCGCCCGCCAAGAAGGCAGCTGCTCCTGCCAAGGCCCCTGCTCCTGCCAAGGCCCCTGCTCCAGCAAAGGCTGCAGCTCCTGCCAAGAAGGCTGCACCCGCCAAGAAGGCAACCGCTCCTGCCAAGGCACCATCTGCTGCGCCTGCTGCTGCAGAGCCTGTCAAGACCGTGCTCAGCACCAATGCTGCATGGCCTTTCCCCACCAACAGCCGCCCACAATAAATACCCTAAGTCGGGCAACATGCCCGAGTGCCACATGGCACGTGCTTGGTACCAAAGGCAACGCAATGCGTTGCCCAGATTGTTGATAAACCCCCGTTTTTTCAAACGGGGGTTTTTTCTTGCCGCTATGCGAAGCGATACGCAGGCCCAGGCAGCTGTGGGCTTCCCCCAGTTTCCCGGACGCTTTGCCTAGCCCTTTAAACGTTGCCGCTCCTCGAATTGAACCGGGCTAAGGTAGTTCAATTTTGAGTGTTTCCTGAACGGGTTGTAGAACCGCTCAATG
>Ga0308156_1002192_pt1 | contig 18316 bp, 21 predicted proteins | sample PhyAR2_FD_201041 | JGI IMG/M metagenome (GOLD analysis project Ga0308156, IMG submission 201041) | Phyllosphere microbial communities from UC Gill Tract Community Farm, Albany, California, United States - DLSL A.R2 | ecosystem: Host-associated > Plants > Phyllosphere > Unclassified | place: USA... | reverse complement strand
GAGCGTGTCGGCGGGTGCGGATGTGCGACCCGCCGTCGGCGCCGCGGAGGATGCGGTCGCGACGGGTCCGACTCCGGCACCCGCGCCCGGGCCTGCCGCGGCATCCGAAGCGGCAGCATCGGCGGCATCCGCCCCGCCGCTCGACCGCTCGGGTGCGTCCTCGCAGGTCGCCGCCTCGGTGGCCGCTCTGTCGTCGCGCCAGGGCGGTGCGGCGCCTCTCGACCGCATCTCCGCGCCGGCGTCGCTCGACCGGTCGGCGCGCATCGACGCTCCGGCGTCGACCACGCCGATCGAACCGACCGGAGCGACCGCGGCGTCGGCGACCGGGGTGCGCCAGGGCACCGAGCCCGTCGCGGTGGGGGCGAGCAGCGGTGTGGCCTCAGCGCCGGCGCTCCCCGTGCCGCGAGGCGACGCCAGCGCATCCGCTCAGCCCGGGCTCGCCGTGGGACCGAGCGGTGCCGAGGCGGTCGCAGTGGCGACCGCGGCCGACGACGCGGCAGCAGCGGGCGGCCACGCCCCCGTCGCGGCGGTGCCGTCCTCGGGCTCCGGGTCCGCCGCGCCGATGGCGGGAGTGGGGCAGGTGACGGCGACCGCCGTCCCGACCGCCATCCCGACGGCCGTGCCGACCAGCACCCCCGATGCACCCCGCACCGTCGCCGCGCAGGTCGCTCCGGCCGTGCTCAGCATCGCCCAGCGGCCGGCGGGCACGCATCACCTGACCATGACGGTGAACCCCGACTCCCTCGGTCCTGTCACGGTTCGCGCGCACATCGGGCAGGGGGGAGAGGTGCAGGTCGAGCTGGTCGGGGGGACGGATGCCGGACGCGACGCCCTGCGCTCGATCGTCGCCGATCTGCGACGCGATCTCGCCGCGGTGGCCCCGCACGCCACGCTCTCGGTGAGCACCGGAACGTCTGCGGAGGCGAGCGCCGGTCGCGGCGGTCAGCCCGGGGCCGACGGCTCGGCGACCGACCAGGGTACCGCCCGCGAGGGCGCCCGTGACCAGGGCGGCCGACGAGCCGCCGCCGACCGGGGCGACGACCTCGCCCACATCATCCGACTCTCCACCCCCAGCCGCGCCGACGTCGGCATCGGCGAGGGCCTCGACATCTTCGCCTGAGAGGACCATCCCATGACCGTCGACGCCGTGAGCGCACCGACTTCGATCCACACCACCGGCACGACCGACCCCGCAGCACGCAAGCAGGCGCTCGACGGCGAGGTGTTCCTGAAGCTCCTCGTCACGCAGCTCACCCATCAGGACCCGTCGAACCCGATGGACACGAACGAGATGATCTCGCAGACCACCCAGCTCGCGATGATGGAGCAGCTCACCACGCTCGCCGAGAACGGCACCGAGGCCTTCGCGCTGAACATGCGCCAGGCGGCGACCGCCCTGATCGGTCAGGAGGCGAGCTACAAGGACGCGGACGGCAAGACCGTGACCGGCATCGTGACCAAGGTGTCGTTCGACGGGCCCGTTCCGCAGGTGACGATCGGCGACAAGAGCGTGTCCCTCGATGCGATCACCGGCATCGCCACGCAGAGCACCGCACCCCAGACCCCTGCCGCGCCGGACACCCCCGCCGCGGCCTGACCTCGCATACCCACACAGGAAGAGAGACACACATGCTTCGCTCGCTCTACTCCGGGATCTCCGGCCTCCGCTCGCACCAGACCATGCTCGACGTCACCGGCAACAACATCGCCAACGTCAACACCGCGGGCTTCAAGGGATCATCGGTGCTGTTCCAGGACTCGCTCTCGCAGCTCGTCGGCAACCCGGGCATCCCGGACGACGAGGTCGGTGGTCGCAACCCGGCCCAGGTCGGCCTCGGCGTGCAGGTCGCCGGCGTGCGCACCAACTTCGCGCAGGGCTCCGCTCAGGCGACGGGCCGCGGCGGCGACCTCATGATCTCGGGCGACGGATTCTTCGCCGTGCGCTCCGGTGGCGAGACCCTCTACACCCGCGCGGGCGGCTTCTCCTTCGACCCGACGGGCAAGATGGTCACGGCCGACGGCGCCGTGGTGCAGGGCTGGTCGGCGCAGGACGGCGTCGTCAACACCGGACAGGCCGTGGGCAACATCGTCCTCCCGCTCGATGCGGTCTCGCCCGCACGGGCGACCACCTCGGCGACCGTCACGGGCAACCTGCCGTCGACGGCTGCGGTCGGCGACGAGCTGGTGCGCGACGTCACGGTCTTCGACGCGCAGGGAACGCCGTCGACGCTGAGCCTGACGTTCACGAAGACCGCCGCGGGATGGGACGTCGAGGAGCCGACCAGCGGCGCCACCGGCGCGCTCGCCTTCACCGACGGTGCGCAGACCCCTCCGGGTCTCACGCTCGCGGTCGGCGGAGTGAGCGTCGACCTCAGCGCGGTCACCGGCTACGCGACCCTCTCGACCGTCGCGGTCACCGACCAGGACGGTGCGGCGGCCGGCACCCTCAAGTCGTACAGCATCACCGGCGACGGATCGATCGTGGGCACGTTCAGCAACGGCGCCACGCAGACCCTGGGCAAGATCGCGATGGCCACCTTCGCGAACCCCGAGGGGCTGGAGAAGGCCGGCGGCAGCGCGTATCGCGCCTCGGTCAACTCGGGCGCCGTGCGCATGGGAGAGGCCGGCCAGGCCGGCTTCGGCGATCTGGTCTCGGGTGCGCTCGAGATGAGCAACGTCGACCTCTCGCAGGAGTTCACGAACCTCATCGTCGCCCAGCGCGGATTCCAGGCGAACGCGCGCATCATCACCACGAGCGACGAGGTGCTCCAGGAGCTCACCCAGCTCAAGCGCTGATCGCGGCGACACCCGCCTGCCACGCACGAAAGGGCTCCCCTCACTCCGGGGGAGCCCTTTCGTGCTGTCCGGGGCGACTCTCGCTTGGGCGGGCACGGCGGGTTACCCCTGCGCGTCCCCGTCGCGATAGTCGGGCGGACTTGCCCCTCCTCCCACGCTCGGAGACGATCCGATGATCACCGTCACCCGCCTCGACCGCACGCGGTTCGCGGTCAACCCCGACCTGATCGAACGCATCCAGGCATCGCCCGACACGACCCTGCACATGATCGACGGTCACGTGTACGTCGTGGCGGAGGACATGGATGCGGTCGTCGACCTGATCGTCGCCTACCGCGCCCGCGTGCTGCACGCCGCCCACGCGATGACCGCGAAGACGGGGGAGTGACGATGGATCCCGCTTTCATCATCGGCGTGATCCTGGCGTTCGGCGCCCTGGTCGCGATGATCACGATGGAGGGCGCGAGCTTCCAGGCGCTGCTCATCCCTGCGCCGATGATCCTGGTGCTGGGCTCCACCATCGGCGTCGGCATCGCGAGCCACACCATGCGCGACACGATCATCGCGGTCACGAGCCTCGGGCGCATGGTGCGCGGCCCGAAGGCGACGCCCGAATCCGTGATCCCGTTCCTCGTCGGATACGCCGAGAAGGCGCGCGGTGAGGGCCTGCTGTCGCTCGAGCAGGAGCTCGACGGCGCTCCCGACGCGTTCACCCGTCAGGCCCTGCAGGCACTCGCCGACGGCACCGATGCCGAAGACCTGCGCATGACCATGGACGACGAGATCACCGCGACCTCGTCACGCAACCGGGTGGCCGCGAAGTTCTTCGCCTCGCTGGGCGGCTACGCTCCGACGATCGGCATCGTCGGCACGGTCGTGTCGCTCACGCACGTCCTCGAGAAGCTCGATGAGCCGGACCACCTCGGACCGATGATCGCCGCCGCGTTCGTCGCCACCCTCTGGGGTCTGCTGTCGGCGAACTTCATCTGGAATCCGATCGCGGGTCGCCTGAACCGCATCGGGGCCGTCGAGCTGGAGCGGATGACCCTGGTGTCGGAGGGAATGCTCGCGATCCAGGCAGGCAGCGCGCCGCACCTGCTGCAGGAGCGTCTGGAGGCCCTGTCGACCGTCGCTCCCAAGGCGAAGAAGAAGAAGGAGCAGCCCGCGGAGGATTCTCCGTGAGCACGAGCCGGCGGTCACGCGGGCGCGGCCATGACGACGACGGCCACGACGAGCCGGACGAGCGCTGGGCCGTGTCGTACGCCGACATGGTCACGGTGCTCATGTGCCTGTTCATCGTGCTCTTCGCCGTGTCGAACGTCGACAAGACGAAGTTCGAGCTCCTCGCCAACAGCCTGGCGACGGGATTCGGGCAGGAGAGCACCGAGGGCGGCGCCGACACCGCCGAGGGAATGGTCATCCCGCCCGAGCTGCAGGATGACGACGGCGTGGTCGACCTCACGGCCCGTGCCGAGGTCGAGTACGAGTCGCTCGAGGATCTCAAGGAGCGCATGCACGCGGCGCTGCAGGTGCAGGGGCTTCAGGATGCGGTCGAGTTCGTGATCGACGACCGTGGACTGAACGTCGGACTCATCGGAGCCGAGACCTTCTTCTCCGACAACAGCACCGCCCTCTCGGGCAAGGCGGATGCCGTGCTCGACGCGATCGGCGACGTGCTCGTCACCGTCGGCAACCAGGTGAGCGTCGAGGGCCATGCCGACCATCGCATCTCGGCCGCCCCGTACCCGACGAACTGGGAGCTGTCCGGCGGGCGCGCCACCCAGGTCGCGCGGTTCCTGGTCGAGCACGAGGGCGTCGGCGGCCCGCGGGTGAAGGCGACCGCCTTCTCGGACACGCGCCCCCTCGTCGCGGGCGACAGCCCGGAGGCGCTGGCCGGGAACAGACGCGTCGACATCGTCGTCGAGTCGAACGAGGAAGAGCAGGTGCGAGCGCTGATCCCGGCGATCGCCGCTGCCGCAGAGGGGAGCTGACGCCACATGAGCCTGTCAGTCGAGGAGACACCCATGACCGCATCCGTCCTGGCGCACGACGCGAGCGTGCGCCACACCGAATACGATTTCAGTCGGCCCGCGCAGCTGGGTCGTGAGAGCACCCGGCACCTCGAAGCGGCCTTCGAGTCGTTCGCGCGACTGTGGTCCTCGCAGCTGACCGCGAAGATCCGGATCAGGGCGCATCTCGCGCTGGAGAGCGTCGACCTGGTCTCCTACGAGGAGTACGCCGAGACGCTGCCGAGCACGACGGCCATGGTCGCGGGGACGTTCGACGGGCGGGACGAGCCCTGCGTCGTGCAGTTCGGTCTCGACAGCGCCCTGCTCTGGGTCGTGCAGATGATGGGCGGTCGCACCTCGTCCGCGCCCGAGGCGCGGACGTTCACCCCGATCGAGCTCGCACTCGTGCGCAACCTCATGGAGGGCACCTTCGAGCACCTCCACGCGAGCCTGGGCGGGCTGCTGCCCGGTGAGCCGCGGTACGCGGCGGTGCACTACAACCCGCAGTACATGCAGGTCATCTCCGCCGCGGCCGCCGTCATCGTCGCGCGGTACACGATGCGGCTCGGCGACGCCGAGAGCACGGCGACGGTCATGCTGCCGGCATCGACCGTGGTCGATCGCCTGGCCGCGACCGGATCCGACTCCGGCGCCGCGCACACGCCCCGGCAGACGCTCGACCAGCTGCGCAGCACCCCGCTCGAACTCACACTCCGGCTGGCACCGCTGACGATCGGCGCGGGCGAGGTCCTCGACCTCGCGCCGGGCGACCTGCTGCGGCTGCCCCATGCCGAGACCGCCCCGTTCGAGCTCGTCGCCGGGAGCACGGCGATCGCGCGCGCCACCCCCGGCAGCCGCGGGTCGCGGCTGACCTGCAAGATCACGACCATCACCGAGGAGACCCACTGATGAGCACCTTCCACGAGACCGCCGTCGCCGCGGCGATTGCCGGCAAGCTGCCGTTCGGCTATCCCGTGATCCCCACGCCGTCGACCGACCCCGGCGCCGCGGGCGAGGCGATCGCCGTCACGTTCACGGGCACTCCCGGGGCACGGATCGCGATCCAGATCGCCGACCCGTCGCAGCTCGACGACGGCTCGCCCACCGCGCAGATCGAGGACCGACTGCATCCGATCTTCGAGGCGGCAGCGACCGTTCTCGGCGCGGGAGCGCTCGGCACACCCGAGCCGGTCGACGCCGCCGAGATCTTCGCTCAGACCGGCACGCAGGTGTTCGACCTGGTCGACGCCGAGGGTGCCGTCGTCGCGCGCACCTCGGTGCGCATCGACGGCGGGCCGAGCGGGGCGACGCCGGGGCCGCAGCGCCTCAGCCGCATCGCCGGAGTGGAGATGGAGCTGGTGGTCGAGATCGGTCGCACCCGGATGCCGGTGCGCGACGTGCTCTCCCTCGAACCCGGCCGCGTGGTCGAGCTGGACCGTGCCGCGGGTTCGCCGGCGGACATCAAGCTCAACGGCCGCCTGATCGGGTACGGCACGGTCGTGGTCGCCGAGGGCGACTTCGCGATCCGCGTCGAGCGCATCCTCGACGGCGCCGAGACGGTCTGAGCATGGACGACCTGCTCGTCGCGCTCCGCGCGGTCGTCGCCCTCGCGGCGGTGCTCGGCCTGCTGCTGTTCCTCAGCCGACGGCTGCAGAAGAGCCAGAGCGCCGGGGGGAACCCGCTCGCCGGGCTGATGCCGAAGAAGCTCGCACGGCTCACCGAGCTGCGCCCGCCGAAGACCCCGAGCGCTGCCAGGCCCCGTCCCGAGAAGATCACGGTCGTCGCGCGCTCGGGCATCGGCGGCAAGGCGCAGCTCGTGGTCGCCGAGTTCGGCGGCATCCGCTACGTGCTGGGAGTGACGGAGCACGGCATCAACGTGGTCGACACGCAGGAGGCTCCGGTCATCGACGAAGACGAGGACCAGCACGACGAGGCGGTCGGCGGTGCGGAAGAGCCTCCGAACGACATCGTCGATCGCGCGCTGCGCTCGGTCGCCTGACGCTCCACCTGCCGCGGTTACGGCTGCGCATCCTGTCGCGATAGTCGTCTGCGAGCACGGATCGCTCGACACCCTGGCTACGGATCGGCCACGTCACCCATCTTCGGAGTGCCGCCGTGCCCCCTTCCGCGTCCACCACAGCGCCGCCCCCGCGCGCGTGGCGTCTGTCGCGACGTGTGGGTCTGCTCGTCCTCATCGCCGGCGCGGTCGCCGCGCTCCTCGTGCTGCTGAGCGCGTCCGGAGCGCACGCGGCGGCGGCGATCCTGCCGACCGAGACCGTCGACGACGGCGGCGGCAGCGGGGGCGTGACGATCAACGGGATCAACGGCACCCCGTCCGACAGCATCATGACGCTGCTGGGCATCACGGTGCTCAGCGTCGCGCCGGCGCTGCTGCTGATGATGTCGAGCTTCACCAAGATCTTCGTCGTGCTCGCGCTGACCCGCAACGCGCTGTCGCTGCCGTCGATCCCGCCGAACCAGGTGCTGGCCGGACTCAGCCTGTTCCTGACCCTGTTCATCATGTGGCCCGTGCTGACCGACATCAACTCGGTCGCCGTGAGTCCCTTCACCGCGGGGCAGATCGACTTCGGCCGTGCCTTCGAACTCGCCCAGGAGCCGCTCCGTCAGTGGATGCTGGCCTACACGAGAGAAGAGGACATCGCGCTCATGTATCGGGCCGCTCAGCTCGACAACCCGACCGATCCCTCGAGCATCCCGCTGCAGACCCTCGTCCCCGCCTTCATGATCAGCGAGCTGCGCGCCGCCTTCCTCATCGGCTTCATCGTCTTCGTGCCGTTCCTCGTGATCGATCTCGTCGTCGCCAGTGCGCTGATGTCGATGGGCATGATGATGCTTCCGCCGGTGATGATCTCGCTGCCGTTCAAGATCCTGCTGTTCCTCCTCGTCGACGGCTGGGGCATGGTGATCACGGCGCTCGTGCAGTCGTACAGCGGGGGTGGCGGATGACTCCCGAAGCGGTCATCGACATCGGCACCGCCGCACTGATCGTCGGTGCGAAGCTGTGCGCGCCGCTGCTGATCACGGCGCTCGTCGTCGGATTCGCCATCTCGCTGCTGCAGTCGATCACCCAGGTGCAGGAGATGACGATCTCGTTCGTGCCGAAGCTCATCGCCGTCGGCATCGCGCTGCTCGTGAGCGGTCAGTGGATGATCGCCGAGCTCATCGCCTTCACGAACGAGATGTTCGCCCGCATCCCGTCGCTCCTGAACGGCGGCGGATGAACATCCCGATCGACTTCCTCTGGCTCGAGGCGACCGCCCTCGCCTGCGTGCGCATCACGGCCTTCCTGGTCATCGCTCCGCCGTTCAGCCACGGCACGATCCCGATGCGCATCCGCGCCATGCTCGGCGTGGGACTCGCGCTCGCGGTCTCGCCGGTCGTCACGGTGGGCTACGAGCGACTCGACACCGGCGGATTCCTCTTCGCGCTCGTCGGGCAGGCGCTCACCGGCGCGCTGCTGGGCTTTCTCGTGATGGTGCTGTTCAGTGCGATCCAGGGGGCCGGTCACCTGATCGACACCTTCGGCGGCTTCCAGCTCGCGCAGGCGTTCGACCCCGGCATGGCGATCAACGGCGCTCAGTTCACGCGGCTCTTCCAGATGACCGCGATCGTGCTGCTCTTCGCCTCCGACGGCTACCAGCTCGTGCTCGCCGGACTCTTCCGCTCCTTCGACGCCGTGCCGGTCTCCGGGATGCTCGACCTCGCCGAACCCGCGCACGCTCTCGTCGGCGCGGCGGGGCAGATGATGCTCAGCGCCGTGCAGATCGCCGGACCGCTGCTGATCGTGCTGTTCCTCGCCGACGTCGGTCTCGGGCTCGTGTCGCGGGTGGCCCCGGCCCTCAACGCCTTCGCGTTGGGATTCCCGATCAAGATCGGCCTCACACTGCTGCTGGTCGGCTTCGTCTACGCCGCGCTCCCCGCTGTCGTCGCCGTCATCGCGGACACCGCAGCCACGCTGCTCGTGGAGGTGACGCGATGAGCGACGGAGGCAGCGGCGAACGCACCGAGAAGGCGACCGAGCGACGCCTGAAGGAAGCGATCAGAAAGGGCCAGATCGGGCGCAGTCAAGACTTCACGGCGTGGGTGTGCATCGGCGCCGCCGCGGTGATGATCCTCCCGACCATCTCGTCCAGCACGCAGGTGCTGACCGAGCTGTTCCTCGGCGTCACGCAGGCCGCGAGCCATCCGACCGACGCCGCCGCTCTCGATGCGCTCGGCGCCGCGTTCGGGTCGCTCGGCGGCATCCTGCTTCCCCTGCTCGTCGTGGTCCTGCTCGCGACCACCGCCACGGCGGTGGCGCAGGGCGGCATCCATCTGCGCGGCGTGACCATGCGCACCGAGCAGTTCAATCTCGCCGCGGGCATCATGAGGGTCTTCGGCAAGCAGGCGCTCTGGGAGGGCGCGAAGGCGCTGCTGAAGACCGTCGCGATCGGGGTGTCGCTGTGGGTCGTGGTCTCGGGACTCGTGCCGGTGCTGATGGCCAGCGGCAGCCACAACATCACCTGGCTGCTCGAGCAGGCCGCCGGGGGAGCGGCCGCGCTGCTGCAGGTCGCGGTCGTCGTCGGCATCATCCTCGCGGCGCTCGACGTCGCCGTGGTCATGCGCCGCAACCGCAAGCACACCCACATGACGAAGAACGAGGCGAAGGACGAGCACAAGAAGAGCGAGGGCGACCCTCTCGTCCGCTCGCAGCGGCGGTCTCGCCAGATCGCGATGAGCCGGAACCGCATGATCGCGGCGGTCGGCGACAGCGATGTCGTGCTCGTGAATCCGACGCATGTCGCCGTCGCGCTGCGCTATGAGCCGGGCAAGTCCGCCCCCCGGGTCGTCGCCAAGGGAGCCGGGATCGTGGCGCAGAAGATCAGGGAGAAGGCGGACGAGGCCGGCGTGCCCATGATCCGCGACGTCCCGCTGGCCCGGGCCCTGCACGCGGCCTGCGACATCGGACGCGAGATCCCCGAGGAGCTCTTCACCGCCGTGGCGCAGGTGCTCGCGTTCATCGAGCACCTCAAGCGACGCGGATCGGCGCGCGGCACGCACACGATGCCGTTCGCCAGCACACGGGAGCGGGGACTGTGAGCGACCGGCGGCGACCGGCGCAGACAGGACGCACACGAATCGATGAGAACCGGAACGCGAAGGTGAGGGCCGCATGATCGGTCAGCTGCTGTCCAAGGGAGCCGTGCCCGTCGGCGTCGTCGGAATCATCCTGCTGCTCATCGTTCCGATACCCACGCCGCTGCTCGACGTGCTGATCGTGCTCAACATCTCCTTCGCGCTGCTGATCCTCCTCACGGCCATGTTCGTGAAGAAGCCGCTCGACTTCTCGGTGTTCCCGAGCCTGCTGCTGGTGGCGACCCTGTTCCGGCTCGGGCTGAACGTCGCCTCGACCAGGCTCGTGCTGAGCGAGGCGCACGCGGGACAGGTGATCCAGGCGTTCGGACAGATCACCATCAGCGGATCGCTGGTCATCGGCGCGGTGATCTTCCTGATCCTCACCGTGATCCAGTTCGTCGTCGTGACCAAGGGCGCCGAGCGCGTCGCCGAGGTCGGCGCACGGTTCACGCTCGATGCGATGCCCGGCAAGCAGATGGCGATCGATGCCGATCTCAACGCGGGGCTCATCACCGACACCGAAGCGCGGCAGCGTCGTGCCGAGGTCGCCGCGGAGGCCGACTTCTACGGAGCCATGGACGGCGCGTCGAAGTTCGTCAAGGGCGATGCGATCGCGGGCATCGTGATCGTGGTGATCAACTTCGTCGGCGGCATCGTGATCGGCATGCTGCAGCACGGCATGGAGGTCGGCGAGGCGTTCGAGACCTACAGCATCCTGACCATCGGCGACGGTCTGGTCACGCAGATCCCCGCGCTGCTGATGGCCGTCTCCACCGGCATGATCGTCACTCGCGAGAACGCCGAGTCCGAGATGGGTCAGGCCGCGGGACGTCAGCTGATGCAGTCGCGCAACGCCCTGGTGATCACGGGCCTCGCGGCGATCGCGATGGGATTCATCCCGGGGATGCCGCTGGTGGTCTTCCTCGCGATCGGCGCGGTGCTGCTCTTCGCCGCGTCGCGGGTGAAGGCGAACGAGGTCCGCGAGGCCGAGCTCGAGGTCGAGGCGCTGCAGAAGGAGGCGAGCGATTCCGCCGCGGAAGGGCCGGAGGAGCTCATGGACCGGATGCGCGTCCACGCCCTCGAGATCTCCCTGTCGCCGGACATCGTCGATCTCGCATCCGGGGGAGCGGGCGATCTGCTCACACGGGTGAAGTCGCTGCGACGCAAGCTCGCACTGGACATCGGCATCCTGATGCCGCCGGTGCGCACCCGGGACAACATCGACCTGCCCGCCCAGACCTACGCCATCCTCATCGCGGGTGTCGAGGTCGGCCGAGGGTCGGTTCCCCGCGGACACGTTCTCGCGCTCGGCACCGGACTCGAGCAGCTCCCGGGCACCGCGGTGGTCGATCCGGTGTTCGGACTCGAGGGCAAGTGGGTGCCGACGGAGATGTCGCACGCCGCGGACATGGCGGGTGCCACGGTGATCGACCGGGTGAGCGTCATCATCACCCACCTGTCCGACGTCGTGCAGGGGCAGGCCGACAGACTGCTCTCGCTCGAAGACGTGCGACAGCTGACCGAGCACCTCAAGCAGTCGAGTCCCACGACCGTGGAGGAGCTGACCCCGGCCGTGCTCTCGCTCGCGGCGATCCAACGGGTTCTCGCGGGTCTCCTGGCAGAACGCGTGCCGATCAACGACCTGGCGCGCATCTACGAGGCGCTGGCCCTGCGCGGCAAGACGTCGACCGAGACGCCGGCGCTCATCGACGCGGCGAGGGCGGCGCTCGGGCCGGCCATCGCCGCCCGCTTCGCCGAAGAGGGACGCATCCGGGTCATCATGTTCGATCCGATGCTCGAGCAGCAGATGCTCGAGGGCATGCGCGTGATCGACGGTCAGGCGCAGATCGTGCTCACGCCCGAGGCGACGATGCAGGTGATCGACGGTGTGCGTCGCACGGTGACCGAGCTGGACCAGCTCGGTCCGGAGCCTGTCCTCGTCTGCGCACCGTCTCTGCGGCAGGCCGTCCGCCGGCTCGTCGCGCCGCAGGTCAGTGGGCTGCCGGTGCTCTCGTACGACGAGGCCGCGGCGGGAGGCATGGCGACCGATGTGGTCGGCGTCGTCCGCATGACGCGGTCTGCGCTGCCGAGCGCGACGGCGTAAGCGTACGTTCCACTCATTTACGAGTGGAATACAGTATGTTTGCTCGAGTACGGTGCGCACGCGCACAAGCCAGGGAAGGCGGACGACGAGCATGCTGGTACTGACGAGGCGCGCGAACGAGAGCATCGTGATCGGCGACGACATCACGGTGACGATCCTGGCGGTCACCCCCGGCGGAGTGCGGATCGGCATCGATGCCCCGCGCGACACCCGCATCCACCGCGCCGAGATCGTGGTCGCCGTGAGCGACGCCAACCAGGCGGCTGTCGAATCCTCGTCCGACGACGCCGCGGAGACGGCGCTGCGGGGCGCACTGGGCCGGGTGCGTGCGACCTCCTGAGCCACGGTGACCGTGGTGATCCCCGTGTCGTCGTCGGCGACGCCGGGAAGTCGTCGAGAGAGTTACTGCCGGGCGTGTTGTCGCGATAGTCGTCGACATGACGGGCAATCCCGTCAGGAAGAACGCGACTGACGAGGTGACGAACCGTGGCTGCTCACGATCTGAGCATGCAGCTGATGCGCGAGCGCGAGATGCTCGAACTGCTGCTCTTCAAGCTGGACGAGCAGCAGATGCTGCTCGCGACCGGACGGAACCGGTGGATCCGTCACGCCGCGAACGAGATCGAACGCGTGATCGCGGCCATGCCCACCGTCGCCCTCTCGCGCGATGCGCTCGTCGTCACCGTGGCCGACGAATGGGGAGTGCCCGAGGCCACCTCGCTCCGCGAACTGATCGACGCCGCGCCGACCGACGCCTGGCGTGAGGTGCTCTCCGGGCACCTCACCACGATGATCGCGCTGGCGGACGAGATCCAGCAGATGAAGCAGATCAACGAGCAGCGACTGCGGACGGCGATCCGCGTGACGCAGGAGACCATCGCCGGCCTCGGCGAGCCGACCGGGGAATACGACCCGACAGGGGGTGTCGTCCGCGATGCGGACGCGCGTCTCCTCGACACACGGATGTGAGGTGACCATGTCGTCTTTCGCAGGACTCCGCCTGGCCGAATCCGCACTCACCGCGGCGCGCGCGGGCATGACCGTCACCGGTCAGAACATCGCCAACCAGACCACCACGGGGTACACGCGGCAGCGCGTCGATCAGGCCCCCGTGTCCGCTCCGGGGCTCTCCGGGCTGTGGAAGACCGGATTCGGCGCCGGAGCGGGTGTCGCCGTCACGGGCGTCGCCCGACTCGGAGACAACGTCCTCGACGCCCGCGTCCGAGACGCGCTCGCGACCTCCGGCTTCTGGTCGGCGCGGGCGAGTGCCGCCGGCCAGGCCGAGAACACGATGGCCGAGCCCACGAAAGACGGCCTCGCCGCGAATCTCAACCGGTTCTGGGCAGGCTGGTCCGACCTCGCCAACACGCCGGATCCGGCCGCGGCCCAGGTCGTGCTCACCGATGCGCAGGTCCTGATCGGTCAGATCGCGGCGGGCTACCAGACGATCGCCGGGCAGTGGACGGACCTGCGCGGTCAGGTCGACCGCGACATCGCCGATGTCAACTCGGCAGCCGGTCAGGTCGCCGCGCTCAACGGCCAGATCCGTGATGCGCTCAACGCCGGGCGCAACGCCAACGCGCTCATCGATCAGCGCAACGTCCTCGCACAGCAGATCTCGACGGCGATCGGGGCGACCGGCGTCGTCGAGGTCGACGGCACCCTGACGATGCGGGTCGACGGCAACGCCCTCGTCTCCGGTGACGCCAGCCGCGCGCTGGTCACCAGCGGACCGCGCGAGATCGCGGATGCGGGTCGCATCGTCGTCGCCTGGGCCGACCGCCCCGGCGTCGCCGTGCCCATCACCGGCGGAGTGATCGGCGGCACGATCAGCGCCCTCGCTCCGGCCGCCGACGGCGGATCGCTCGCAGCGGTCGCGGCGGCGTACAACCAGACGGCCACCGCCCTCGCCACGGCTGTGAACGACGTCCACCGCAGCGGCGTCACCTCCTCGGGTGCTGCCGGCGGCGACTTCTTCGCGCTCGATGCCGCGGGGCCGGCCGCGCTCGGTCTGCGGGTCATCCCGACCGGGCTCGACGACCTCGCGCTCGCGGCTCCGGGTGCCGGGGCGAAGGACACCACGATCGCGGATCGCATCAGCGCCCTGGGCGCGTCCGCGACGGGACCGAGCAAGACCTGGACGAGCTTCGTGACCGGGTTCGCCGTCACCGTGGCCGGTGATCTGCAGCGCGCCGACATCGCCGACATGGGCGCGGTCGCCGCCGTCACCGCCCAGCAGTCCCACGCATCGGTCGACGGCGATGAGGAGACCGTCAACCTGCTCACCTATCAGACGGCGTACCAGGCGGCGGCGCGTGTGCTCACCGCGATGGACGAAGCGCTCGACCTGCTGATCAATCGCACCGGCCTCGTCGGCCGCTGACCTCGGGAGACATCATGATCGGTCGCATCACGAGCACCACCATGACGCAGCAGTCGCTGCGGACCCTGCAGACCAATCTCGCCGATCGCGAGCGGCTGCAGAACCAGGCGGCGTCGCAGCGTGCCTTCCGCTCACCGAGCGAGGACCCTGCGGCCGCGGCGACGACCATCGGCGTGCACGGCGAGCAGTCCCGCGTCGCGCAGTTCGCACGCAACCTCAACGACGGCATGGCCTGGGTCACGACGGTCGACACCGCGCTGGGCGCCAGCACCGACCTCCTCAACCGCGCTCGCGACCTCGTCGCGCAGGGTGCGAACTCGGGTGCCCTGAGCCCGACCGCGCGCGAATCCATCGCGCAGGAGCTCGAGACCATCAGCAAGGAGCTGCTCTCGCAGGCGAACACCACGCTGCTCGGCCGCAACGTCTTCGCCGGCACGAGTGACGCGGGTGCCGCGTTCGATCCGGCGACCTTCGCGTTCAACGGCGCGCCGGGAGAAGGCGTGCAGCGCCGCATCAGCGACAACGAGACGGTGCGTGTGGACTACGACGGTGCGCAGGCCTTCGGCCAGGGAGCGAACAGCGCCTTCGCGCTTCTGAACGACATCGCCGCCGAGCTGCGCGGGGGTGCGGACATCGGTGCACGGCTCAACGACGTCGATGCGCGTCTGAAGGACGTGGTCTCGGCACGCGGCGCCACGGGGGCACGTCAGGTGCAGCTCGAGCGCGCGACGGCCCAGAACCTGTCGGTCTCGATCGACCTCGAGGCGCGGCGCACCGAGGTCGAGAACGTCGACACCCTCGAAGTGCTCGTGAACCTCGAGTCCGCCGAGCTCGTCTTCCAGTCCGCCCTGCAGGTGACGGCACGGTCGCTGCAGACCAACCTCATGGAGTTCCTGCGATGACCGCCCCCCACCCGTCGGCGGCTGCGGCCGCGACCGAGGCCCCGCGCACCGACGTCGAGTTCGTCGCTCCGATGCACGGTCTGAGTCCGTACACGACGTTCCGCCTCGAGCAGATCGACGGGGCGGACGGGCTCTACGCGCTGCGCGCGACCGACGCCGACGTCCGTCTCTTCCTCCTCGACGCCCACTCGGGTGACGTCGGATACGCCCCGGTCTTCTCCGACGACGTCCGCGCCGAGATCGGAGCCGCCGATGCGAGCGATCTCCACGTGTTCGTCGTGGCCAACCCGTCGGACGAGGGCGTCTTCCTCAACCTCCGCGCTCCGATCATCGTCCATGCCCAGACGGGACTCGCGGCGCAGGTGATCCTCGACGATCAGTCCTATCCGATCCGCGCCCGTCTCGGCGGCTGATCCGACGAGTCCGACACGACGACGGCCGCGTTGATGCGCCGTCGCCACGAAGTCACAGGAGAACACGAAGTGGTAGATCTTCGATCCAGGATCCACGGCGCGGGGGCGACGCGGGGAGTCAACATCGTCGTCTTGGCTCACGACGACCATGTGGAGGTGCACGGCGGTGTCATCACCCATCTTCTCGACGCGCGCGTGCACCCTGGCGACCGTCGCGCACCCGGTGAGACCGATCTCGCGCTCGTGCGCGGGGCGACGGACGGGCGCCCGGCGAACTCGGCCCCCTACTCGGCCGGGCAGTTCGCGGCGATCGAGCACGCCGCCGGCGACAACGTCAGCGACCTGGTCGATTCCGGCGGAGTCGTCGTCGGCCGTGCCTACGGCATCCGGGCCGACCTGCTGATCGACGACGGCGCCGTGGTCGTCAACACGAAGACGCTGCGGCGGAGCGAGCTGTCGGTGCACCCCGACGCGCACGGACGGAGCATTCTCGATCAGATCGACGGCTCGGTCCGGCTCGCGAGGAGGATGCGCGCAGCGGTGCGAGCGGCTGCGCGTGAGGAACCTGCGCTGGCGCAGTAGCGCGGAGGAGAAGACCTTCGAAGATCAGGGGATCTCGAAGTTCACTGCGTATATCAAGGAAGAGGGTCTACCCTCGAAGAGCACAGGCTGGGGTACTGGCACATCCCGGGGTCGTCGACGGAGATTTCGATGTCGTCGCGCCGCGGGCGCCGCTGGTAGGGGTACAGCGCAAGACGCTCGGTGACGAGCGAAACCATTGGGACGGTAAGCAGATGAGCACTTCAAGGACGCTCGAGGCCAACCGCGTGAGCAAGCGTGAGTTCGTGCAGAGATTCGCACGACGGGGTGGGATCTCCGTTCATGCCGCGCAGACCGCGTACAACGCGATGATCGACGAGCTGCTCGACCTGGTCAGCCAGGGCAACACGGTGACACTCACCAACTTCGGCAAGTTCTATCCGCAGACGCACAAGGGACACCGCGTGCAGTTCGCCAAGAACGAGGACTCGGCCGAGGTCACCGACTACACGGTGCTCAAGTTCTCGGCGACGCGCGAGGTGAACCGTCGGGTCAAGGTGAACGACTGAACATCGTTATCTGAACGTAAACGAGAATCCCCGGTGGTTTCGGCCATCGGGGATCTTTCGTGCCCTCGGCGGCTCTAGCATGGAGACGAACGGACGTCTGGTCGCTGGGGTGTGGCCGCACTGTGAGTCGCTGGGGAGGACTTGCGCTGACAGTGGAAAGGGCGGTGTGCAATGAATCAGCGCACACGCAACCAGCTCGTCGTCGATCACCTGCACATCGTGGGGTCGGCGACCGCCGATGTGGCATCCCGGCTCACTCATGTCTCCCGCGACGACCTGGCCTCTGCAGGCTCGCTCGCCCTGATCCGCGCGGCCGACAGCTTCGACCCGACCCTGGGGGTCCCGTTCGGGGCCTATGCGACACGTCGCGTCAGATGGGCGCTCAGGGACGAGCTGCGCGCGATGGACTGGGCTCCACGCGACATCCGCGCTCGCGCGCGTCAGACGACGCGGGTGCGCGAGACCCTCGGTGCCTCACTCGGTCGCACTCCGCTCGCGTCGGAGATCGCGGCCGCCATGGGCATCGAGCCGAGCGAGGTGCGCGAGAGCCTCGCCGACGCTGAGCTCTTGACCATCACGAGCCTCGATGCGGACGAGGCGAATCAGGTCGTCTGGCCGGGGTTCCTTCCGGACGAGCTGGCGATCTCCGCCGAGCGCGACGACCTGCTGCACCGCGCCGTCGACGCGCTGCCCGAACGGCGGCGGTACATCGTGCGCGCGATCTACTTCGAGGACCGTACGGTGGGCGAACTCGCCGAGGAGCTCGGGGTCTCGCATGCCGCGATCTCGCAACAGCGTGCCGAAGGCGTCCGGATGCTCCGCGACGCCCTCGAGCGTCACTATGCCGACGACCGGCACAGTCCCGCGCCGCCCGCATCGCGTTCCGCGGGCCCGACCCTCGACGCGTATCTGTCGCGGATCGCCGCCGGCGGGCGGAGCCTCACGCGAGCACTGGTGCCTCAGCCCCTCGGCGTGTGACCGCCGCCCCGATCACAGTCCGAAGCCGTATGTCGCCTGCCCGACCAGTGTGAGAGCGACCGAGGTGGGGTAGATCTCGGGTTCCTCGTCTTCATCGTCGAGGATGTCGAGTCGTGTGATCGGCACGAAGATTCCGCCGTCGGGCTCGAAGATCAGGTCCTTCGGGGTGAAGGACACGAAGATCGAGCGCGTCGCATTGCGCAGCTCGAACGTGCGGCCCACGTCTCCGCGTTCGAACAGGTTCATCTCGACCTCGTCGGACCAGACCTTGCCGTCGGGGAAGCGCGCCTCGATGCGATACGTGCTGGGTTCGATCGACTTGATGTTCAGATCCTCCACGACCTCCGCGAACAGCGAGTCCGGCTGTTGGAGCTCGAACGCGATGGCGCGCAGATGGTCGTAGTTCAGCCGTGCTCGACGCGAGAAGAGAGCGACGTTCTCGATCTCGTCGGGGTGTGCGTTCGGCGCCTGGTCGATGAGGTACTG
>Ga0308156_1002186_pt1 | contig 18377 bp, 12 predicted proteins | sample PhyAR2_FD_201041 | JGI IMG/M metagenome (GOLD analysis project Ga0308156, IMG submission 201041) | Phyllosphere microbial communities from UC Gill Tract Community Farm, Albany, California, United States - DLSL A.R2 | ecosystem: Host-associated > Plants > Phyllosphere > Unclassified | place: USA... | reverse complement strand
CTCGCCGGGCTCGAGGTGCGCCACCGCGACAACGGTCCGGACCAGCAGCGCCGACTCACTATGATTGCCCGGTCCCTCGGTCTCTTCGTGACCGGCTCGAGCGACTACCACGGAGCCGGAAAACCCAACCGGCTCGGCGAGAACACCACACACCCCGAGGTGCTCGCCCAGATCGAAGAGATAGGTCGTAGTGACGTGATCCGCCCGTGAGCGCCTTGGACGCCGTGTTCGACGCTCGTCTGTTCATCGAGGTCTTCATCACCCTGTTCGTCATCATGGACCCCCCGGGGACGGTGCCGATCTTCCTCGGGCTCACCAGCGCCATGACGCACAAGCAGCGCGCCAAGGCCGCCCGGACCGCGATCTTCGTCGCCGCCGGTGTCATCCTCGCCTTCGCAGTCTTCGGGCAGCAGCTGCTCACCTACATGCACATCTCGATCCCCGCGCTCCAGGCCTCGGGCGGTGTGCTGCTGTTCCTCATCTCGATGGAGCTGCTCACCGGCAAGATGGAAGAGCCGACCGCCAGCTCGAAGAACGTCAACGTCGCCCTCGTCCCGCTGGGTACCCCGCTGCTCGCCGGCCCAGGTGCGATCGTCGCCTCGATGCTGTTCGTGCAGCGCGCCGACGGCGACGTCCGCGACCTCACCTCGATCTTCGTCGGCTTCGTCCTCGTGTGCGTGTGCCTGTGGGCCGCGATGCGCTTCGCGAGCGTCGTGCACAGGCTGCTGGGCGAGGGCGGCACGCTGCTCGTCACCCGGATCGCCGGTCTGCTGCTCGCGGCCATCGCCGTGCAGCTCATCGCCGACGCCGTCATCGCCTTCGTCCAGACCGCGTAGCGGGCGACGGCGGCCTCGAAGAGGCCGCTCAGCGTGCGAGGCCTGCACCCGTCTGACGGCGGGTGCAGGCCTCGTCGTCGTCTGACCGGGTACACCCGCAGACGCCGAGAGCGGCGGCCCCGTCGGGGACCGCCGCTCTCGCTGTGCTGCTAGGTGCTGCTGGGGCTCGGACCGTCAGGCAGAGACCGGAGCCTCCGGGCTGCGGCCCTGCTCCGAAGCGCCCGAGGAGCCAGCCGGGCGGCGACGACGACGGCGCGGTCGGGTGCCCTCGCCGTCGGTGCTCGGCGTGCTCGAGGGCTGCTCGGACGGGGCGGAGGCGGGAGCATCCGTCGAGCCCGTGCTGCTCGCGGCCGTCCCCGTGGTGCGGGTGCGCTGACGGGTCCGCGGACGACGGGTGCCCTCAGCCGGCGCCTCGCCTGCCGCAGGAGCCTCGGCGGCACGCTCAGCACGAGGAGCCGACTCAGCCTGACGCGGGGAGCTGTCACGGGGAGCGTCGTCGCGTCGTGCGCTGTCGCGACCGCCGTGGCTGCGTCCGCCCTGACCGCCGGAGCGCTCGCCCGAGCGACCGCCACGGCCAGAGTCGGACCGGCTCGAGTCACCGCGAGCCGAGTCGCCACGACCACCGGACTGCGCCGGGCGGGCCGCTCCGCGCTTGCCGGTCTCGCCGAGGTCTTCGAGGGTCTCCGCGTCGAGGCCCGCGCGGGTCTGGGCCGACTTCGGCAGACGGCCCTTGGTGCCCTCGGGGATGTTGAGGTCCGTGTAGAGGTGCGGGGACGTCGAGTAGGTCTCGACGGGCTCGGGGATGCCGAGGTCGAGCGCCTTGTTGATGAGCGACCAGCGGGGCAGGTCGTCCCAGTCGACGAAGGTCACCGCAGTGCCCTTGTGCCCGGCGCGGCCCGTGCGGCCTGTGCGGTGCAGGTACGTCTTCTCGTCCTCGGGGCACTGGTAGTTGACCACGTGGGTCACCTCGTCCACGTCGATGCCACGGGCGGCGACGTCGGTCGCGACGAGGACGTCGATCTTGCCCGAGCGGAAGGCGCGCAGCGCCTGCTCGCGGGCGCCCTGGCCGAGGTCTCCGTGGATCGCACCGGAGGCGAATCCGCGGTCGGCGAGCTCGTCGGCGACCTTGGCCGCCGTGCGCTTGGTCCGTGCGAAGACGATCGAGAGGCCACGGCCCTCGGACTGCAGGATCCGGGCGAGCACCTCGACCTTGTCGAGGGCGTGGGCGCGGTAGACGACCTGCTTGATGTTCTTGACGGTCTGGCCGCCGTCGTCGGGGTCGTTCGCGCGGATGTGCGTCGGCTGCTTCATGTACCGGCGGGCCATCGCGACGACAGCACCCGGCATGGTCGCCGAGAACAGCATCGTGTGGCGCACGGCCGGGGTGCGCGAGAGCAGCTTCTCGACGTCGGGGAGGAATCCGAGGTCGAGCATCTCGTCGGCCTCGTCGAGCACCACGCACTGGGCGCGGGTGAGGTCGAGGAAGCCCTGCTTGAGCAGGTCGATCATGCGCCCCGGTGTCCCGACGACGACCTCGACGCCCTGCTCGAGCGCCTTGACCTGCGGCTCGTAGGCACGGCCGCCGTAGAGCTGGACGATGCGGACCGACCGCTTGGTCGACGCCGCGTCGAGGTCCTTGGCGACCTGCACGGCGAGCTCGCGCGTGGGGACGATGACAAGAGCCTGCGGCTTGCCCGGTGCGGGCAGCTCGTCGTACCCGGGCTCACCCGGTGCGACGACGCGGTGGAGGAGCGGCACGCCGAAGCCGAGGGTCTTGCCGGTTCCCGTCTTGGCCTGGCCGATGATGTCGTGCCCCGCCATCGCCACCGGCAGCGTCATCGCCTGGATGGGGAAGGGAGCCACGATGCCGGCGTCGGCGAGGGCCTGGACGATCTCGGGGCGGACACCGAAGTCGCCGAATGTCACGTCTGCAGCCTGCACGCTGCTGGAAGTAGAGCTGGTCACGTTGCCTCATGTGATGTCTGGGCGGCGCCACACGTCGCTGCAGGGGCCACGGCGCAGACAGGTCTACGACGTTCCGGTGTCAGGACGGGCAAGCTCGCCTGTGGCCGGCAGCCGATCGTAGATAGGCGGTGTCGGGCGGCATCCACGCAGCGGGGCGTAGCGCACGACGAGGGTCGAGACGACCGGGCAACCGTTGTACAGGGTGCAGTCTAGCCGACGACGCCCACGACGGGCAGGTTCCTGCCGCTGGCGACGGTCCTCGAGCACGCCCCGAGCCGCGGGCACCACCGACCGGCCTATCCTGGTCGGATGAGCGAAGCACACGCACCGGTCCACCCGGCGCCCACAGCGCCTGCGACGTCGCAGGTCAGCCCAGGTCTGCGCACCCCGCCGAGCGTCGCCGACGAGTGCGAGCTCCTCGGCCTCGTCGCCTACGGCCAGCTCGCCGCCTTCACCCAGCTCGCCGGCGACTCCCGCCACGCCGAAGACTTCGACACCTGCCTCCAGCTCGCCCACCTCGCCTCCGCAGCCCTCGCGGGGCAGGGCGAGGTCCTCGACCGCATCACGACCCTCGGCGAGGACGCCACAGACCGGCTCGGGTCCTTCGTCGGCAGCTTCGACAACTTCGTCGACCGCACAGCGCCCAGCACCTGGTGGGAAGGCCTGCTCAAGGGCTACGTGGGCTTCGGGGTCGCCCACGACTTCCTCCAGGTCCTCGCCGAGCGGTTCGACGGACCCAGCCGGGCCGTCATCGACGCGGCGCTCGAGTCCTTCGCGCCCGACGCGCTCGCGGCCGAGCAGCTCGCTGCAGCCGCCGCCGCCGACGAGGTCCTCGGGTCCAGGCTCGCCCTGTGGGGACGCCGCCTGGTCGGCGAGGCCCTCGGCTTCGTCAACGACCTGCTCAGCGCACGACCGGGCCTCGTCCGCGTGCTCGCCTGCGAGCCCGTCGACCCGGCCGAGCAGTCGACCTCGGGTGCCAAGCTGTTCTCGCACCTCACGGCGGCGCACTCGCGCCGGATGGGGCGCATCGGGCTCACGGCCTGAGGGCGGCTCGCCCTCCCTGCTCGGCCCGACCTGCTCAGGCCGACCCGCGCACCCCCAGCGTGAGGTCGACCGTGCGTCCGAGGTCCCACGGCTGGGCGTAGACCTCGGACGGGCTCCGGGCGCTCAGCCTGCGGCGGTGCCGCTGCCGGTGGTCCCGGCGCTGCTGGGCAGACCGACAGCCGCGAGGAAGTGCTCGAGGGTCAGCGTGCTCATCCCGAGGGCGACGGTGCTCGACGACAGGGCCGACGCGCTGATGGTCAGCACGGCCAGGCTGCTCGCCAGGGCGGCCGGCTGGATCTTCTCGCGGACGAGGGGGATGAGCCAGTCTCCGAGGCGGGCGACGGTCCAGCCCGTGAGCACCACGTGCTCGGGGTTGATCATGTTGACGAGGTCGCCCAGGCTCGCCGCCAGGTACCGGGCGGTCCTGTCGACGAGCTCGACCATCGCCCCGTCGCCCGAGACGAGCCCCGACTGCACGGCGTCGACAAAAGGCTTCTGCTGCGTGATCCGTAGTGCGGGGTGCGCAGGCTGGATCTCGGCGAGGGTCGCCATCAGCCCGCCGACCCCGACGTAGGCCTCCACGCAGCCGCGCCGACCGCACCTGCACAGCCGCCCCTCGAAGACGAGGAGCGTGTGGCCCCACTCGCCCGCGTTGTTGCTGACCCCGCGCACGAGCTCGCCGTTGAGCGCGAAGCCCGAGCCCACGCCGGTCCCGAGGTTGACGATTGCCAGGTCGCGGTGCTCGCGGCCGGCCCCGAACCAGAGCTCGGCGACGGTGATGGCCTTGAGAGGGTTGTCGACGTGCACGTGCATGCCGAGGTCGTCGGTCAGCAGGTCTTTGATGCGGACGTCGTGCCAGTCCCAGTTCGGCGCGAAGACCGAGACCCCGAGGTCAGGCTGGACCTGCCCGGGCAGGCTCACGCCGACGCCGACCACGGAGGACGGCTCGATCGACGCGAGGGCGAGCACGCCGTGGACGGCGAGACGGATCCCGTCGACCACGTACTGGGGGGAGTTGAGGTGCTCGTCGAGCGGGACAGAGACCGTCCCGCGGGGCTCGAGGCTGAGGTCGAAGACTGTCGTCTCGACGTAGGTCTCGGCGACGTCGACCCCCACGAGGTAGCCGCGCCCCGGGTCGAGCCGCAGCAGCTCGAGGGGACGGCCGACCCCTGTCGACACCATGGCCTCGATCTGCACGACACCTGCGGAGAGGAACTCCTTGACCAGCGTCGAGACCGTCGCGACGCTCAGGCCTGTGTGCTGGGACAGCTCCTGCCGGGTGGCGGTGCGGAGCGTGAAGAACGCCCGGAGCACCGCCATCCGGCTCTCGGAGCGCAGGTCACGAGCGGTCCGTCTGCTCATGGCGCACCGCCACCTGCTGGGTTCATGGTGCTGATAGTGCCACGCTGTCGAGCCTCGGCGGGAGGTCGCCCGCGGTCCCGTGGACCAGCAGGGTGAGGACAGATCCGGCCGGGACGTCGGGGGTCCACAGCGACTCCGGGTCGCCGCCGCTCACGACGGGTCGGGCCTGGTCGCCGAGCCACACTCGCCCGAGGCTGCGGCCGCCGAGCCACGCCGTGACCCGGACCTGGTGCCCGGCCAGCTGCAGCCGCAGCCCCGTCGGGCTCGTGGGCACGTCGAGGTCGAGCCACAGGTCGTCGCCCGCATCCAGCTCGACGGGCAGGTCGACGGTAGTCCCCGACCGGCGCGCGTCAGCCTGCTCGTCGATGCTGTGCTCGGTCAGAGGGGCGACCTCCCACGTCGTCAGCGGCCTGACCGCAAGGATCTCGGCCCGCATCCCGGGCTGCGACGGGTCGTGGGGCCAGGTGATCGCGAGGTGGTGCCGGGCACCTGAGCCGTTCGCCGCCGGAGCGTCGGGGAGCACGAGCCACGGGTCGACGGGGTGCACGACGACGGGTGGCTGCCCGTCGACGGCGACGTGGACGGGCCGCGTCTGGCCGTGCAGGCGCAGCGCCGCCCGGGTGCCGTGCGGGACGACGACAGACCGCGTGTAGCCGAGCCGGGCGCCGAGCCGTGTGCTCGACCACCCGCCGAGCGTGCGGAGCGGCCGCGGTCCGCGGCCCGGCCAGGAGGAGGCTGAGGGCGCCGAGACGTCACCCGCAAGATCACCCGTGAGGCCCTCGGCGTCAGCTGTCGCGACCTCCCATCCCGCCGTGACGTCGATGACCGACTCGACGGCGTAGGCCTCGCCGACCCCGCGCAGCGAGCCGAGCCGCAGCGCCGGGAGCCTGTGGTCGTCGAAGTTGGCGTGCCCCCAGATCTCCACGTCTGCCGTGAGGTCGAGATCGCCGTGGCGGTGGCGCAGGTCGACCAGGTGCGCCGCTCCGAAGCGCGCGACGGAGGGCAGGACCTCGTCAGTGGTGCCAGGGGCTGCGCCGCTCAGGCGCAGGTCGACGATGTCGCTCGCCCCGACGAGGAGCAGGGCCTCGGCTGCGCTCGCGTCGACCGTCGTCCTGTACCGACCGCGACCGCGGTAGACGCCGAGGGACTCGAGGGTCGGTGCACGGTCGTCGTGCGTCGACGGTGCCACGTCGTCGTAGAGACGCGCGGGGGTGGTGCGCGCGGCGGGGAGGGGGACCAGCCCGAGGGCTGTGCCGCCGGCGTTCGAGGTGCCGTCGCGGACTTCAGCGGCGTCGGCGCTCACTGTGCCACCGGTCTCTCCAGGCTCTGCAGCGGAAGGCTCTGCGGCCTCGTGGCGTGACCTCCGAGCGTCGACCGGCGCGGTGTGCCGGGTCGCGTCGGCGACTGTCGACAGCGAGACGACGATGCGCCCCGCCGCTGTGGTCACCAGGGCCGAGGGCCGGGCGCCGTCCAGCGTCAGGCGGACCACGTCACCGGCAGGTCCCCCGTCGACCGTCGCATCGTCGCCGCAGCCGGACAGCACCACGGTGGTCGCGCTGTCCGACACCAGGTCGAGCTGCAGTCCCGTGACGCCCTCGCGCACCCCGACGAGATCCGCGCTCGCGAGCGCCAGCGTCTCCGGTCGTCCCCAGCCGGCGAGCGGCAGGTCGACCAGGACCAGGGCGCACTGCATGCCCGCGACCTCGACGTCGACGGGACCGCCGGCGGCGCGCAGCACCGCGGTGCCGGTCTCGGCCGAGAGGTTGGGCAGACCGACGAGCCTGCCGCCGCCGGCCAGGTCGAGCGCGGCGAGGTGGTCGCTCGTCGGGAAGCCGACGTGCTCGACCTCGGTCGCGGCACCTGTGGCCGGGGTGCTCGCGGCGAGCCGCGGACCGAGCGTCGCCACGACGCGGGCGAGGAGCTGCGCCTCGAGGAAGCCGTGCCGCTCTGTCCCCTCGGGGGTGACGTACCCCGCGAAGTCGTAGTCGTGAGCCATGAAGCTGCCCGGGTCGCCCCAGTTGCCGACCGAGGGGGTCGCCCCGAAGTTGTAGCCGGAGGCCTGCAGGTACGGCGCGAGCAGCCGTGCCCCGGAGACGAGCAGCCTGCGCAGCGTCGTGTGCAGACGGTTCGTCTCGGTGACCAGCAGCGGCAGCCCGCGGGCAGCGAGCTCGGCCGTGCAGCGGAGCACCTCGGACTCGACGGCGGGGGACGTGTCGTCGGGGTAGAAGTTGCAGGCCGGGGCCACACCCTGCGCGTCGCCTGTCGCCCCGTGCAGGTCGCCCTGCCCGCTGCACGCCACGACGGGCACGCTGATGCCGTGCCCGACGAGCAGGTCGCGCAGCGCGCCCACGTAGCCGGTCCTGTCGTGGCAGTCGAAGAAGTCCAGCTCGTTCTCCGCCTGCACGAGCACGACGGTCCCGCCCGCCCCTGTGGCGGTCGTCCGGGTGCCCGGCGGGTCGCCGAGCTGGCGGGCCGCGAGGATCGGGACCACCTGGTCGAACCACCGCGCGACCTGCTCGAGGAACCTCGGCTCGTGCTGACGCACTCGCAGGGCGGGGTCGAGGGTGAGCCACGCGGGCAGAGCACCGCCGTCCCACTCGGAGCAGATGTACGGCCCCGGTCGGGCGACCACGAGCAGACCGACCTCGGCCGCGAGGTCGAGGAAGGCCGCGACGTCTCGCTCCCCGGAGAAGTCCCACACGCCCGGGGTGATCTCGTGGAAGTTCCACGGCAGGTACACGTCGATGGCGGTGTACCCCGACGCGCGCACCTGCTCGAGCCTCTCGCGCCACTGCGACCGCGGGATGCGGAAGTAGAACAACGACGCGCAGAGCACGACGCGGGGCTCGCCGTCGATCACGAGGAGCCCGTCGGTCAGGGTCACGCCGGGGCTGTGCAGTGGGCCCGTCTGCTCGCGAGGGCTGTGGGGGAGGAGGGTCGTGCCTGCAGGTTCCTGAGGAGGGGTCATCACTTCACACCTGCGCTTCCGCCGCTGAGGTTCATCTCGTAGAGGTACTTCTGGCCGAGGTAGTAGACGCAGATCATCGGCACGGTGAGCAGGAGCGACCCGACCATGACGAAGTTCCACGGGGGTGCCTGCAGCGCCTGCCCGGTGCTCGCGATGTACTGGACGCCGAGGGCGAGCGGCATCTTCGACTCGTCGTTGAGGTAGATCAGCGGGCCCATGAAGTCGCCCCACGTGGCGGTGAGCGTGAAGATGCCGATCGCCACGAGGATCGGGAACATCATCGGCAGGATCATGCGGCGGTAGATGCCGAAGAACCCCAGACCGTCCATCATCGCGGCCTCGTCGACCTCCGAGGACATCCGCGAGACGAACTGGCGCACGAGGAAGATGTTGAAGGCGTTCGAGAAGAAGTTCGGCACGATGAGCGGCAAGAAGGTGTTCACCCAGCCGAGCTCTTTGAAGAGGATGAACTGCGGGATCATCGTGATCTGCGCGGGGATCATCATGGTCGCGAGGACCACGAGGAACACCGCGTTCTTGCCGGGCGCTCGCAGCCTGGCGAAGGCGTACCCGACGAGCGAGCTCGAGATCACCTGACCGATCACCGCGAAGAACGCGATGACACATGAGTTCACGACGAAGCGCCCCATCGGCAGGTCTGAGGTGAAGACCCTGACGAAGTTGCCCCACTCGAACTCCCGGGGGATCACCGTGAAGCTGTTGGTGTTCACGGTCTGGTCGCTCGACAGGGCGATCGAGACGACGAACACGAAGGGCACGAAGAGGATCGCGGAGACGATCAGCAGGACGGCGTAGGTCGCGGGGGAGGCCTTGAAGGCCCGCAGCGTACGGCCGCGGCCCTCGGGCTCGTCGCGCGGTGCCCGCGTGGTCTGCGCCGTGACCGCCGCCGGTGTGGTCGTGATGGCCATCAGCGCATCTCCGTCTCGTAGAAGACCCAGCGTCGCGACGTGCGGAAGGCGACGAGGGTGAACAGCAGGATGATGACGAACAGGACCCACGAGATCGCCGAGGCGTAGCCCATCCGGTAGTAGGAGAAGGCCTCGTTGAAGAGCAGCGGGACGACCATCTGGCTCGCGTTGTTCGGACCGCCCGAGGTGAGGATGTACACCTGCGAGAAGATCTGGAACGCGCCGATCAGCCCCATGATGAGGTTGAAGAAGATGATGGGCGTGACCTGCGGGAAGGTGATCGACCAGAACTGCCGGGCCGATCCCGCCCCGTCGATCTCGGCGGCCTCGTAGAACTCGTTCGGGATGCCCTTCATGGTCGCGAGCAGGAGCACCGTGGCGCCGCCCGCCCCCCAGGCCGAGAGCAGGATGAGAGCCGGCTTGACCCAGTCCGGGTCGAGCAGCCAGGCCGGTCCGTCGATCCCGAACCACCCGAGCAGACCGTTGAGCGGGCCGTCCGGGGCGAGGACCATCTGGAAGATCATGGCCGTGGCGACGAGCGGGACGAGCGTCGGCAGGTAGATGAGGGTGCGGAACAGCTTGCGGGCCCGGACCTGCTTGTTGAGCAGGTGCGCGAGCCACAGCCCGAGGACGAGCCCGAGCGGCACGGAGATCGCCGCGTAGTAGAAGGTGTTGCCGAGGGCCTTCCAGAAGATCGGGTCCTCGGTGAAGAGCCGCACGTAGTTGTCGATCCCGACGAAGGTCGGTGGCGTGAAGGTGTCCCAGTCGGTCAGGGAGTAGTAGACCGAGGCGATCATCGGGCCGAGCATGAAGGCGAGGAACCCGACGATCCACGGCGAGATGAACAGGTAGAAGTACCGCGCCTCCCGCTTGCGGCTCGTGGACATCCGTCGCACGGGGGCTGCGGGTGCTGGTGGCTCCGTCGGCTTCGTCGCCGAGGGGCTGAGCGAGGTGGCCATGGGAGGGCCTACTTCGCCGGGATGATCGACTCGAGGCGCTCCTGGATGGTCGCGAGCGCGGGCGCCGCCTCCTGCTTGCCGAGCCAGAAGTCCGCGAGACCGTCGGTGAAGGCCTGCTGCATCTCGTTCCACTGCGGGATGAACGTCGACTTGAAGGCGAAGGACGACGACTCGGGGAAGGCCTGCATGTTGACGGGGTCGGTCATCCAGGACGGCGAGAGGAACGCGTCCGACTGCTGCACCTCGACGTTCGCCGGGACGTCCTGCTTCATCGAGATGACCAGGGGCTGGGCCTTGTCGCTCGTGAGGAAGTCGATGGCCTTGAAGGCGAGCGCAGGGTCCTTGGCGGTCCGGGAGATCGCCAGGCCGGAGCCGAAGGTCGCGACGGCCTGCTCCTTGCCGCGCCACATCGGGGCGATGTCCCACTCGACGGTGTCCTGCTCCGCGAGGGAGCCGACGTTCCAGAATCCCGTGGTGTTCATCGCGACGAGACCGGCGGCGAAGGCGGGGTCACCGCCCATGTCTGTGCCCATGTTGGCGTAGTCGATCGTCGAGGGGACCACCTTGTGCTTGAACACGAGGTCGCCGCAGTACTGCAGCGCCTCGACCACGGCGTCGGAGTCGGCGGTCGGACGGCCTGCCTCGTCGATGATGGCCCCGCCGTTCTGGTGGGCGAAGCTCCACCACAGCGGCCACCAGCCCGCGCCTGCGTAGCCCCAGCGCTCGCCAGGGACCGTGAGCTCCTGGGCTGCCGAGAGCATGTCGTCCCAGGTCCAGTCCGCTGTCGGTGCCGAGATCCCGGCCGACTCGAAGAGCCCCTTGTTGTAGTAGAGGATGGCCGCGCCCGAGCGGTCGGGGATCGCGTAGACCTTGTCCTCGTAGGAGTAGACCGAGCCGACGGGGCCGAAGCGCGAGTCGAGGTCGAGCTTGGCCGTCGCGATGTGCTCGTCGAGGGGCAGCAGCTGGTTCTTGCTCGAGTAGACGTTGACGTTCTCGGCGACCTGCATGATGTCCGGGCCGGAGCCTCCGGCGATCATCGTCTGGACCTTCTGCGCGTAGCTGTCGGAGAGGATCAGCTGGAGTGTCACGCTCATCTCGGGGTACGCCTCGACGAGGGCGTCGATGCGCGCCTGGTAGGCAGCCTTGTCGACCTCCCCGCCCCAGACCGTCATGACGAGCCTGCCGTCACCCCCACCGCCTCCGCTGTCTGAGCCGCAGGCGGTCAGCGTGATGACACCGGCCGCCGCCACGAGCGTGCTCGTCAGGAATCCGCGTCGAGAGAAGTCCTTGTCCATGATGCCCATCGTGGGTCGCCTCCTTGCGATCGTCGCGAGCCGGGCACCGTCGCCCCCGGGCGTCGTCGCCCGTTGCCTCGCAGGGTTAAATTAACCCTTAGAAGAACTGGTGTCCAGGGTGCGGCATGCGCTTTCCGAGGAGGCGGTCCTTGCCGGGACGCACGAAGGCTCCCCGGGCGGCGAGCGCCTGGGGAGCCTTCGGGTCGTGCGGTGCGCTGGTCCGGACGCCTCAGATGGCGCCGAAGCCCACCTTGCGCTGCTCCTCGGAGCCGAGCTCCACGTAGCCGATGGTCGCGGCCGGGACGAGCACCCGGCGCCCCTTGGCGTCGGTGAGCTCCAGGACGGTGCCGTCCTTGAGCGCCGCGCTCACGCGTGCGGCGACGTCGTCCGCGGTCGCGTCGGTCTCGACGACGATCTCGCGCGCCAGGTTCTGAACACCGATCGTGATCTCCACGAAGTCCCACTCTCCTCAGGTCGTGAGCGCCGCCGGTCAGCCGTGCTCGTGATGTCTCCCGACGATCATCGCCCCTCGGAGGGCACTTCGCGTCGCACCATCCCGTGAATTCCGCGCCAAGCGAACTGTGCGATGAGCTCAGGGGTGTCCATCTCCGCCGCGTCCTCGGGGCGACGGGCCGCATCGGCCGCGCGCTCACCCCGCAGGGCGTCGGAGGCGGCGACCCGCGCCATCGCCGTCGCCGTCCGGGCGATGGTCAGTGTCTGGGCCGGTGTGAGGTCGGTGATCGACTCGAGGACCCCGGCGAACAGCTCGGCGTTGCGCCGGTTCGGGTCTTCTACGCGCTCGCGGACCAGGTCGTCACGGGTGACGTCGGACTCGAAGAGCAGCGAGGCTGCGACGCCGCAGCCCTCGGCGAAGTCCACGTAGGCCCGGACGACGGCGTGCACCACGTCGTAGCCGTCGACGCTCGCGTCGTCGGCGCCCGACGCCGCCGCGGCGGCGACAGCCTCGCGGACCGGCACCAGGGCGAGGGCCACGGCGTCCACCAGGGCCTGCCCGCGCTCGTCGATGACGGCGAGGTAGAGGTCGAGCTTGGACGGGAAGTGGCGATAGAGGATCGGCTTGGACACCTCGGCCCTGTCGGCGATGTCGTCCATCGAGATGTGGTGGAAGCCCTGGGCCGCGAAGAGGTCCTGCGCGATCGTGAGGATCTGCGCCTGCCGCTCGTTCTTCGGCATGCGGGGCTTGGCCCGTCTGTGAGGATCGGGTGCAGGGTGGTTGACCACAGCCCCAGACTAGGTCCTTCGGCCTATGATCTCTGGCACCATGGGAGCCGTGCCCACCCCCCGACCCCTCCCAGACGCCCGCGACGCCTCGCGCTCGCCGCAGTCGGGAGACTCGTCGGGGCTCACGCGGAGCCGGCTGCGCGCCGAGCGGTCGGGCGGGCAGATCCGCACGTCAACCCGGGTTTCTCGCCGTTCTGGGATGCGGGTGCGACCCGCCGTGGCTGTAGTCCTGGCCGGCGTGCTGGCGGGCACCGGGGCCGGAGCCGTGTGGTCGGCTCTGGGCAACCAGCAGCCGGATGCATCGATCTCACCTGCCGGGACGGCCACCGGCGCACAGCCTCGGGTCGACGACCGGGCGAGCCGGGACGACGAGCGCGACGTCCTCGCCGAGCCGACCCCTGAGGCCGCCGCCGGAGACGGCTCGGGGGTCAGTGCCACCGCGGTGTCCGGGTCCGGCTCCGACAGCGCAGCGGGCTCCGGCAGCGTGCTCTCCCTCAACCCCCTCGACATCGAGGCGCTCCCCGACATCGCTGCAGCCCGCCCGCAGGCCGGTGACTCCGCAGCCTCCGGGTCGGGCGACGTCGCTGGCCTCGCGGCCGACGATCCCGCCCAGGTGGCCGAGCTCGGGGTGAGCGAGGCCGTCGCGCCCGTGCTGCCCGAGGGTGTCGACGAGGTCGACTTCGCCGCGGGCATCCTCTCGACAGACGTCCCCGAGTCCGGGACCGGGATCCTCGACGTGGTCCCCGGCTCGAGCCCGGCCCCGGGTGCTGGAGAGGTCTCCACGGTCCGCATCCAGGTCGAGCAGGGTCTCGACGTGGACGGCACCAAGGTCGCCGACCTCGTCCTGGCCACCCTCAACGATCCTCGCAGCTGGGGCGGTGACGGGTCCCGCACCTTCGCCCGGACCGACGCCGCCGACGCCACCTTCACCGTGACCCTCGCCAGCCCGAGCACCGTCGACAGGCTCTGCGCGCCGCTCGACACCGGCGGGCTGTGGTCCTGCGGCGTGACCGACCACGCCGTGCTCAACTACCTCCGCTGGGTCGAAGGCTCACCCAACTACGGCGAGGACATGGCGGCCTACCGCCAGTACCTCATCAACCACGAGGTCGGCCACGTCCTCGGGCACAGGCACGAGCAGTGCGGGGCGACAGACTCCCTCGCGCCCGTGATGGTCCAGCAGAGCGGCGCGACCATCCGCTGCGTGCCGAACGGGTGGCCGAGGCCGTAGCCTGCCGCAGCCCGGACGACTGCCGGTGGTCCGGTTCTCCAGGTGTCGGTGGCTCGTGATGGGATGCGGTCTGTGGAACTCAGACCGCCTGTCGCTGCCGGGGCCCTCGACGTGCTCGACGCCGTCGACGGGTCTGATGAGCGAGTCGCCTCGCGGTCTCGCGCACCGCGGCTCGACGAGTCGCAGGCGCACGCGCTCGGTGCGGTCTTCGAGCAGCCTGTGAGCCTGGTCCTCGGCGCCCCGGGGTCAGGGAAGACGACTCTCGCGCTCGAGGTCGCAGCCGCGGCCGTCGAGCGGCACGGCACCTCGCCCGACAAGATCCTCGTGCTCGGGGCGACCCGCCGCGGCGCGGGGCACCTCCGTGACACCCTCGCCGCGCGCCTCGGGGTCACCGTCCGCGGTGCTGTCGTGCGGACGGCGCCGTCGGCTGCCTTCACGATCCTCACCGCTCGCGCGCAGGCTCTCGGAGAGCCCGCGCCGACACTGGTCACAGGGCCGGAGCAGGACCTCGTCCTCGCCGAGCTCCTCGCCGGGCACGCAGCGGGCGAGGGCGCCGACGTCGGGTGGCCCTCGACCTTCCCTGAGGAGACTCTCGAGCTGCGGGGATTCCGCGAAGAGCTCCGCGACCTCCTCATGCGCTCGGCCGAGCGTGGCCTCGGTCCCGCCGACCTCGTGACGCTCGGCCACCGGCACGAGCGCCCCGAGTGGGCTGCTGCGGGGCGCCTCTACGACGAATACCTCTCGGTGATGGCGCTGCGTCAGCTGACGCCCGACTCGGGGGAGCGCTACGACCCGGCCGGGATCGTCGACGAGGCCGCGCGCACCCTCGAGACCTGGCAGGACGACGACAGGCCGCGCTGGGACCTCGTCGTGGTCGACGACTACCAAGAGGCGACGGCCGCCACCGCTCGTCTGTGCCACGTCCTGGCCGGCGACGGAGCGCGTCTCGTGCTGCTCGCCGACCCCGACACCTCCGCGCAGGCCTTCCGTGGTGCGACCCCGGCGCTCGTCGGCCGGGCGCCGGCGGGCTCGCCGCCGTCGAGCCGGTCGCTCGACCAGGCGCCAGGGGCCGTCGGCGAGCTCGGCGCCCAGGTGCTGACCCTCGGGACGGTCTGGCGGCACGGCGCGCGGCTGCGCGAGTCCGTGCGGTCCGTCACGCAGGAGATCGGGTCGGTCGGAGCGGTCGAGCACCGACGGGCTCCGGCGCGGTCCGTGGTTCTCGGGCTGTCCCGTGAGGACGAGGCCGGGTCCGAGCACGACGTCGATCTCCGAGAGGACCACGACGGCACTGTCGAGACCGCTGTGCTCCCGAGCCCTGCGCTCGAAGAGGCGCACGTCGCCAAGACCCTGCGCGCCGAGCACCTGGTCGCCGGGACCGCCTGGTCGCAGATGGCCGTGGTGACCCGCTCCGGGTCCGAGCTCGTGCGCCTGCGCCGTGCCCTCGGCGGGGCCGGTGTGCCCGTCGCGGTCGTCGGGACCGACGTCGCGCTGCGTGACGAGCCCGCGGTCCGGCCGCTGCTGCGCGCCCTGCGGGCTGCCGCGACAGGAGAGCTCGAGCCGGAGGTCGCCGTCGAGCTCCTCACGTCTCCGCTCGGCGGGATCGACGCCGTGGGCCTGCGCCGGCTGCGACGCGCCCTGCGTGCCGAAGAGCTCGAGGGTGGTGGTGGGCGCACCTCCGACGCGCTGCTGGTCGAGGCCCTCGGGGACCCCGCCCGCGTCGTCACCCTGCCCTCCGACGTGGTCCGCGGTCCGCGCCGTGTCGCACAGATGCTCGCCGCAGGGCGCACTGCGCTCGACGCTCCGGGTGCGAACGCGCAGACCGTCCTCTGGGCGCTGTGGGACGCCGCGGGTGTCGCCGAGACCTGGCGGTCGATCGCCGTCAACGGTGGACCCGGGGCGGCCCGCGCCGACCGTGACCTCGACTCCGTGATGGCTGTGTTCCGCGCCGCGGAGACCTTCGTCGAGCGTGTCCCGCAGGCGACAGCTCTCGCCTTCGTCGACCACGTCGAGTCCCAAGACCTCCCCGCCGACAACCTGGCGGCCCGCGCCGCCGCCGCAGACACCGTCCAGCTGCTCACACCGGCAGGTGCCGCCGGGGGCGAGTGGGAGGTCGTCGTCGTCGCCGGTGTGCAGGACGGCACCTGGCCCGACCTCCGCCTGCGTGACTCGATGCTCGGCTCGCAGGCCCTCGTCGACATCCTCTCCGGACGGTCCCAGGACGCCTCCGGCACAGGGCGTGACGCGCGGCGGGCCGTCCTCGCCGACGAGCTCCGCGCCTTCGCCGTGGCTGTCTCCCGGCCGACCCGCCGACTCGTCGTCACCGCCGTCCGCGACGTCGACTCCGAGCCGTCGGTCTTCGTCGACCTCGTCTCGCCGGACGCGGACGGCAGTGACAGCGAACCGCCGGACGTCTTCGCCGCCCCGCTCGACCTGCGCGGTGTCGTGGCGACGCTGCGCTCCGAGCTCGCGGCTGCCCTGACCGAGGGGACCGACGCCGGTGCGGCGCGGGCCCGGTCTGTCGCTGGTCTGCTCGCCAGGCTCACGGTGTCGGGAGTCGCCGAGGCCGACCCGACCAGCTGGTACGGCTCGGCCGAGCTCTCCAGCTCGGCTGCCCTGCGCGCACCCGACGAGACCGTCCCCGTGTCGCCGTCTAAGGTCGAGCAGGTGCACCGCTGCGCACTCCGCTGGGCGCTCGAGAGCGCGGGCGGGACCGCCGGCAGCGCCCTCTCGCAGTCTGTCGGCAACCTCGTCCACGACATCGCCCGCGAGCTCCCCGCCGCAGGGCACGCCGAGCTCGCCTCCGAGCTCGACCGCCGCTGGCACGAGCTCGGCATGCCCGACGGCTGGCCCGCCACCCAGACGCGCCGCCGCGCAGACGCGATGATCCGGCGGCTGGCCGAGTACTACACCGAGATCTCCGGCCCTGTGCTCGTCGAAGAGTCCTTCGAGGTGCAGGTCGGGCGCGCCGTGCTGCGCGGCTCGGTCGACAGGCTCGAGCGCAGCGGCGACGACGGCGTGAGGGTCACCGACCTCAAGACAGGCCGGGGCGTCCCGAGCGTCGCCGAGGCCTCGACCAACGCGCAGCTCGGTGCGTACCAGCTCGCCGTCGAGTCGGGAGCCTTCCCCGAGCTCGGCCCGGACGTGCACAGCGTCGGTGCCCAGCTCGTGTTCGTGGGGGAGGGCGTGCGAGCCACCCGACGCACCCAAGAAGCCCTCGGGGAGGCCGAGGGCAGCTGGGCGCAGACCCTCGTGACCGAGGCCGCCGAGACCATGGCCGGTGCGAGGTTCAGAGCCGTCGAGAACTCCCTGTGCCCCACCTGCAGCGTGCGCCGCGCCTGCCCCGTCCAGTCCGAAGGGCGGCACGTCGTCGACCTCGGCATACCGGCCGTCCTCCCGGAGGAGCAGAGATGACCGTCCCCGCGGGCGACCGCCCGGACCAGAGCGCGGGCCACCGCCCGACACTCAGCGCCGCCGACATCGCCGATCTGCTCGGGCAGCACAGGCCGACCGACGAGCAGGCCGCTGTCATCGAGGCGCCCATGGCACCCATGCTCGTCGTCGCCGGGGCAGGCTCGGGCAAGACCGAGACGATGTCGGCCCGAGTCGTGTGGCTCATCGCCAACGGCTTCGTCGAGCCGCAGGAGGTCCTCGGTCTGACCTTCACGCGCAAGGCGGCCGGCGAGCTCTCCGACAGGGTGGGACGCCGGCTGCGCCAGCTCCGACGCAGCCGCGCCGGGTCGGGAGGGTCCGCTCTCGACGCGCTCGACCGCCCCACCATCTCGACCTACAACTCCTACGCCGCCTCGCTCGTCAAGGACCACGGACTGCGGATCGGCCGCGAGCCCGGTGCCCGTCTGCTCTCCGAGGCGTCGAGCTGGCAGGTCGCGAGCGACGTCGTCGAGAGCTGGCACGGTGACCTCGGGACCGACGCCGCGGTGTCGACCGTCGTCTCGGCCGTCCTCGACCTGTCGAACGCGCTGAGCGAGCACCTGCTCACCGTCACCGAGGCCCGGGACCAGATCGAGACGCTCGTCGACCAGATCGTCACGACGCCCTTCGGGGGCAAGCGCCGCTCGCTGCACGCCGACCTCGGCAAGCTCGCGCGGTCTCTCGGCGAGCGGCACGCGCTCCTCGAGGTCGTCGACGCCTTCCAGCGGCGCAAGCGCACGATGGACGCCGTGGACTTCGGCGACCAGGTGTCCCTCGCCGCGCAGCTCGCCCTCGAGGTCGACGCCGTCGCGGCGGGGGAGCGCGCCCGCTACTCCGTGGTGCTGCTCGACGAGTACCAGGACACCTCGTACGCGCAGATCCGCCTGCTGAGCGCACTCTTCGGCGACGGTCACCCCGTCACCGCTGTCGGCGACCCCAACCAGTCGATCTACGGCTGGCGCGGGGCCAGCGCCTCGGGTCCCGCCAGGTTCCCCGGGCAGTTCCGCGACGCCGACGGCCGTCCCGCAGCAGTGCACAGGCTGAGCACCTCGTGGCGCAACGACCTCGCGATCCTCGACGTCGCCAACACCACGTCGCGTCCGCTCTACCTCGCAGA
>Ga0308156_1002182_pt1 | contig 18404 bp, 21 predicted proteins | sample PhyAR2_FD_201041 | JGI IMG/M metagenome (GOLD analysis project Ga0308156, IMG submission 201041) | Phyllosphere microbial communities from UC Gill Tract Community Farm, Albany, California, United States - DLSL A.R2 | ecosystem: Host-associated > Plants > Phyllosphere > Unclassified | place: USA... | reverse complement strand
AGGACGGCGGTTTACGACCCGCAAGCCAGGAGACCTGGCCGCCGACGTCGCTCGCTCCTGTCCGGGACCAGACAGCAGCGCGGTTTCTCCGTGGAAGCGACCCGACCTTGCGCCGTCCAGACCTTCAAGCGGTCTGGCGGGTCGGTTCGCTCATGACGGTCTCTCGCGCGCACTCGCGGGACCGAACACGGGGGTATCGCTCAATGAAGCGTTCCATTCTTCTCTCGACGGCTGCGATCGCCGCCGCCTTCGCCGCGCCTGCCTTTGCCGAGGACGCCACCCAGCTGGACGAGGTGATCGTCACCGCCACCCGCATCCCGGCCATCGTCGCCGACACGCCCGGCGCCCGCGTCATCGACGGCAAGACCATCGAACAGCGCGGCGCGATCTTCGCGGCCGACATCCTGGCCGATGTGCCGGGTCTGTCGGTGACGCGCTCGGGCGCTTTTGGCGGCGTGGCCCAGGTGCGGATGCGCGGCGCGACGCCCGGCAAGACCCTGGTCCTGGTCGACGGCGCGCCGGTCAACGATGCGGCCGAGCCGAATGGCGCCTATGACTTCTCCAGCTTCGAACTGGCCGATATCGCGCGGATCGAAGTGCTCAGCGGCCCGCAGTCGTCGCTGTGGGGATCCGACGCCATCGGCGGGGTGATTTCCTTCACGACGCAAGAGATCGACGGCCTGCGCGCCGAGGCCGAGGCCGGCAGCTTCGACACCGTGCGGGGTCGGGTGTCGGCGGGCGTCGCCAACGAGACCTACGCCTTCAGCGCCTATGCCTCGCGCTTCGACACCGACGGGATTTCGGCGGCGGACGAGGCGGACGGCAACACCGAGGCCGACGGCTTCCGCAGCACGACGCTCGGCGCCAAGGGTCGCTATGTCCTGTCCGATGCGGTCAAGGTCGATGGGTCGGTGCGCTGGAACAAATCCAAGGCCGATATCGACGGCTTCCCGGCGCCGAGCTTTACTCTGGCCGACACCGCCGATACCCAGGAAAGCGAGCAATGGTCGGGCTTCGGCCGCGTGACGGCCAAGGCGTTCGGCCTGACGCATCAGTTCAGCGTCTCGGCGTCGGATCTGGATCGCAGCTCGGTCAGCGGCGGCTTCGGCTCGACCTTCACCGGCGACCGTCAGGCTTATCGCTGGCAGGCGAACGGCCAGGCGCAGGACATCGACTATGCGTTCGGCGTGGAGCGGAACGAAGCCTCGGCGGCCCTGTCGTCGGGCCTGTCGCGCGATCTGTCGATCACCTCGGTGTTCGGCGTGGCCCAATACGATGTCGGCGCGCTGAACCTGACCGGCGGGCTGCGGTATGACGACACCGACGATTTCGGCTCCAAGACGACGGGGCGGGTGTCGGCGGCCTATGATCTGGCCGGGGGCTTCATCCTGTCGGGCGCCTACGGCACGGGCTTCAAGTCCCCGACGGTCAGCCAGGCGGTCTGCGACTTCTGCTTTGTGCCGCGGCCCTATCCCGAGCTGAAGCCGGAAACGGCCGACAGCGTCGAGATCGCACTGGGCTGGGCCTCGGCCGACGGTCGGTTCGATGGGCGGGCGACCCTTTATCGCCTGAACGTCGAGGATCAGATCACCTATTCGGCCGGTCGCTATATCAACGTCGCCAAGACGCGTTCGGACGGGTTCGAGCTGGAAGGCCGCGCTCTGCTGGGCGGCGGCTTCGACCTGACGCTGGCCTATGCCTGGACCGACGCGACGGACCGCACGACGGGCGCGCGTCTGCTGCGCGTGCCGGAACACGCCGGTTCGGCGACCCTGGGCTGGACGGGCGACCGTCTGTCCGGCGCGCTGACGGTGCGGGCGGAAGGCGATCAGGACGATTCGGGCGGCTTCTCGACGGTGGCGCGTGACGGCTTCGTCACCGCCAATCTGAACGCGGCCTATGAACTGACCGACCAGGTCACCCTGACGGCGCGGATCGAGAACCTGGGCGACGAGCACTATCAGCAGGTGTTCGGATACGGCGAGCCGGGACGGTCCGGCTATGTCGGGATCAGGCTGCGCTACTGATCCGGGCGCGGGCGTCGGCGGTGAAGGCCGCCGGCGCCTCGAGCGCCAAAGCCGCCCAGTCCAGATTGGGACAGGGGGCGTGGGCGGCGGCCAGGATGGCGCGCAGTTCGGCGGCGGAGGCGACGCTGGCCACGACCTTGTCGACGCCGGGAAGGGCGAGGGCGTAACCGAGCGCCGCCTGCATCGGATCGCAACGCTGCTCGGCCAGACGCCGACGCGTGCGCGACAGGGCCTGGGCATGACTGGCCAGTTCGGCCGGCAGATCGTCGCCGCCGGCGAACAGCAGGCCGCCGGCGAAGACCGAAGACAGGTGGACCGAGGCGCCCGTGTCGGCAATGGCTTCCAGAACGCCGTCCTGGGCCGCGCGCTGATCCAGCAGACTGCACGGCACCTGCACCACGTCGGCCTCCAGGCGGCGGGCCAGAAGCGCGGGACCGTCCTCGATCGTGGCGCAGAAACCGATGCGGCGGAACAGGCCGCGGTCTTTCAGGCTGCGGGCGCGAACCCACAGGGCGCGGCCCTCGGCGCCGGCCAGATCGGCGGCGTTGGAAATCAGCAGAACATCGCCGCGCGGCAGGCCCATCCGCTCCAGCGAGCGGCGAGCGCGGGCCTCGACCCGGTCCAGACCTTCGCTGAGCGCAACGGTGCGGACCGTGACCTGGAAAGGCGAGGGGAAGGGCCAGGCCTGACCCAGCAGGCGTTCGCCGTCGCCTTCGGGCCGGGTGGCGATCAGCTTGACCCCGGCGTCGGCTCCGGTTTGCAGCAGGAAACGCATGGCTTCTTCGCGGGCGCCGGAGGGCGCGCTCATGAAGGCGCCGGGCGCGCGCTCGGGCTCTGTCACCACGGCGAGTGCCAGGCGATGGATGGGCGACGACGCCGAAGGTGTGGCGGGGGAATACGACACGCCCGACACTATGATCGCCAATGCTTAAGGGACGCTGAGCGAGACCTTAAGCGAACCCTACTTATCCACCGCTGATATGCGCACTGAGGCGAAAATCAGACGTCGGCGTCAGGCTGCAAGTCCGGGTGGGCCGAGGCGAAGGCGGGGTGGGCCAGGGCGGTCTGTTCGACCGCCAGCAGGCGCGGCCAGAGCGACAGGTCCATGTTGAAGCGTCGTGCCGAATACATCTGCGGAATCAAGTAACAATCGACCAGGGTCGGGGCGTCGCCGAAGCTCCAGCCGGCGCCGTGACGCGCGACCAGCGCCTCCAGCGCGTCAAAGCCCGGCGCGATCCATCCTGCGGCCCAGGCGTCCACGGCGGCCTGATCGGCGTTGAACTCAGACCGGATGGCCTTCAACACGCGCAGATTGTTCAGCGGATGAATGTCGCAGCCGATCAGGGCGGCCATGGCGCGCACGGTCGCCCGCTCGTTCGCCCCCTTTGGCAGCAGGGCCGGGTCGGGGTGGGTTTCCTCCAGCCATTCCAGAATGGCCGGGCTCTGGGTCAGGACCAGATCGCCGTGTTGAAGCGCGGGAACCATGCCCTGCGGGTTCAACGCCACATAGTCAGCCGTCTTCTGTTCGCCCTTGCGCAGGTCGTGAGCGGCGTTGTCGAAGGCCAGCCCCTTCAGGTTCAGGGCGATGCGAACGCGGTAGCTGGCCCCCGAGCGCCAATAGCTGTGCAGGATCATGGCTGGACCTCGAAGCTGAGCGTCTCAAGCCCGTCGATGGTGACGACCACGCGGTCGCCCGCCTGAACCGGGCCGACGCCGGACGGCGTGCCGGTGAATATCAGGTCGCCGGGTTCCAGCGACCACAGGGCGGCGGCCGCCGCGACGATCCGGTCGGGGTTCAGGATCATGTCGTTCAGGACGCTGTCCTGCCTGGTTTCGCCATTGACGCTCAGGCGGATGGCGCCGTCGGGCGAAGGCAGGGCGCCCAGGGTGATGGGCCCGCAGGGCGCGGATTGATCGAACCCCTTGGCGGCGTCCCACGGTCGCCCAGCTTGCTTGGCCTCGGCCTGAAGATCGCGGCGGGTCAGGTCGCAGCCGACGGCCCAGCCGACGATGGCGACGCCGCCGTCCTCGCCCGGCCCGATCGCGGCGACCAGTTCGGCCTCGAAGTGCAGGTTCGCGGTCGCCGACGGATAGGATGGGTTTGCGCCGTCCGAGACGATGGCGTCGCCCGGCTTGGTGAAGAAGAAAGGCGTCTGCTTGTCGGGGTCCGACCCCATCTCGCGCGCATGGGCGGCGTAGTTCTGGCCCACGCACAGGATGCGGCGAACGGGAAACCGCTGGTCCGATCCGACGATCGGCAAGGACGGGGCGGGGCGGGGCGCGAACAGCCATTGGGTCATGGCGTCCGTTCTAGTGCGGCGATAAGCCCGTGGCGAGAGGCGCACGCCCGACCCACCTAAAGGAACCTCGTTGCGCATGTGGCGTTGCAACACGGGGTTCTCTATTCTACCGCCAAGCTTTCAACGGAGCGCGCACCATGGCCACCACCAAGGCCCGAGAAGATATCAAGGCCGACCTGAAGACCCTCAAGGAGGATCTGAAGACCGGCGCCCGCGAAGAGACCCAACGCCTGCGCGACAAGGCCGCCGAGGCCGAGGCCAAGCTGCGCGCCAAGAGCGACGAAGTTCGCGAGCAGGCCCGCAGCTATTACGACGAGGCCCGCGTGAAGGGTCGCGAATATTATGACGACGCGGCCGAACGCTTCGATGAGGCGCAACGTTATGTCGTCGAGCGCGTGCAGGAGCGTCCGCTGCAATCGACCGCCGTGGCGCTCGGCGTCGGCGTCATCCTCGGCATGCTGCTGGCCGGCCGCCGCCGCTGATGTTCAAGGGCATCGTCAAAAAACTGGTGGCGACGGCCGTCGTCGCCGCCAGCGTGTTTCTGGCCGTCGTATTTCTTGGCGTGGCAATCTTCTATGCGCTCAGCCTGACGCTGACGCCGCTCGGCGCGGCGGCCGTGACCTTTGGTCTGTTCGCCCTCGTCGCCCTGATCGTGGCGCTGGTCTTCCTGAAGGGTGACAAGCACGACGACGCCGAAGAGGAAGATGAGCCTGAGGGCCTGCTGGGCAAGGTGATCCACATCGTTCGCGAGCGGCCGATCGTCGGCGCCGTGGGCGGTCTGGGCACCGCCTTCCTGCTGCTGCGCAACCCGGCCTTGGCGGCGATCGTCGCCAGCATGGTTGCGGATCGCAAGATGGATCAGGGCGGCTATTCGCGTCGTCGCCGTCGATAGGCGATGGAACGGCCAGGCGACCCTGGCGTTGATGATGCAGACCGACGAACGGCTCCCGGGTCGCCGACGGCAACATCAACTCAGGAGAGCTAAACCCATGATGCGCTGGGCAATTATCTTCCTCGTCGTGGCCCTAGTCGCGGCCGTTCTCGGCTTCGGCGGCATTGCGAACTTCTCGTTCGAGATCGCCAAGTTCGTCGCCGTCGTGGCCATTATCCTGTTCGTCATCGCTCTGGTGGCCGGCGGACTGCGTGGACGCGGCGCACCGCGACTTTAGGCCGAAGACACCAACTCGAACGAGGGGCGGAGCCGAAGGCTTCGCCCCTTTTTCATGCACAGCGCGGATCTATAAGAAAGAACTTTACAACACAAAGCAAATGAACGATGCTGTCTCAACGGTTCGAGGAGGAGAGCATCATGACCCGCGAGACCCAAGCCATTCAGGACGACATCGCCTATATGCGCAGCCTGGCGCACGAGGGGCGGCATGCGCCGCTTCTGGCCGGCCCGATCCTGGTGACGGCCGGCATCGTGTTCGGAACGACCAGTCTGATCCAATGGGCCATCCAGTCGGGACTCGTTCGGCTGAACCCCTGGTCCCAACTGTGGGTTTGGATCGTCGCCGGCGTGGTGTTCGCCATCGCCCTGACCGTCCTGATCGGCCGCATTCAGAAGAAGCCCGGTGTCAACTCGGCCGGCAACAAGGCGGTCGGCGCGGCTTGGGAGGGCGTGGGCTACGGGATCTTCGTCACCTGGCTGGCGCTCGTCGCCCTGTCCTTCAAGACCGGCCAATGGTCCTGGATGGCGGTGATGCCGACGGTGGTTCTGGTCGCCTATGGTTCGGCCTGGATGATCGGGGCGGCGATGACCAAAACGCGCTGGATGTCCTACACGGCCTTGGCTTCCTACGTCGGTGCGGTCGCCGTCGCCTGGTTCATGGGCAGCGCCACGATCTATCCGGTCTTCGCCGTGATCCTGTTGGCGGTGGCCCTGGTCCCGGGCCTCGTCCTGATGCGTCAGGAACCGTCGGAGGTGGTCTGAGCATGGCCGACGACTTCGACATCAGCCGGATCGACGACGTCATTCACGGGCGCATCCGGCTGGGGGTCATGGCTTTTCTGTCCGGGGCCGGATCGGCCGACTTCACCACCCTGAAGACCCGGTTGCAGACGACGGACGGCAATCTTTCGGTCCATCTGCGAAAGCTGGAAGAGGCGGGGTTCGTCGCCGTCTCCAAGAGTTTCAACGGTCGCAAGCCGCTGACGGAGGCCAGTCTGACCGATCAGGGACGCGACGCCTTCGTCGCCTATCTGGATGCGATGGCGGGCCTGCTGCCAGAGCGGTGAACATAGGCTAGAAACGCGGTCATGACCGACCGCCTTCACGCCTTCGAGGCCATCGACAACTTTCGGGACTATGGCGACTACGCCACGGCGGCCGGGCGGCGCGTGAAGCCCGGTCGACTGCTGCGTTCGGCCCACCACGCCCGGGCCAGCGAGGCGGACCTGGAGCGGCTGAAGGCGCTGGACATCGGAGCTGTGGTCGATCTGCGCCGACCCGGCGAGCGCCGCGATCAGCCGTCGCGCCGGCCCGACGGCTTCAGCGGGCAGGTCATCGAAGGCGGCGTGGACGACGGGGCCGAGGCGCCGCACATCACCTTTCTGAAAACCGCCGACCTGACGCCGGAGTCGGGGCGGCGCTTCATGACCCAGACCTATCGCAGCCTGCCGTTCGACCCGTCGCATCAGGACGTGTTCGGCCGCTATTTTCAGACCCTGGCGAATCAAGACCGGGCGGTGGTGATCCATTGCGCGGCCGGCAAGGACCGGACAGGGTTTCTCGCCGCCATGACCCACCATCTGCTGGGCGTGTCGCGCGACGACATGGTCGAGGACTATCTGCTGACCAACACGGCCGTCGATCTGGCGGGCCGGGCGCCCGGCATCGCTAAACAGCTGCACAAGATGACGGGTCGGGTCGCGTCGGACGACGCGATCGTGGCCTTTCTGGGTGTCGAGGCCGCCTATCTGGACGCCGCTTTCGCCGAGGTCGAAGCGCGGCATGGATCGGTGGACGCTTATCTGCAGGAGGGGTTGGGCGTCGATGCGGCGCGCCGCGACAGGATCGTGGAGCGGCTGACCGCGTGAGCGAGGTTTTCAGCCACACCATCGCGCGTGAAGCGCCCTGGGTCGATCCGGTCGCGGTGGCGGCGGGTCTCGGCGGCGGCGACGGCGCCTTGGCCCTTTTGTCGGACGGCGGGCCGGGCGGCCGCTGGTCCCATGTCGCCCAGGCGCCGGACGCGGTGCGCGTCGGTCCTGTGGATGAGGCCGCGCCGTTCGGGGCGCTGCGGGATCCGCTGTTCGCCGCCGGTGTCGTCGGTCTGGCCGCCTATGACGCGGGGGCCCGGCCGGCCACCGGACCGCGCGAGACGGTTTGGCCCGATCTGATGCTGGCCCGCTATCCCGCCATGCTGAGCTTCGATCATCAAAGGCGCTCAGTATGCGCCACGGGAAGAGGTGCGACGGCGGAGCAGGCGACGGCGGCGGCCGAGCGGGCCCTGATCTGGCTGGCGACGGCCGCACCGGTCGTGACCCCGTCGGCGCCAGCCGACCGGTTCGAGGCCGAGGCGCCGGCAAGCGCCTACCGCGACGCGGTCGCGGATGTGGTGGAACGCATCGGGGCGGGGGAGCTGTTCCAGGCCAATCTCGCCCGGGCCTGGTCCGGGGAGCTGAGCCCCGGTCGCGATCCATTCGAGGTCTTCCTGCGGCTGCAAAAGGAGCGGGCGTCACCGTTCGGGGCCTATTGGCGGGTCGGGGATCGGGCGCTGGTGTCGAACTCCCCCGAACTGTTCCTCGCCTTCGATCCCGCCAGCCGCCGCATCGAGGCGCGTCCGATCAAGGGCACACGCCCACGCGCGGAAGATTTCGATCAGGACCAGGCCCTGGCGAGCGAGCTTCGGGCCAGCCTGAAGGATCGGGCGGAAAATCTGATGATCGTGGACCTGATGCGCAACGATCTCGCGCGCGTGTCACGGCCCGGATCGGTCCAGGTGGAGACGCTGTTCGAGGTCGAGCACCATCCGACGGTGCATCATCTGGTCTCGACCGTGACGGGTGAGGCCCAGCCCGCAGTGGGTCCAGCCGACCTGCTGGAAGCGACCTTTCCGCCCGGCTCGATCACCGGCGCGCCTAAACATCAGGCGATGAAGGTGATCGCCGCGCACGAGCCGCCGCGCGGACCCTGGTGCGGGTCGTTGTTCCTGATCGCGGACGGCGGCGCCGTGACCGCATCGGTCTTGATCCGGACCGCCGGTTTCGAACGGAAAGACGGCGTCTGGAAATATCGGACCCTCGCCGGCGCCGGGATCGTCGCGGACAGCGATCCGGCCGCCGAAGAGGCGGAGACGGACGTCAAGATGTCAGCGATGCGACAGGCGCTGGTCGGGATGTAAGGGTCAGCAACCGCTGCAGGGGATCATTTCAACGGTGCGCGGTCGCAGATAGGCCATGCGGCTGAACTTGGTCACATATGGCGCGACCCGGTCGAATGGTGATTTGTAATCATAAAAGGCTTCGGCAACGATCACTGACTCGCCGTTGGCGAGCATGTCTGAAGGGACCTTGGCCTGCGCGACCGTCAGTTTCGACGAGATGCCTTTTCCAACGCTCCAGTCCACCTTGTAGGTCGTCGCGTTTACACGCGTGACGCTGCTGACGCGTTGGGTCAGTGAGGACGAAGCAAACGGCGCCATGATCAAGTCGCCGATCGCAAACACATCTGTCAGGTCGGTTTTGCTTGTGCTGTCGCTCTGGGACACCAGGTCCGCCACCATCGCGGCGACGTGACCAGTTCGTTTCAGCGCCATATAGCCCTGACAGAACTCCACCATGCTGAAGTAGAACAAGATCAGGATTGGTGCGAGAAATGCGAATTCGACTGCGGCGATGCCGCGGGTGTCGCGCCCGTATGATCGAACGAATGGGGGCATGCGAAAGCGCGTCATTGCCACGGTTCATTGCGAAAGGCGGTCGTCGCGCTAAGTAAGACCTTGCCTGTTCCGACTCGAGATACTGCCTGACTTAGAAGAGGTGTGGCGAGAGGGTGTACATACCAAATGCGAACTAAAATAAGGTCGCCGGCCTTGCCGCCATTATAGATTGTCTTTTTGTCGTCTATAGTGCTGTCTGTGATCGGATCTTCGACGCCCGGCGTACTGAACTTGGGAATGACCCTTACGTCCACGGTCATTCGACTGTCGCAGTCGGATTTGAAAACAACCATCCTTGAGCAGACCTGAGTCTTGAATTTGGTCTTGTCGAAACCCTGCGCATGGGCCTGCCCTGTACGAATAAGACGGCCGCTATCCATGGCCGCCGTCTCAAGCACCGAGTCCAGGACGAATACGATGCCCAATTCCAGGATCGAGAAGATCATCAGGAAGAAGGGGATGGCGACCATGGCGAACTCGACCGCAGCCGACCCGTCTCGCCTCCGCCTGTCGGGGCTCGAACGCGACTTCAATGATCTCCGAGCGCGCATGGTTGAAGTCAGGGCGCTGTGGGCGCAGCAGATGCCGAGGGGGACCGGACGCTGGGTGTGCACGAGGCGCCGCAGGCCATCTCCGTCGCCTGGGCGCCCCGCCAAACCCGAACCGAACCGGTAGAGCCGCCTGTGACGACGATCTCACGCTGGAAGAGGGTGCGGCCTACACCGTCAACGGCGACGACTTCAGTGACGCCATAGCCCTTGCCGACAATAAACATGGTGTTTGCGTCGACCAGCGACACATCGGCGATTTGGGGGTTTCCGACGATGATGGAAGCGGCGGCGCCGCGAAGCTGAACGCGCGCCGAACGATCGATCTCGACGTTCAGCGCGCCGTCTTGGGCGCTGGCGACGACGGGGACGGCAAAGAGGGCGGCGGCGAGCAGGAGGGACGAGATGCGAGACATCGGCGGCTCTTGATAGTGGCGCGTGTGAACGCGGACGCGCGCATGATGCAGCCGTGATCCTCAACAAAGGCTGAAGCGCCGTTATGAGAATTTTCTTTGGTGAATCCGCGCGTAACCAAACCTTGTGACTCAGATTTAACGGGCCTCGTGCATTTTGATCCTGCGTTTGGGGGTCAAGCGGGCTACCGGCTCCCCCCGCCAAGTTGCTCGCTAGACCATTTGAAAAAGGAACTACCCATGACCAAGTTCATCTCGCGCTTCGCCAAAGACGAATCGGGCGCCACCGCCATCGAATATGGCCTGATTGCTGCTCTGATCGCCGTCGCTCTGATCACCGTGCTTGGCACAATGAGCACCAGCCTGAAGGCCACCTTCACGAAGGTTAAGACTGAGCTGGATACGGCGAACGCCGGCTAATCGCCAGACGTTCAAAGTCCTGAGATTGGGGCCGGGGCTGAAAAGCTCCGGCCCTTTTCTGTGGTCGAAACCCAACATTAAGTCCTGTCGCACAACATGCCGGTCATGGATATTCTGCTGCTCACCCTGCTCGGCGTCTTTCCGGCCCTGGTCATCGTCGGCGGTCTGCACGACCTGATCACCATGAAGATCCCGAACTGGATCTCGTTGGCCCTGATCGGCGCCTTTTTCCCCATCGCCTTTCTTATCGGCGCCGCGCCGATGGATGTCGCCATCCATGTCGGCATCGGGTTCGCGGCCTTGCTGGTCGGCATGGGCATGTTCGCCGCCGGCTGGATCGGTGGCGGCGACGCCAAGCTGCTGGCCGCCAGTTGTCTGTGGATGGGGATGAGCGGCGTCGCGCCGTTCTTGATCTACACCGGCATCGCGGGCGGCGCCTTCTGCCTGCTGCTGATGACCGCGCGTCAGTATTTTCCGATGGTCGCCCCGTCGGTGTCGCAAGGCTGGGTCATCAATCTGATGCAGCCCAAGGGCGATATTCCTTACGGCGTCGCCATCGCCATCGGCGCCCTGCTGGCTCTGCCCGAGAGCGGGCTGCTTCTGACCTTCGCCTCCGGTCGCTGACACCCCGTTGACCGGCGTTCGCGGCGCTTAGGAAGCGTTAACCCGCAAGTCCCATGATCGTTAACGGTAGGCGTCGGGGGATGAATCCGAAACACAGCGCCTGCTGGAGACATCCTGGATGAAGCCCGCCCGCATCGTCGTCATCTGCATCGCCGCCGTCTCAGCCATTGGCTTGGCCCTCGTGGTCCGGGCCATGGGGTCGTCTTCGAACGAACCCACGACACCGGCGGCCGCCGCTCCCGTCGAAGTCCGCCCGATGGCCAAGGTGTTGGTCGCCGCGAAGGATCTGGAACCCGGCAAGCGTCTGGTGGAGGCCGACCTCGAATGGAAAGATTGGCCCGTCGATGAGGTCAATCCCGTCTTCATCACCGACGGCTCCACGCCGGTGCCCGCCAAGCCCGCTGCGGAAAGCGCAACGGCGAAGGCGACGGACGCCGTGAACCGCGTCGCCAAGGCGGCGACGGAGCTGGCCACGACCGGCGCCAAATCCGACTATATCGGCTCGGTGGTCCGCGAACCCATTCTGGCCGGAGAGCCCATCGTGTCGCGCAAGATCGTGCGCGCCGGCGACAGCGGCTATCTGGCCGCCTATCTGGAGCCGGGCATGCGGGCGATGGCCATCGCTGTGACGGTGGAATCCGCGGCCGGCGGGTTCATCCTGCCGGGTGACCGCGTCGATGTGGTGCTGACCGCCGAAACCAATCGCGACGGCGCCGTCGAGGGCGCGACCAAGTCCAAGTTCGCCTCTGGCGTCGTGCTGCAGAACATCAAGGTCCTGGCCATCGACCAGGCGACCCGCGTCGGCGACGACGCCCAGGCCGTGGTGGGCGCTACCGCGACCCTGGAAGTCAGACCGCAGGACTCGGTTCTGCTGGCCCAGGCCAAGTCCGAGGGCGAACTATCGCTGTCGCTGCGATCCTATGCCGACACCGCCGGGCCGTCCGGCGCCACGCGCCGCCCCGTTGCAGCCGTTTCCCAACCTCAGGCCGTGCGCATCTATCGCGGCGGCGCGCCCGAAGTGGTGGCCGTGCCATGAGAACTCAACCGATGTGCCGACCCACGATGCGCAAGGCCGCCGCTGCCGCAGCCTGCGCCCTTCTGGCCACTCTGGCCGCAGCGCCTGCCGGCGTCGCCCAGACCCGCGCCGCCGTCTCGACGGGTGCGGCGCAGCGCCTTATCAACCTGCCGCGCGGCACCTCGTTCGCGGTAGATCTGCCCGCCGACGCCCGCGACGTCATCGTCTCCAATCCGCAGGTGGCCGAGGCCATGCTGCACTCGCCGCGGCGCATCACAGTTATCGGCATCGCGCCGGGAGAAACCGACGCCGTCTTCTTGGACGCAGCCGGCCGCACCATACTGAGCCTGCGGGTTCGGGTGGACGCCGGCACCAGCGCGCTTCAGGACACGTTGAGCCGCATCGCTCTTGGTGGGCAGATTCACGCGGAAGCCGTCAACGACAGCGTCATCCTGACGGGGGTTGCAGATAATCCCGCTCAAGCGGCTCAGGCCGCGCGCGTGGCCGCCGCCTTCGTCTCAGCGCCGGAGAAGGTGATCAACATGATCAGCGTCGCCGGTTCCGACCAGGTGACGCTGCGGGTGCGCGTGGTGGAGGTGCAACGCAACGCGCTGAAACAGCTTGGCTTCAGCTCCGACATCTTGAAGGGCGCGGGCATCCATTCGTATGGCTTCAGCCGACCCAATACCTACGGCGTCAACGGATCGGCAGCCGGCGGAACGGGTCTGTGCTACGGTCAAAATGGCGGCCGGACGACTAACGTGTCGAATTCGAACACCACCACCAGCCAGACCAGTTCCGGCGGGGCGTCGGCAAGCGGTCAACAGGCGACGAGCGGTTCCTTCCCCTCGACCGTCACCGTGACAGATGTCAATGGCAACGTGGTCCAGATTCCTGCGACGGCTATCGGTCAGTCCACTGTGTCATCTGGCTCTAGCAACACGATCACCAGCGCCATCTCCAATATTGCGTCGACCGCCTTCCAGACACTGACGGGCACGAATGCGAGCGGCTGTCTTGAGGCCTTCGAACGCGTGGGATTGGCCCGGACGCTGGCCGAACCCAACCTGACGTCTGTGAATGGCGAAGCGGCGAACTTCCTGGCCGGCGGCGAGTTTCCGCTGCCGACAGGACGTGACCGGGATGGCAACATCACCGTGATCTACAAGCCCTATGGCGTGGGTCTGGCCTTCCGGCCGGTGGTGATGTCCGGCGGTCGCATTTCCTTGCAGGTGAAGGTCGAGGTTTCAGAACTAACGGCTCAAGGCGGTTTCACCATCGGCGCCGGCACGCCCTCGTCCATCACTCTACCGGGTCTGACGGTTCGGCGCAGTGAAAACACCGTGGAACTGCCATCGGGCGGATCGATGATGATCGCGGGCCTGCTTCAGGAAACCACGCGCCAGACAGTGGACTCTCTGCCGGGGGTGACCAACCTGCCGGTCTTGGGATCGCTGTTTCGATCGCGCGATTATCTGATGGGCGAAACCGAACTGGTGGTCATCGTCGAGCCCTATATCGTCAGTCCGACCTCGCCCGATCGGATGCAGACGCCGGCCGACGGCCTGCGCGTGGCCAGCGATAGTCAGACCATTTTCTTCGGCCAGTTGAACCAGGTCTACGGGCTGCCGAATGCGCCCCCGGCCGGTTCGGTCGGCTATGTGATCGAGTGAGCACATCCATGACTCGCACCCTGATTGCCACGCTTCTGACGACCACGACCCTGGGGCTCGGCGCCTGCGTCGGCGGCCCCGCCAGCCTGGGCGGCGAGCCGCCGTTGACGCCGACATCGCGTTATCAGCTCCAGGTGGAGCCGAATCTGGACCGGATCGCCCTCGCGGTTCACGATAGCGGCCTTTCGCCAGCGCAGAACGGCGCGCTGCAAGAGCTGGTCGGGCGCTATCGCTACGTCGACGCCGTGCCGATGGTCATCGAGGCCCCGGCCGGAAACGACCCGGTGGCCCTTAAGACCGCCTATGACATCCAATCGGCCTTGGCGGCCTACGGTGTCTCGCCAGAGCGCATCACCGTGGTCAGCTACGCCGCGCCGGATCCGCGCGCGCCCGTGGTCGTCGGCTATCAGACGATCCGCGCCGCCGTGCCGCAGTGCGGAACCGCCTGGGGCAATCTGAGCCGGACCGGCGACAATCGGTCGTCATCCAACTTCGGATGCGCCGTGACGGCCAATCTGGCGGCCCAGATCGAGGATCCACGCGACATCCAGCGGCCACGCACCATGACGCCGGCGGACGCCGGGCGCCGAACTGTAGTGTTCGATGCCTATCGCGGCGGCAAGCCGACATCGGCCGAGCGCGAAGACCTGATCCGGGATACCGCCGTGTCCCGTGCGGTGAACTGATCATGAGCACAGCCCCAGCCCCTCGCGAGTTCGACAGCTTCGACGACGCGTTCGACGTCGATATGGAGTTCGCGCCTCCGGTTGACGACGTCGCCGCGCAGCGCAGCCCGCTTCAGTTCACGCCTGCGGCGTCGGCGATGCCGGCCGGGGCGGCGCCTCAGCCCCAATCGCCGCTTCAGGCCGCGCCCATGGCGCCGGTCCCGGCCGCCCCGGACTTTGCGCCCGACGCCGCCGGCTTCAATCCGGTCGGTGACGTGGTCGCCCAGGCGCAAGCCAGCCTGATGGACACGAGTCTGGCCTTCACCGGTCTGGCCCCCGCCAGCAACATCGGCGAAGTGTCAGTGCCGCGCATCGCCATCCACGTCTTCGCCGAACGGCAGGACACCCTGGCCTCGGCCGAGCGGGCGGCCCAGGACCGCCGCCTGTCGCGCGCCACGACCCAGATCCGAGTCGGCGGCGTCGCTGCGGCCGTCGAGACCTATCAGCATGAGCCGACACCGCCGCTGATCATCGTCGAGTGCCTGAAAGACCCCCAGACCCTGCTGTGGGAAGTCGATCAGCTGGCCGAGGTCTGCGACGCCGGCACCAAGGTTGTGGTGATCGGCGCGACGAACGACATCATCCTGTTCCGCGAACTGATGCGGCGCGGGGTCAGTGAATATCTGGTCGCGCCCTTGCAGCCGCTGCAGCTGATCGCGGCCATCGGCGGCCTTTTCAACGACCCGGCCCAGCCCTTCGTCGGGCGCACCATCGCCTTCGTCGGCGCGCGGGGCGGGGCGGGGGCCTCGGCCGTGGCGCACAACACCGCCTATGCGATTTCCGAGCGGATCGGCGCCAATACGGTGATCGTCGACTATGACCTGCCGTTCGGCACCGCCGGCCTGGACTTCAACCAAGATCCGCTGAACGGCGTGGCCGACGCCCTGGGCCAACCCGACCGGCTGGATTCGACCCTGCTGGACCGGATGATGGTCCGCTGCACCGACAAGCTGAGCCTGTTTGCGGCGCCCGCCAGCCTAGATACGGACTGGGACATCTCGACCGAGGCGTTCGAGGAGGTCACCAACCAGATCCGGGCCACGGCCCCCTTCGTCGTGCTGGACCTTCCGCACCTGTGGTCGCCGTGGATGCGCCGCACCCTGATCAGCGCCGACGAGGTGGTGGTCGTGGCGACGCCGGACCTGGCGTCCCTGCGCAACGCCAAGAACATGATCGACCTGATCCGCCAGGGCCGCCCCAATGACGCGCCGCCGCGCCTGGTGCTGAACCAGGTCGGCGTGCCGGGACGCCCCGAGATCCCGGCCAAGGACTTCGGCGCGGCGCTCGGGGTGCATCCGAGCCTGATCATTCCGTTCGACGCCAAGACCTTTGGCGCGGCCGCCAACAACGGCCAGATGATCCTGGACGCCGGCGCGAAGACCAAGTCGGCCGAAGCCTTCCAGACCCTGGCCCAGATCGTGTCGCGCCGCGAACTGCCGATGGTGGCGGGCCCCAAGGCCAAGCCGGCAAAGGCTGGCAAGGCAGAGAAGACGAAGCCGGCCGATGGGGCGTCGAAATCCTTGTTCGCCAATATGTTCAAGAAGCGCTGACGCATGTTCGGCAAACGCACAGGTCAGCCCGGCGCCGCCCCTGCGCCCCTGCGGCCGGCTCCGGCCCCCGCTGCGGCATCCGCGCCCGGCGGCGAACCTGTGTCCGTGTTCAGCATGCAGGCGACCGCCGCGCCGATGGCGGCGACAAGCAAGACGCCAGCCTACGCCTTTGCTGACGAGGAACTGGAGCCGGCGGCCGACGCCTTCGACCGCGCGTCCGCGCCGACCCAGCCCGCGCCGGCCGATCGTCTGGACGCCCTGGCTTCGCGTCCCAAGCCCAAGCCGGCGCCTGAGGCTCCGCGTCCTACCGGCAATGTCGCAGGCACGGGCCCGAAGGCCACGGCGGGTCTTGAACAGCTGAAGAAGGCCCAGGCGGTCGCCGAGATCGTCCGCGAACAGAGCGACTACTATCACGCCACGAAGACGACGATCTTCAACGCGTTGATGAACACCATCGACCTGGCCCAGCTGGCGCATCTGGACCAGAAGGCGGCGTCGGAAGAGATCCGCGACATCGTCGCCGAACTGGTGGCGATCAAGAACGTCTCCATGTCGGTCGCCGAGCAGGAGCATCTGGTTCAGGACATCGTCAACGATGTTCTGGGCTATGGTCCGCTGGAGCCGCTGCTGAGCCGCGACGACATCGCCGACATCATGGTCAATGGCGCCGGCCGCGTCTTCATCGAGGTCGCAGGCAAGGTGCAGCTGACCAATGTCCGGTTCCGCGACAACACTCAGCTGATGAATATCTGCCAGCGGATCGTGAGCCAGGTCGGCCGTCGCGTGGACGAAAGCAGCCCCATCTGCGACGCCCGTCTGCCGGACGGTTCGCGCGTCAACGTCATCGCTCCGCCGCTGGCTATCGACGGCCCGACGCTGACGATCCGGAAGTTCAAGAAGGACAAGCTGACGATGAAGAATCTGGTGGAGTACGCCTCCATCAGTCCTGAGGGCGCGCGTGTGCTGGGCGTCATCGGCGCGTCGCGATGCAATCTGGTCATCTCGGGCGGCACCGGCTCGGGCAAGACGACCCTGCTGAACACACTGACGGCCTTCATCGACCCGACCGAGCGGGTGATCACCTGCGAAGACGCCGCCGAACTGCAGCTGCAGCAGCCGCACGTCGTGCGTCTGGAAACCCGCCCGCCGAACCTGGAAGGGCAAGGCACGATCACCATGCGGGACCTGGTCAAGAACTGTCTGCGGATGCGTCCCGAACGGATCATCGTCGGCGAGGTGCGCGGACCCGAGGCGTTCGACCTGTTGCAGGCCATGAACACCGGCCACGACGGCTCGATGGGTACGCTGCACGCCAACAGTCCGCGCGAAGCCATCAGCCGGATGGAGTCCATGATCACCATGGGCGGCTACGGCCTGCCGTCCAAGACGATCCGCGAAATGATCGTCGGCTCGGTCGACGTCATTATCCAGGCCGCCCGTCTGCGCGACGGTTCGCGCCGCATCACCCACATCACCGAGGTCGTGGGCCTGGAAGGCGATGTGATCGTGACGCAGGACCTGTTCGTCTACGACATCACTGGCGAGGATGAGAACGGCAAGATCATCGGGCGTCATCGCTCGACCGGCATCGCCCGTCCCCGCTTCTGGGACCGCGCTCGATACTACGGGCTGGAGCGCGAGCTGGCCGACGCCCTGGACGCGGCGGAGTAGGACGATGCTTCCGATTCTCGCCGCCGTTCTGGCCTTCATCACCATCGGCGGTCTGGGCTGGGTCTTCGTCGGTGGAGACGATTCCTCGGCCCAAGCCGTCAAGCGCGCCCAGAGCATGGGCGAGGGCAAGAAGAATCCGGCGCTCGCCCGCAAGGCCGCCGCCGCCAATACGCCCGAGGCGCGTCGCAAGCAGATTCTGGTTCAGTTGCAGGACGCCGACCGGCGCGAGCGCAAGGCGCGCACGACCCTGGCGTCGCGCCTGAAACAGGCTGGCCTGAGCCTGAGCTTGACGACCTTCTACATCATCTCGGCCGTGGTCGGGCTGGTGACCGGCCTCGGCGCGCTGATCTTCGGACTGCCGATCCTGGTAGTCATCGGTATCGCCCTGATCTTCGGTCTGGGACTGCCGCGCTGGATCGTGGGCTTCCTCGGCAAGTCGCGGATGAAGAAGTTCTCGCTGGAGTTCCCCAACGCCGTCGACGTGATCGTGCGCGGCATCAAGTCGGGCCTGCCGGTCCACGAATGTTTCAAGATCATCGCCCGCGAGAGCCCAGCGCC
>Ga0308156_1002180_pt1 | contig 18417 bp, 13 predicted proteins | sample PhyAR2_FD_201041 | JGI IMG/M metagenome (GOLD analysis project Ga0308156, IMG submission 201041) | Phyllosphere microbial communities from UC Gill Tract Community Farm, Albany, California, United States - DLSL A.R2 | ecosystem: Host-associated > Plants > Phyllosphere > Unclassified | place: USA... | reverse complement strand
CGGTGGTCGCCGTATCATTCGGTCGATCCAGCCGTTGGCGGCGGCAGCCTCGATCATCGCGTACTCCCCGGACACCTGGTAGGCGGCGACGGGCACGTCGGACTGCTCGGCGACGTCGGCGAGCACGTCGAGGTAGCTCATGGCCGGCTTGACCATGACGATGTCCGCGCCCTCGAGCAGGTCGAGCGCGGTCTCGCGCCCGCCCTCGCGGCGGTTCGCGGCGTCCATCTGGTACGTGCGGCGGTCGCCGACGAGCGTCGACTCGACGGCGTCGCGGAACGGTCCGTAGAAGGCCGAGGCGTACTTGGCCGAGTAGGCGAGGATCGCGGTGTCGGGGAACCCGGCGCCGCCGTTCGCGGTCGACTGGTCCAGGCCGGAGCGCACGGCGAAGACCTGGCCGTCCATCATCCCGGAGAGCCCGAGCACGGTGGCCCCGGCCTGCGCCTGGGCGATCGCCATGGAGACGTAGCGCTCGAGCGTCGCGTCGTTGTCGACCCCGCCGTGCGCGTCGAGCACGCCGCAGTGCCCGTGGTCGGTGAACTCGTCGAGGCAGAGGTCGGCCATGACGACGAGCCGTCCGGCAGCCGCCTCGACCGCGATCCGGATGCCGCGGTTGAGGATCCCCTCGGGGTCGTCCGCGCCGGAGCCTGTCGCGTCGCGGTGCTCGGGGACGCCGAAGAGCATGACCCCGCCGATCCCGGCGTCGGCGGCCTCGCGCACGGCCTGGGCGAGGGACTCTTCGCCGTGGTGCAGCACGCCCGGCATCGACGTGATCTCGACAGGGGCGGTGATGCCCTCCTTGACGAAGAGCGGCAGCACGAGGTCGCGGGGGTGCAGGCGGGTCTCGGCGACGAGGGCGCGCAGCGCAGGGGTGGCGCGCAGGCGGCGGGGGCGGGTCATGGGGTCCTCCAGGGGGAGAGGTGTGGGTGGGGCTGGTCAGGTGGTCTAGGGGTGGGCGGGCGCTGAGCCGTCGCCGAGGTCGTGCGAGGAGCGGCGCGAGCTGTCGGTCCTGCCGGTGCCTCTGGCCTCGACGAGGGCCGCCAGCAGCCCGTCGTCGTCGGCGGTCCGGGCGACCGCGGCGACCTGCTGCCCGGTCTCGACAGCCGCGCGCCGGGTCGGCTCGCCGATCGCGACGACGCTCACGTCCTCCCGCGGCCCGAGCTGCTCGGCGACCTCGCGGGCCACGCTCCCCGACGTGAGGACGACGGCGTCGAACCGGCCGTCCTTCCAGGAGGAGACGACCTCGGGCGGGGCCGGGTGCGAGACGGTCCTGTAGGTGGTGACGCGCACGGGCTCGAAACCGCGCTCGCGCAGACCCGTCTCGAGGGTGGGGCGGGCGAGGTCGCCGAGCGGGAGCAGGACACGCGGGGCGGGAGCGTTCTCGGCATCGGCATCGGCATCGGTCTCGACCTCCGGCCACTCCGCGAGCAGCCCGACGGCGGAGTTCTCGGTCGCCACGAGGTCGACCGTGATGCCGACGGCAGCGAGAGCGCGGGCTGTCGCCGGCCCGACGGCAGCCCACCGGGCACCGCGCGCGATCCGGGCGAGCGGCTCTCGGCCGGGTCCTGCGTCGACCCGCGCCGCCGACGCGACGAGCTCGTCGACGGCGTTGACGCTGGTCACCGCGACCCAGGCGACGTCCCCGTCGTGGAGCCCGGCGACGGCCGCGTCCAGCACGGCCCTGTCGTCGTCGCCGATGTCCGCCCGCGAGACGAGCGGCGCGACGACAGCCGACCCGCCCGCCTGCTCGACGAGACGAGCGAGCCCGGCGCCGCGCCCGGGAGCACGGGGGATGAGGACCCTCCACCCGTCGAGCGGGAGTGCGTGTGAGGTCGGGGTGCCGGCGGGCTGGAGCTCGTCGTCGTGGCTGTCGTGCCCCGCAGCCGCTGCCTTCTGGAGACAAGTCACCTCGCGACCACCCCTCGCCTCCGCACCGCTCATCAGATGAACGACGCTGCGCCGAGCGACAAGAAGTGGTCGGCGACGGCCTCGCCGAGGGCGATCGCCTCGGCGGTCGACGTGTCGGCCACCTCGACGGACTGCTGGTGACGCAGCTGCTCGCTGCCGTCGGGGCGGGCGACGACGGCGTGCAGCGAGAGCAGCCCGTCGGAGACCGTCGCGTGGGTCCCCACGGGGGCCGCGCACCCGGCCTCGAGGCGCGAGAGCAGCGCGCGCTCGGCGAGGACCGACAGCGAGGTCGCGGGGTCCTCGAGGTCGCTGAAGGCGCGGCGGACCACGGCGTCGCTCTCGAGGAGCGTGGTCCGGGTCTCGACGGCGAGGGCGCCCTGACCGGGTGCCGGTGCCATGTCCACGACGGAGATGAGCTCGGTGATCGCGTGCTCACGGCCGATGCGGTTGAGCCCGGCAGCGGCGAGCACGACGGCGTCGAGGTCTCCGGTCTCCGGGTGCACCCGGCCGAGGCGGGTGTCGATGTTGCCGCGGATGTCGACGACGTCGAGGTCGGGGCGGACGAGGCGCAGCTGCGCGGCGCGGCGCGGGGAACCGGTCCCGACGCGGGCACCGTGAGGGAGGTCGGCGAGCCTGTGGCCGGCGCGCGAGCACAGGGCGTCGCGCGGGTCCTGGCGGACGGGTGTCACGTGCTGCAGCCCGAGGACCCCGGTCGTGGGCAGGTCCTTGAGGGAGTGGACGGCCACGTCGCAGCGGTCGTCGAGGAGCGCTGCGCGCAGCGCGGTGACGAAGACCCCGGTGCCGCCCATCTGGGAGAGCGAGCCTGTGAGGACGTCGCCGTCCGTCGTGATCGGCACGATCTCGACAGGTCGGCCGGTCAGCCGGCGCAGGTCGTCGGCGACTGTCCCGGTCTGGGTCAGCGCGAGGAGGCTGCTGCGGGTGCCGATGCGGAGGGCGGGGTGTCCTGTCACCCGTCCAGTGTGCTCCCCTTCGCTCGCCGAGTCGAAATGAGAGAGGTCACAGAGGAATTGTTCGGGTGCTCGAAAATAGTTCTGACAGCCTGTCAGTTCTGCATCACAGAGGGTTGCCTAACAATGTGCGGGAAAGGGCACCCTAAGTAATTCCCCGACCGATTCAGGAAAGGTCGAGCGATCGCGCCGCGGCCTGCGCGTGCGGGACGACCGCGGCGAGCCCGGTGCCCGCCACCCACGCCCCCGTGACCGAGAGCCCGGGTGCCCCGTCCGCACGGAGCGCCGCCACGTCGCTGACCAGTCGAGACGTGCGTGCGCGGTGCGCCGGGGTGGGCGGCGAGAGCGCGTCGTCCCAGCGGGTCACGGCCGAGGAGAGCACGTCGCCGGACGCCAGGGGGACCCCGTAGAGCGCCTGGACGTCGAGCACGGCCTGCGCCACGAAGGTCTCGTCCGGGGCCGCCGAGTCGAGGTCCGACCCTGTCGGGCCGGCTCCGCCCCGCCCGTAGCTGAGCCGTACGACGTGCGCGTCCGGCCCGAGCGTGGCGTCGAGCCTCTGGCGCAGCCACGGCCACTTGGCCGAGGCGTGGGTCGAGCCCTTCGCGACGACGTCAGAGCCCGGTGCGACCAGGACGCCGGTGCCGCGGGGCGCGTCCCCGAGGGCGGGAGCACGCAGGACGAGCGTGACGAGCCGGATGTCGGTCCCGCGGACCGGTGCGGCCCCGGCGGTGTCGACGAGGTCTCCGAGCAGTGCGACAGCGGTGTGCCCGCCGACGGCGAGGACGACCCGCGCTGTGCGCAGCGTCTCGCCCGTCGTGAGCTGGACCTCCCACACGTCGCCGGTCCTCCGCAGCTTCCGGGCCCCTGTGCTGCGGCGGATCGACCCACCTGCCTCCACGGCAGTCTCGAGCGCGGCGACGAGCTGGTTCATGCCGCCGCCCAGGCCGCGTACGGCCGAACCTGCCGGCGCCTGCGCGCGCAACGACCGGACTGCTGCCGCCAGCGACCCTGTGCGCTCGTAGGCGGCCAGCAGCCCCGGGGCGACGGCGTCGACCGACAGCAGCGCGGGGTCCGTCGAGTGCACACCGCCGGCCACGGGCGTCACGAGCCTGTCGAGCACGCGCCGGCCGAGACGGCTCTCCACGAGCGAGGCGAGCGTCGACGCGTCGACGCGTGATGGGGGCAGCACACGGTCCAGGCTGGCCCGGAGCGCCCCGACGACGCCGATCGCACGGCGCGTGTCCGAGGCCCACACGTGCCCAGGGATCCCGAGGACGCCAGCCTTCGGCAGCGGGAAGGCGCGCCCGCGCGGGCGGCGCCCCGGTGCCCGGCCGGTGCCCTCCGGCACGTAGCCCCAGGCCGACAGACCGCTCGGCTCGACCGCCTCGAGCCCGAGCTCGGCGACGAGCGCGGCGATCGCCTGGCTGCGCGAGGCGTAGGACTCGGCGCCGGAGTCGACCACGACCGGCACGTCAGCGGGCCCCACGTCAGCCCGTGCGAGGTACCCGCCGCAGACCTCCGAGGCCTCGAGGACGACGGGCGAGGGTCCCTCGGTCACGAGCGTCTGGGCGGCCACGAGCCCTGCGATCCCGCCCCCGACGACGACGGCGTCGAGGACCGGACCGGACGTGTCGTCGTGCCGTGAGCTCGTGGTCATCGTCGTCAGGCTTCAGAGGGAGTGCACGAGCTCGACGACCCGCGTGAGGACCGTCGGGTCGGTGTCGGGCGGGACCCCGTGGCCGAGGTTCACCACGTGCGCAGGAGCCGTGCGGCCGCGCTCGACGACGTCGCGGACGTGCGCCTCGAGGACCGGCCACGGTGCGCCGAGCAGCGCGGGGTCGATGTTGCCCTGGAGCGGCGTCGTGCCGCCGAGCATGGCGTTGGCCTCGTCGAGGGGCGTCCTGTAGTCGACACCCACGACGTCGGCGCCCACGTCGCGCATGGCGGGCAGCAGGTGCCCCGTGCCGGTGCCGAAGTGGATCACCGGGACGGGCAGGTCCTTGACGTGCGAGAGGGCTCGGGCCGATGACGGCGCGACGTGCGCGACGTAGTCCGCGAGGCTCAGGCTGCCCGCCCAGGAGTCGAACAGCTGGGCGGCGCTGGTCCCCGCGAGGACCTGCGCGCGCAGGAACGTGCCTGTCACGTCGGCCGCCCACGTGGTGAGGCGGGCCCACGACTCGGGGTCCGTGTGCATCATGCGGCGTGCGCCGAGGTGGTCGCGCGACGGGCGCCCCTCGACCATGTACGCGGCGAGCGTGAAGGGCGCTCCGGCGAAGCCGATGAGCGGTGTGCTGCCGAGCTCGGCGACGGTGAGGCCGACGGCGTCGCGGATCGGCTGGAGGGCCTCGTCCGTGAGGGTCTTCTCGAGGAGCCTGTCGACGTCGGCCGGGGTGCGCACGGGCTCGCCGAGTACCGGTCCGACGCCCGGCGCGATGTCGACGTCGACCTCCGCGAGGCGCAGCGGCACGACGATGTCCGAGAAGAAGATGCCTGCGTCGACCTTGTGGCGGCGCACCGGCTGGAGCGTGATCTCGCTCGCGAGCGCCGGGTCGAGGCAGGAGTCGAGCATCGCGACACCCTCGCGGGCGGCCAGGTACTCGGGGAGGGACCGACCGGCCTGCCGCATGAACCACACGGGGGTGGTCTCGGGTCGGTCGCCGCGCAGCGCGCGGACGAGTGGGGAGCTGGTCGTCCGGCCGTCGACGAGAGGGTGCGCTGAGGAGAGATTCACACCTCGATTCTGCCTTTCCGACCGACAAATGTTTAAATCGAATCGCTGTGGTTCTCATGTCGATGACCGCAAGTCACCACGAGCTTGACCTCGAAGCGCTCGAGCAGCTGTCAACAGGCGCGCATTCGATGGGCACGTCGGCCGTGCGGACCTGCGAGATGATCACCGGTGCCGTCGTGCTCGCGACCTGCAACCGGTTCGAGCTGTACCTCGACCTCGTCGACGGTGCGGCTGCTCCGGGCAGCCCGGGGACCCTCAGCGAGCGTGATCTTGCCCACGCTGCCGACGAGGTCGCCCGGCTCATCGCCGTCGAGTCCGGGGTCAGCCAGGAGGCCGCGCGGTCCGCCTTCACGGTCCGCAGCGGTGAGGGTGTCACCCAGCACCTCTTCACGGTCGCCTCGGGTCTCGACTCGATGGTCGTCGGCGAGCGGGAGATCGCCGGGCAGGTCCGCAGGGCCCTCGACGCCTCGCACGCCGAGTCGACGACGAGCCCGCGGCTCGAGCGCCTCTTCCAGTCGGCGTCGCGCGCCTCCAAGCGCGTCGCGCACACCACCCACCTCGGGGCCGACGGCCGCTCGGTCGTCTCGGTCGGGCTCGACCTCGCCGAGGCGAGCATCCCGCCGTGGCGCCAGACCTCCGCGGTGATCGTCGGGACCGGTGCCTACGCCGGGGCGACTGTCGCTGCGCTGCGCGCCCGCGGGTGCGTCGACATCGCCGTGTACTCCGCGTCAGGCCGCGCCGAGCAGTTCGCGACGGCCCGCGGCGTCGACGCCGTGACGGACCTCGTGACGGCGCTCGGCGAGGCCGACCTCGTCGTCTCGTGCAGCGGTGCCGGGCGTGGCAACCGTCTGGCGCGACCTTCTGCTGGGCCCGGCGAGGCAGCCGCCCCAGGGTCGGGCCTGCGGACCGACGACCCCTCTGACCTGCGATACATCCTCGAGACCGCTGCTGTCGTGGCGGCCCGCGACGACGCGGCCGTCCGCGCCGGCGACGACGGGACGGCCCGCCCTCTCGTCGTGCTCGACCTCGCGCTGCACCACGACGTCGACCCCGGTGTCGGCGACATCGACCAGGTGCTGCTCATGGACCTCGGGACGATCCGCAGCCACGCGCCGTCGACGTCGTCGCTGCCCGTGCGCGCGGCACGCGAGATCGTCGCTGCGGCCGTCACCGAGTTCACCGTCGGCGAGACGCTGCGTGCGGCGGACTCTGTGGTCGTCGGGCTCCGGGACAGGATCACCGCCGAGGTCGAGGCCGAGCTGGCCCGATCGGCCGGGTCGTTCACGACTGACGCCGACAGGGCGGCCCACGAGAAGTCCTTGCGCCGGTTCGCCGCGACGCTCCTGCACCGCGGCATCACCCGCATCCGGGACGCCGCACGGGCCGGAGAGCCCCTCGAAGAGGTCGCAGAGGACACGGCGACGGTCCTGACGATGCGCTGGAACGGCCGCCGGGCCGTGCCCGGTGCCGGTCCCGCCACGCCCGTCGCCGAGCCGAGGCACAGCCCGCGAGACGGGCTCGCAGCGGGCTGAGCGGGGGTTCGGTCGTCGTCCTCCGGGTCTCTCGGCCGTGTGGGTCTCGTCGTCTCCCGGGTCTTCGCCGGGACCGCACCGGGCGCGATCCTCATCCGTCGACAGGTCCTCCGACCCTGTACTGGCCCGAGTCGTTGAGCACGAGCACGGGGACCGAGGCCGGGGCGCCGCCCGAGACGAAGGTGCACTCGAACTCGACCCCTTCCCGGACGTCGACATACCCAGGGCAGGTGACGGCGTCCACGTCGCTCAGCCCGAAGCGCGTGGAGAGGATCTTCGCGACGTCCTGCGAGACGACCGACGCGTCGAAGGTGGGGGTCTGCTCGAACGCACCTGTCGCCGCGAGCGTGGCGCCGACGCTCACGAGCGCGGTCAGCACGGCGGTGAGCAGGACAGTCCGCAGGGTGCGGCGGCGGGTCGGCCGTGCGGTCGCGGTGCTCGTCGTGGACGTGGACGTGGGCGTGGGCGTGGATGTCGGCGTAGGCGCGGACGTCGGTCCGACGGGAGGCTGGTAGGGCGACGGGCGGCCGTAGCCCGGTGACGGCGCGTGCCCGGGTGCGGTCCCGTAGCCCCCTGAGGTGGGGGTGCCGGGCGGCGTGCCGTACCCCGACGAGGTGGTGCTGGCGGGCGGCGTGCCATAGCCCGACGACGGGGTGCTGGCGGATGGTGTGCTGTAGCCCGACGAGGCGTTGCTGGCAGATGGTGCGCCGTACCCCGACGAGACGTTGCTGGCGGACGGTGTGCCATAGCCCGACGAGGGGGTGCTGCCGGGCGGTGTCCCGTAGCCCTGCGCCGGGTAGCCCTGAGCGGTGCCCGACGCCTGGGAGGGAGTCGGACGGAGGGGCTGCGTCGGACGGAGGGCCGGCGTCGCGAAGGTGCTCGCCGTCCCGCCCGCCCCTCCGAGTCCGCTCCGGACCGTCGGTGCGGGGGCGTAGTCGGGTGCGGCCGGGCGCGCGACGGCTGAGGGCCGAGGTGCCACCGTCGCCGAAGGCGCTCCTGTCCGAGGTGCTACTGCCTGGGGTGCTGCTGTCCCGGGCGCTCCGCCGAGTGGCGTCGCTGCTGTCCGAGGTGCTGCTGCGCCGGGCGGCGTCGTCGCTGCCCCGGGTGCAGTCGCCGTTGTCGGTGCCTGCACGCGGCGCGGGACCCGCGGCGGTACAGCTCCGGCGCCGGCGACTGCGCTGCCGCCGTCTGCTCCGCGCTCTGTGCCGCGCTCTGCTCCGCCGTATCCGGCGCTGCCGGGAGGTGTTGGCTGGTCTGTCATCAGGCATCTCCGAGCGAGTTGATGAAGTCGTCGCGCTCGGTCTCCGAGAGCGTCGTGACGTCGTCCAGCTCCGGGGCTGGCGGGACGTCGTCGCGGGCCGCGGTCCCGGTGATCTCAAAACCGAGCTGGAGCACGAGGTCGGGCACGTCGCCCTCACCAGGGACCACACCGTTCATCTCGATCTTGAGCAGCGCGCCGTCGGCGTCCTGCCAGAGGTTCACGGGGACGAGCGTGCTGAGCATGGTGTCGGTGAGCATCGCGGTGAGCGACTCCGGCATCGAGAGCATCTCGGCGTCGAGGATCGACTGGAGGGTCACCTCGGTCTGGCTGAGGACCTCTCCGTCACGTGAGCTCGTGACCGTGCGGCGCATGCTCGGTCCGGCGTCCGAGGCCTCGGTGGCGTTGATCGCGTCTCGCACGTCGCAGACCGTCGAGAAGCCGAGGACGTAGCACATGGCGTTGTCGCCGAGGATCCCGAGGCTCCCGTACAGGGTCGGGAACCTGACCCACGGGGTCTCGATGTCGGTGTCGAGCCCGTCGCCGAGGAGGAGGTAGTCCCACGAGTCACCGCCGACGTGCAGCATGTCGATGGTCCGGCCGGTCCCTGGGTCGTTCTGCTGCGTGAAGAGCGACGCGGGGTTGCCGCTGACCGCGACGACGGACTGCCCGGCGGAGGTGTCCTCGCCGAAGGTCGCGTGGGTGTACGTGACGCCGGTGATGTCGGTCGTCTCGCCGGTCGTGAAGGGGGAGGACTCGAGGATGTGCGAGTCGAGCAGGTCCATCTGGGCTGTGAAGCGCTCGGTGGCTGCGACGTCGACGGCGTCCCAGTCGGGGAACGCCTCGCCGCGCACGGGCTCGGGTGAGCACGCGCCTAGGCCGAGCAGCACGCCCACGGCTGCGACGGCGGCGAGCGGTCGGCGTGAGCGCGAGGCCCTGCCCGGACGGGCGGACGGAGTGTTGGCTGTGTCGCGGTCGCGGACGCGGACGCGGACGCTGGGGTTGGTGCTGGTGCTGGGGCTGTTAGTTGTCCCGGTGCTGGGGTTCGGGCTCGGGCTGATGGTTGTTCCGGTTCCGGTTCCGGTTCCGGTGCCGGGGCTGGTTCTTGTTCCGGAGCCGGTGCCGGTGCTTGTGCTCGTGCTCTCGCTCGTGCCGGCGGCGCTCTCAGCCCCGGCTCCGGTGCGTGCTCGGTCGACAGTCACAGTCCACCTGCCTCGGTGAACAGCGCGAGCGCATCTTCGCCGAGCGGCATGGCGCCGAGCTCGGTGGGCGACCGGAACGACGTGGTGGCCACCAGGTAGCCGGCGCCTGTCACGGTGTCGTAGTCGGACAGCCACCCGCCGCCCGAGGCGCCCTGGGTCATGGCGCACTCGATGCCGAAGGCGCCGCGCTGGAGCACGAACCAGTCGTCGCTCGCGCAGTACCGCTGGTCCAGGCCGTCGAAGGGGGCGGCTGCGGGGTAGCCGGTGACGAGCAGGTCGTCGACGGTCCCGCCGAAGGCGATGCCCTGGCCGCCGGTCACCTCTTGGATGCGTCGACCGTCGTCGTCGGGCGCCATGGTGAGGAAGGCGAAGTCGTGCGTCCAGCCGCTGCCGATCACCATGCCGAGGGAGTTGGTCGAGGCGTTGTCGGCGAACTCCTGAGGACCGTAGGCGGACTCTGCGGCCCAGTACCCGTAGGGCGCGACGGCGCCGTTGTCCTCGTCGGCGGGGACGAAGAACACGTTGGTCGCCCACCCGGTCCCGCCCTCGAAGTCCCAGAGGCAGTGGGCGGCTGTCGCGACGACGTCCTGCGAGGCGGCGTTGACGACGGTGGCGGAGCAGACGTAGTCGTCGCTGCCGATCGTCACGTAGAGGCGGCCCTGGGTCGATGCGGCAAGACCTGTCGCGTCGAAGGGGTCTCCGGCTGTCGCGGGCGCGACGGGGGTCGGGTCGGTCACGGGGCCCGTCGACGGGTCGACCACCACGCCCGTCGCGGCGTCCGGCCGAGTGCCGCCGTCGGTGTCAGAGCTCTCGGGGTCGTCGTCCGGGGTGACGATCTTGGTGTCGGCGTCGCGGCGACGGTCTTCGGTCCAGTAGTCGTTGACCTCTTGCGGGCTGTCCTCGTAGTCGTGCCGCAGCGAGACCGTGTCGGTCTTGAGAGGCGGGCCGATCTGCGGTGACAGGGACCCGGCGACAGCTTCTCCAGGGATCTGCGTCGCGCAGCCTGCCAGCGCAGCGGCGAGGACGACGAGGGCCGTGGTCCGCAGCACTGGTCGACGGGCAGTGGCGTTGCGCGGCGCGGGCACGGTCGGTGCGGGTGCGGGTGCGGGTGCGGGTGCGGGTGCGGGTGCGGCCGGGACCGCGCGTCTGGCGGAGGGCCTGACCGTGCGCCCGGCAGCCGGCCTGACCGTGCGCCCGACGGCGGACGCAGGGGTGGGCTCGGTCGGGCCAGCGGGTCCGGTTGCGGCGGCGGGCCCGGTGGCATGCGGTTCACCGCCGGTGAGCGGCGGCCTGCGGAGCGACATGCCTCGACTATCCCACTCACCACGCTGTCACGAGCGGAGAGCGAGGGGGAGTGGTGCCCACCCGGACCGGCGACTCCTTACGGGCCGCAGGATCGTGCGGATCGAGGGCGCCGTAAGGGCGTGGGGACCAGTCCCCATCTACGAGCGGCTGGGGTCGCGGCTGGCGCTGCCGGGGGCGGGCTCGCCGTGCCGTGCACGTGGGCAGCCGACCGCTCCCGGTCTGGTGCGGGAGCGGTCGCCTGCCCGGGCGGCCCTAGCCGATGATCCCGAGGGCAACTCCTTGGACGATGAGCAGCACGGCGCTGAGGGTCACGACAGCGCCAGCCCACATCCAGAAGCTCTTGAGGCGCCGCGCCTTCGTCGCTGTGCGATCGAGGGTGTCGAAGCGGCGCAGCTGCTCGGCCGTCAGGAGCGGAGCTGGTGAACCCCAGGTCGTCTCGGCGACTGCTGCCGACTGGACCGCTCTGAGGTCTTCTCCGGCGAGCGTGACGGGAAGACGCCTGAGCCTGCGTCGGAGGAAGAGGTCGGCGAAGACCCGCGTCCGCTCCGGCTTCTCGCGCACGACGAGCCGCTTGGGGTCGACGAAGACGAGCACGGGGGTGACGGGCGCGTCGACAGTCGACGCCGCCCGCAGCATCCGCCCGGCGACGTCGGCGGAGCTCTCGGCCCGCGCCATGAGGTCGGTCTTCTCCCGGTCGACGAAGACCTCGTGCCCTGCGACGAAGACGTTCTTCACGCGGTGGTGCTCGCTCGTCACGACGAGCACCCCGGGTGGGCCGACAGCGACGTGGTCGGCGTCTGGTGAGCGACCGTCGAGGGTGACCGCGTGCGTCACGACCCAGTCGGGTCCCAACCCGTCGAGGACGCGAGCTACCCGCCGGGCGCCGGTAGCCCGGTCGAAGGCTGCGCGTGCGGCCGGGGCGATCGGGTTCGTGCCGAAGACGCGCCCGAAGGATCCCCGTGCGTCGTCTGCGGGCTGGCGCTCGAGCGTCAGCGCGATATCGCTCCGCCCCGGGACGCCTGCGGGCGTGAGCGCGCGCGGGGAGTCCTCGGAGGCTGGCCCCTGTGCTGGATCAGCGCTCATCGGCCTTCCGTCACCACGACTGCTCGCCTGCCGGTCACAGGTACTCGGCGACCAGCCGCTCGGCGAGACCGACGTATGACCCCGGAGTCATCGCGGCGAGGCGTGCCGCGACGTCGTCGGGGAGGCCGAGGCCTGCGACGAAGGTCCGCATGTCCTCTCCGGTGATGCGGTGCCCGCGGGTCAGCTCCTTGAGCCGCTCGTACGGGTTCTCCATCCCCTCGACCCCGGCGACCGACGCGGCGCGCATGGCGGACTGGACGGCCTCGCCGAGGACCTCCCAGTTGCCGTCGAGGTCGTCGGCGAGCAGGTCGCCGTTGACAGCCAGAGCCTTGAGCCCTCGGCGCACGTTGTCGATCGCGAGCAGCGAGTGACCGAAGGCCGGTCCGATGTTGCGCTGGGTCGTCGAGTCCGTGAGGTCCCGCTGGAGGCGGCTGGTCACGAGCGTCGCGGAGAGGGTGTCGAGGAGGGCGCACGAGATCTCGAGGTTCGCCTCGGCATTCTCGAAGCGGATCGGGTTGACCTTGTGCGGCATGGTGGACGACCCGGTGGCGCCGGGGACGGGGATCTGCTTGAAGAACCCGAGCGAGATGTACGTCCAGACGTCCGTCGCGAGGTTGTGCAGGATGCGGTTGAAGCGGGCGATGTCCGCGTAGAGCTCCGACTGCCAGTCGTGGCTCTCGATCTGCGTGGTGAGCGGGTTCCAGGTGAGGCCGAGCCCCTCGACGAAGGCCTTCGAGACGGTGGGCCAGTCGGTTCCCGGGACCGCGACGACATGGGCGCCGTAGGTGCCCGTCGCCCCGTTGAGCTTGCCGAGGTACTCAGCGCTCTCGACCCTGCGGACCTGGCGGCGGAGACGGTGGGCGAGGACAGCGAGCTCCTTGCCGACGGTCGTCGGGGTCGCAGGCTGACCGTGCGTCCTGCTGAGCATGGGGACGCTCGCGTGCTCGCGGGCCATCTCGGCGATCTGCTCGACGAGGGCCGTTGCGGCGGGGAGCCAGACCTGCTGGACCGCCCCACGCACCATGAGCGCGTACGACAGGTTGTTGACGTCTTCGCTCGTGCACGCGAAGTGGACGAGCTCACCGACGCCGGGCAGGACCGTCGCGTCGCCGAGAGCGGCCGGCGCTGCCGCGAGGCGACGCTTGAGGAAGTACTCGACGGCCTTGACGTCGTGCACTGTCTCGCGCTCGATCTCCGCCATCTCGGCGATGCCGTCGCCCGAGAAGGTCGTGACGACATCGCGGAGGTAGGCCTTCTCGGCGTCGCTCAGGCGCGGCGCGCCCGGGACCACAGGGCCGTCAGCGGTGCCGTCGGTGAGGGCCACGAGCCACTCGACCTCGACGTGGAGGCGCTCGCGGTTGAGGGCAGCCTCGGACAGGTGGTCGACGAGCGGGGCGACCGTCGAGCGGTACCGGCCGTCGAGCGGTCCGAGGGCGATCGCCGGGGTGACGTCCGCGAGGCTCGCGCGGGTGGGCTCTGAGGAGAGGTCGCTGGTGGGCATGGCGCCATTCTTCCATCTGCGGTCAGGTCGTGGACATGGTGCCCACGGTCCTGTGGACGACGGAGCGGTCCCGGCGGCCTGTGGACTGCTTGGATCACTCCCAGTGAGGACTCCGTCGCAGTGCCGGTCCGACCAGGGAAGGTTGCACACAGGGCGAAGTGGACCCTTCCGACTCTCGGTGCCAACCAGTACTATTCGAACATGCGTTCGACGAACAGTCCTGGTGTCGATGGCCGGGCTCACCCAGACGGATACTCCGGCACAGCCGGCGGCTCCAGCGTGCTCGTGGGTCCTTCCGACCCCGGCCGTGGTGTGGCCGGGGGAGACGATCGCGCTGCGAAGACGGCGTCGTCGAGCTCTGCTCTTCTCCCTTCAGCTGCACGGCTGGAGGTACGGCCCCGTCGCGTGCAGCGCTCGTCGCTGGCCGCGGGAACGTCCGGGACGGGGTCTGCGCGCGGCTCAGGTCCCTCTGGACGCCGGACGCAGCCTGATCGTCGGACGCAGCCTGATCTTCGAGCGCGGCTCGATCGTCGTGCGCAGCCGGAGCCTCGTGTGCAGCCTGACCCTCGGGAACAGTCAGCCGCACGACCCTCTCCGCGGATGGTGGCCGGCGAGCGACCTCATCGCCCGTCTCCGACAGGTGAGCGACCTCATCACCCGTCCCCTGCAGGCGGCAGTCTCCTGGTCATACCGAGCGCACCGGTCGTCGCCCGTGCTGCCTCGGGGCTCTCCTGGCGTGAGGCGCGTCGACAGGTCCTCGACGCGCTGGTCGACGAGGTCGAGGCCGCTGATCGGGCGATAGCGAGCGCCCAGGCGCGCCGGATCAGGGCGATCGAGGCCGTGCGGGTGGAGGCTGTGGGGGCTGTGGCTGCTCTCGACCCCGTGCTGGGGCCCGTGGATCCTGCTGACGCAGTCCGCGTCTCTGCCATCCGCGCGCAGCAGAGGTTCGCGCACCAGTCTGTGGTACTCGAGGTCTCGTGTGCCCTCAGGGCTCCTGAGGTCAGCACTGCGTCGTTGGTGCACGACGCACAGGTGCTGGTCGACCACCACCCGGCGACGCTCACCGCGCTGACAGACGGGAGCATCTCGTACGCCCATGTGGGTGTGGTGCTGGAGAACACCACCCTCCTGGAGCCGGACGACTGCCGCGCCCTCGAGGTCACGCTCGTCGACAGAGCCAAGGACACGACTGTCGCTGCGCTGCGGAGGTTCGCCCGACGAGAGCGCGAGAGGATCCATCCGCGGCCCCTGATCGAGCGTCACCGTGAGCGCCTTGCGGAGAGGCACGTAGAGATCGAGCCTGCACGCGACGGGATGATGTGGCTCCACCAGTACCTTCCGGCGGTCCAGGCCGCGGCGATCTACAACCGCGTGACAGACGTCGCGGCGAGCTTCCAGGGCCCGGACGAAGAACGCACCCTCGCTCAGCTCCGCGCAGATGTCCTGAGCGCGCTGCTCCTCGATGACGGCACGTCACGTTCTGCGTGGGAGTCGGCGAGGTCGCTGGGATGCGCGGACAGCACGATCGCTGGTGCTGGTGCTGGTGCTGGTGCTGGTGCTGGTGCTGGTGTGGATGCGGGCGCTGGTGCAGGCGCGGCTGCCGACGATCCCGCGGACCTGCACGCCCGCACGAACGGGCCCCGGTACCGGCCCTGGCCGCGGCCCGAGGGACCGTCTCTGCGTGGGATCCGCGCGACCGTAGCGGTCACCGTCCCCGTCATGACACTTCTGGGCGTCTCAGAGGAGGACGGGCACCTCGCGGGCTACGGGCCGATCGATGCAGAGACGGCCCGGGAACTGGCAGCGCGTGCGCCCTCCTTCAGACGGCTGCTCACCCACCCGGAGAGCGGGGTGGTCCTCTCCGTCGGACGAGAGAGCTACAGAGTCCCCGCGGACCTCAGGGCTTGGCTCCGGATTCGAGACGAGACCTGCCGCTTCCCGGGGTGCAACCGGCGGTCCGAAGGCTGCGATGTCGACCATATCGCCCCGTGGCAGACGGGTGGGGAGACCGATCACCGGAACCTCATCCACCTGTGCCGTCATCATCATCGGATCAAGCACGAGACTGCGTGGTCTGTCTCGGCGAGCGACTCGGGCTCGGCAGTTGCTTTCACGAGCCCTGGCGATGTCATCTGGACGTCACCATCGGGTCGGACCTACGTCGATCACCCAGCGGTCCCGCGACCGGCTCGTCTCTCCGTCGAGCCGTGCCCGCAGCTGGACCTGGGCGCAGGATCGGTCCCAGCCGAGGGGGGACCCGAACCCAGCTTCCCCGACCTTCCCCCGTTCTGACGGAAGGAGCGAGCTCTGACAGACGGACCCGGTGACGGGTGAGGCGCACCTCGCCTGTCACCGGAACCGACCGCTCACGACCGCTCACGACCGCTCACGACCGCTCACGACCGCTCACGACCGCTCACGTCTAGCGGCGCGACTCGTCCTTCGTCGGCACGACGACGGAGATGATCATCGAGAAGAGGGAGATGAGGAACGCAGCCAGCACGGCCCACCAGAAGCCGTCGACGCGCAGACCCCAGTCGGCCTGGTCGGTGATCCATCCCGTGAGCAGCACCATGAGCGCGTTCACGACGAGTGTGAAGAGGCCCAGCGTGAGGATGTACAGCGGGAACGTGAAGAGCTGCACGATGGGCTTGATGATCGCGTTGATGACTCCGAAGATCAGCGCGACGACGAGGAACACGACCACCCGGCCGCCAGTTCCGTCACCGCCGACGATCTCGAAGTGGGACCCCATGAGCAGGGTCGTCAGCCAGATCGCGACAGCATTGACGAGGACTCTCACTAAGAAGCTCATGTCCAGATCCTCCCACCAACGGCACGTATCGCGCAGGACGAGTGGTGCGAGCTCGGCGCGAACCTGCGGTCCGGGAGGAGCGAAGGTGCGATACCAGCACCAGGGCTGACCACGGACCCCAGACCCCGGACCACGGACCCCAGACCCCGGCCCCTGGCCCCCGGGGCCAGCCACAGACACAGACAGCGGTGCTAGTCCTACGGACACCACGGAGGTGCGAGACTGATCGCGTGACTCGACGTGTCCCTCTCCGCCCTGCCGTCTCCGCCCTCCCCGCCTACGTCCCGGGCGCCCGCGTCCCGGTCGGCGCAGCAGCGTTCAAGCTCTCGTCCAACGAGAACCCGTACCCGCCGCTCGCCTCGGTCCAGGCCGCGATCATCGACGCGGCGTCGGACGTCAACCGGTACCCGGACATGTTCGCCACGGAGCTCACCGAGGCCCTCGCCCAGCACCTCACCGCAGACCTCTCACCCCAGGCGCTCGAGGACCACGGAGCGGTCTCGGCCGAGCAGGTCGTCGTGGGGAACGGCTCGGTCGCCGTGCTCGCGCACATCCTCGAGGCTGTCGTCGACGCCGGCGACGAGGTCGTCTACCCGTGGCGATCCTTCGAGGCGTACCCGATCGTCGTCAGCGTCGCAGGCGGGACCGGGGTCCCCGTGCCGCTCGCCCCCCACGGACGCCTAGACCTCCAGGCCATGGCAGCAGCCGTGACAGACAGGACCCGCGTGGTCCTCGTCTGCACGCCGAACAACCCGACGGGCGCAGCGCTCACCCAGACCGAGCTCCTCGACTTCCTCCGCACGGTCCCCACAGACGTCCTCGTGGTCGTCGACGAGGCCTACCTCGAGTTCGTCCGTTCGGACGACCCGGTCGACGGCACGGCGGCGCTCGCGGCCCACCCCAACGTCGTCGTCCTGCGGACCTTCTCCAAGGCCTACGGCCTCGCGGGTCTGCGCGTCGGGTACGCGGTCGCGCGCCCCCGCCTCGCGACCGGCATCCGCTCGGCGTCGACGCCCTTCGGCGTCTCGCACCTCGCCCAGCGGGCCGCCCTGGCGTCGCTCGAGGCGAAGGACGAGCTCCTCGCCCGTGTCGACACCATCGTCACGGAGCGCGCCCGGCTCGCCGACGGGCTCCGCGACCAAGGCTGGGACCTCCCGGAGTCGCAGGCGAACTTCATCTGGATGGAGCTCGGGCAGCGCACCGCCGAGCGCGCTGCCGAGGCCGCCGCGGCCGGTGTCATCGTCCGGCCCTTCGCCGGTGAGGGCATCCGCGTGTCTGTCGGCGAGCACGAGGCGACCGACATCTTCCTGCGGGTGGCGGCCGGCTGGCGCTGAGGCCGTGAAGGGTGCTGATGTGTCAGGTGCTGAGGGCTGACGGGTGCTGAGGCGTCAGGTGCTGAGGGCTGACGGGTGCTGAGGCGTCAGGTGCTGAGGCGGCACGTGCTGAGGGCTGACGGGCGCTGAGGTGGCGTCGGGCACCGAGGTCTGTGAAGCGATGAGGTCTGTCAGGCACTGGGGTCGCGTCAGGCACCGGGTGGCGACGTCGCCCCAGGCCGGCCCGTGCCAGACTGATCCCTCGACGACCTCGACGCGGTGGACGGTCCCCGCGCACGACTGGGTGACGGTGATGCTGGCGTGCTCGTGAACGACCGCAGGGCACGTGTCCTCGACGAGGTGACCCGCCGCGGTTCGGTGACTGTCGCCGAGCTCGCCAGCATCCTCGGCGTCTCGGGCATGACGGTGCGTCGCGACCTCGACGTGCTCGCCCGCCAGGGTGTGCTCGACAAGGTCCACGGCGGAGCCACAGCGCCCCGGAGCTCGACGGGGCTCGGCACGTACGACCCGAGCGGCCTGGGGTCGCGCCACGACCTGGGGTCGCGCCACGACCTGGGGTCGCGCCACGACCCTGGCCTGCGCCGTGACCCTGGCCTGCGTCGTGACCCGGCAGCCGCGACCCGCCAGGCCGAGCAGGACGCCGCCGAGGCGAGCGTGGCGGAACTCGTCGCGACGCTCGTCGAACCAGGGATGGCAGTCGGCCTCTCCTCGGGTTCTGCCACGCTCGCGGTCGCCCGCGCCCTCGTCGGGGTGCCGGACCTCACCGTCGTCACCAACTCG
>Ga0308156_1002179_pt1 | contig 18420 bp, 16 predicted proteins | sample PhyAR2_FD_201041 | JGI IMG/M metagenome (GOLD analysis project Ga0308156, IMG submission 201041) | Phyllosphere microbial communities from UC Gill Tract Community Farm, Albany, California, United States - DLSL A.R2 | ecosystem: Host-associated > Plants > Phyllosphere > Unclassified | place: USA... | reverse complement strand
GCGCTGCCGTTCTTCGGCAACTGGGAGCCGGAGAAGCCGATCCGCGACCAGTTCAAGCACTTCATCGTCGACGAGCGGAAGATGGCCCTGACCAACAACGGCGTGTTCAGCCACTGCCTGCCGCTGCGTCGCAACGTCAAGGCGACCGATGGCGTGATGGATTCGCCGCAGTGCATCGCCATCAACGAAGCCGAGAATCGCCTGCATGTGCAGAAGGCGATCATGGCTGCTGTTGCCGGCCGCTGATTTTCGTACGTCGTTCACGCATTCCAGACAATCCGCCGGGCATGGCCCGGCGCTACCAGGACATACCCCCCATGAGCAACAAAGACGTCGTTCTCGCCTTCTCCGGCGGCCTTGATACCAGCTTCTGCGTGCCGTACCTGCAGGAACGCGGCTACAACGTGCATACCGTGTTCGCCGATACCGGCGGCGTGGATGACGAAGAGCGCGATTTCATCGAGAAGCGTGCCGCCGAGCTGGGTGTCACCAGCCACCAGACCGTCGATGGCGGTCCGGCCATCTGGTCCGGCTTCGTCAAGCCGTTCGTGTGGGCCGGCGAGGGCTACCAGGGCCAGTACCCGCTGCTGGTGTCGGACCGTTACCTGATCGTCGATGCCGCGCTCAAGCGCGCTGCCGAACTGGGCACCAACATCATCGCCCACGGCTGCACCGGCATGGGCAACGACCAGGTGCGCTTCGACCTGGCAGTGAAGGCCCTGGGCGACTACCAGATCATCGCGCCGATCCGCGAGATCCAGAAGGAACACACCCAGACCCGCGCCTACGAGCAGAAGTACCTGGAAGAGCGTGGCTTCGGCGTGCGCGCCAAGCAGCAGGCCTACACCATCAACGAGAACCTGCTGGGCCTGACCATGTCCGGCGGCGAGATCGATCGTTGGGAAGCACCGGGCGAGGGCGCCCGTGGCTGGTGCGCGCCGCGCGCCGAGTGGCCGGAACAGGCGCTGACCGTCACCCTGAAGTTCGTCGAAGGCGAAGCTGTCGAGCTCGACGGCAAGGCACTGCCGGGCGAGCAGATCCTGGCCCAGCTCAACAAGCTGTTTGCCCCCTACGGCGTCGGCCGTGGCGTGTACACCGGCGACACCGTGATCGGCCTGAAGGGCCGCATCGTGTTCGAGGCACCGGGCCTGGTCTCGCTGCTGGCCGCGCACCGCGCGCTGGAAGATGCGGTGCTTACCAAGCAGCAGAACCGCTTCAAGCCGGACGTGGCCCGCAAGTGGGTGGAGCTGGTGTATGAAGTCTTCGCAGGCCAAGGTCAACGGCGAAGTGGTGCTGGAAACCCGTGGCGGCCGCGTCGACGCCGTTGCGGTGAAGTCGCCGCACCTGCTCAACACCAAGGGCGCCACCTATGCGCAGTCGGCCGACTGGGGCGTGGAAGAAGCCGAGGGCTTCATCAAGCTGTTCGGCATGAGCTCCACCCTCTACGCGCAGGTCAACCGCTGAGCGGTTGACCACGCTTTCCACCTCAACCCCGCGCCGTTGGCGCGCCCCCTTCAACAAGAAGGGGGCTCTCCACCAGACGCGTTCCGGTAGCGCCGGGCCATGCCCGGCGGAATTCCACAGGAACTGTTGATTCATGCTTGAACAGACGCTCGATCACCTGCAGGCACTGGTGTCCTTCGACACCCGCAACCCGCCGCGTGCGATCACCACCGGTGGCATCTTCGATTACCTGCGCGACAACCTGCCCGGGTTCAATGTGGAGGTGATCGACCATGGCGCCGGCGCGGTCAGCCTGTATGCCGTGCGCGGCACGCCGAAGTACCTGTTCAACGTGCATCTGGACACCGTGCCGGACTCGCCGCACTGGAGTGCCGACCCGCACGTGATGCGCCGCCTGGACGACCGCGTGGTCGGCCTTGGCGTGTGTGACATCAAGGGCGCGGCTGCGGCGCTGGTGGCGGCCGCCAATGCCAGTGATGGCGACGCGGCCTTCCTGTTCTCCAGCGATGAAGAAGCCAACGATCCGCGCTGCATCGCGGCGTTCCTGGCCCGGGGCATTGCGTACGAAGCGGTGCTGGTGGCCGAACCGACCATGAGCGAGGCGGTGCTCGCGCATCGTGGCATCAGCTCGGTACTGATGCAGTTCGCCGGCCGTGCCGGCCATGCGTCGGGCAAGCAGGATGCAGCCGCCAGTGCGCTGCACCAGGCGATGCGCTGGGGCAACCGCGCGCTGGACCATGTCCAATCGCTGGCCTCGGCACGCTTCGGTGGATTGACCGGCCTGCGCTTCAACATCGGGCGCGTGGAAGGTGGCATCAAGGCCAACATGATCGCACCGGCGGCGGAAGTGCGTTTTGGTTTCCGGCCGCTGCCGTCGATGGATATCGATGCGCTGCTGGCGACCTTTGCCGGCTTCGCCGAACCGGAAGCGGCGCTGTTCACCGAAACCTTCCGTGGCCCCAGCCTGCCGGCAGGGGATATCGCCGAAGCCGAGCACCGCCGCCTGCTGGCGCGCGACGTGGCCGACGCGCTGGACCTGCCGATCGGCAACGCGGTGGACTTCTGGACCGAGGCGTCGCTGTTCTCGGCCGGTGGCTACACCACGATGGTGTTCGGTCCGGGCGACATCGCCCAGGCCCACACCGCCGATGAGTTCGTGACGCTGGAGCAGCTGCAGCGCTACACCGACGCCGTACACCGGATCATCGCCGCCGGCGCCTGATCGACCCACAACGCCGCTGCGCTTCTGCGCGGCGGAACTGCAACGCGGCGACCGCCGCCTGTGACGAAACCGAAATGTCTCCTGCCCTCCAGCCCCACCGCCAGACCCGCCAGACCATCGTGCGCCTGCTCTCGAGCATGGCCAGCGCGAAGGAGATCAGCCAGTACCTCAAGCGCTTTTCGCAGCTGGACGCCAAGCGCTTCGCCGTGGTCAAGGTCGGCGGCGCGGTGCTGCGCGACGATCTCGACGCGCTGACCTCCTCGCTGTCGTTCCTGCAGGAAGTCGGCCTGACCCCGATCGTGCTGCACGGCGCCGGCCCGCAGCTGGATGCGGAACTGTCGGCCGCCGGCATTGAAAAGCAGACGGTCAACGGCCTGCGGGTGACCTCGCCGGAAGCGCTGGCGATCGTGCGCCGGGTGTTCCAGCAATCCAACCTGCGCCTGGTCGAAGCGCTGCAGCAGAATGGCGCGCGCGCCACCTCCATCACCGGCGGCGTGTTCGAGGCGGAGTACCTGGGCCTGGACACCTACGGCCTGGTCGGCGAGGTGAAGAAGGTCAACCTGGCGCCGATCGAGGCCAGCCTGCGTGCCGGCTCGATCCCGGTCATCACCAGCCTGGGCGAGACCGCCGGTGGGCAGATCCTCAACGTCAATGCCGACTTCGCCGCCAACGAACTGGTGCAGGAGCTGCAGCCGTACAAGATCATCTTCCTGACCGGTACCGGCGGCCTGCTGGACGAGCAGGGCAGCGTGATTGATTCGATCAACCTGTCCACCGAGTACGACCACCTGATCGCACAACCGTGGATCCACGGTGGCATGAAGGTGAAAATCGAACAGATCAAGTCCCTGCTGGACCGGTTGCCGCTGGAATCGTCGGTGTCGATCACCCGGCCGGCCGACCTGGCCAAGGAACTGTTCACCCACAAGGGCTCGGGAACGCTGGTGCGCAAGGGCGAGAAGGTGCTGCGTGCAACCGCCTGGAGCGAGCTGGACCTGCCGCGCCTGAAGGGCCTGATCGAATCCAGTTTCGGCCGCACCCTGGTGCCGGACTATTTCGAGAGGACCACGCTGCTGCGCGCGTATGTCAGCGAGAACTACCGCACGGCGGTGATCCTCACCGATGAGGCCGAGGGCGTGTACCTGGACAAGTTCGCCGTGCTCGATGATGCGCAGGGCGAAGGGCTTGGCCGCGCGGTCTGGAACGTGATGCGCGAGGAAACCCCGCAGCTGTTCTGGCGCTCGCGCAACGGCAACCCGATCAACCACTTCTACTACGCCGAGTCCGATGGCTGCTACAAGCAGGGTCATTGGAAGGTGTTCTGGTACGGTGCCGATGGCATCGACCGGATCAGGACCTATGTCGACCACTGCGCGGTGCGTGCGCCGAGCCTGGAGGGCTGAGCGCGATGAACCACGCAGACTGGACCCGGGTACCCACGTTGACCGGCACGCATGCGCGGCTGGAACCGCTGCAGATGAGCCACATCGACGGCCTGCGCGGCGCGTTGGGCGAAGGCGCGCTGTCCAGGCTCTGGTACACCCAGGTGCCCGATGCGAAGGCCATGACCGGCTATGTGCAGGCCGCGCTGCAGGCACAGGCCGAAGGCAAGGTGCTGCCATTCGTGGTGTTCGATGCCAACGACCAGATCGTCGGCACCACCCGTTACTACGATCTGCAACCGGACGTACCGCGGCTGAGCATCGGCTACACCTGGTATGGCGAATCGGTGCAGCGCACCGGGGTCAACTCCGAAACCAAGCTGATGCTGCTCAGCCATGCCTTCGAGCGGCTGGAATGCCTGAGCGTGGTGTTTGAAACCAGCTGGTTCAACTTCACCTCGCGCACCGCGATCGCACGCCTGGGCGCCAAGCAGGATGGCGTGCTGCGCAATCACCGCCGGCATCCCGACGGCACGCCGCGCGACACCGTCATCTTCTCCATCATCGATGCGGAATGGCAGGGCGTGAAACGCCACCTGCAGCACCGCCTCGATTCGCACGCATGAGCACGCACGCATGAGCACTTCCTCCTCGTTCACCGTCGGCATCGTCGGCGCCCGCGGCCATACCGGCGCCGAGCTGATCCGCCTGGTGGCAGCGCATCCGAACCTGCAGCTGGGTTTCGTGTCCTCGCGCGAACTGGCCGGGCAGCGCGTGTCCGACCACTACCCGCAATGGCAGGGCGAACTGCAGTTCGAGAATCTCGACGCCGACGCCGTTGCCGCCAAGGGCGTGGACGCGGTGGTCCTGGCCCTGCCCAACGGCCTGGCCGCGCCGTTCGTGGCGGCGCTGGAAACGGCGAAGCCGGACACGGTGATCGTCGACCTGTCGGCCGACTACCGTTTCGACAACACTTGGTACTACGGCCTGCCCGAGCTTACCCGCAGCCGTTACCGCGGACAGAAACACATCAGCAACCCCGGCTGCTATGCCACCGCGATGCAGCTGGCGATCCATCCGCTGCTGGATCTGCTGGCTGGCCCGCCGCAGTGCTTCGGCGTGTCCGGCTACTCGGGTGCGGGCACCTCGCCGTCGGACAAGAACAACGTTGAACTGCTGGCCGACAACCTGATGCCCTACGCGCTGACCAACCACGTGCATGAGCGCGAGGTTTCCGTGCAGCTGGGCGTGGCGGTCGAATTCATGCCGCACGTCGCGCCGCATTTCCGTGGCATCACCCTCACCGCCAACCTGTGGTTGAACCGCGTGCAGACCCGCGAGCAGATCGTCGAGCGCTTCCAGCAGGCCTACGCCGGTGAAGCACTCATCGAGGTCGTGGACGAGGCGCCGTGGGTGAGCCGCATCGCTGGCCGCCACGGTGCCCAGGTCGGCGGCTTCACGCTCGCCCCGGGCGGCAAGCGGGTGGTGGTGGTGGCGACCCTGGACAACCTGCTCAAGGGCGCGGCCACCCAGGCCATGCAGAACCTCAATCTTGCGCTGGGCATCGACGAACTGACGTCGATCCCGCACTGAAACCGTACAGGAGCTCCCCATGGCAGACCTTCTTTGGCAGAAGCCCGGCGTCGCTGTCGATGCCCAGATCCAGACCTTCCTCGCCGGCGACGACGTGATCCTCGATCGCGAGTTCTTCCTGCATGACATTGCTGCCAGCGCCGCGCATGCGCAGGGCCTGCAGCACATCGGCATCCTCAGCGCCGACGAACTGGCCGGGTTGCTGCGTGAACTTGAGGTGCTGGCACAGGACTTCCGCGAAGGCCACTTCGTGCTGGATACGCAGTATGAGGATGGCCATTCGGCGATCGAGGCACGGTTGACCGAGCGCCTTGGCGATGCCGGCCGCAAGATCCACACCGGCCGCAGCCGCAACGACCAGATCCTGGTCGCCACCCGGTTGTGGTTGAAGGAAAAGCTGCAGCGCGTGGCGCAGGTCAGCGCCGAGGTGGCAAAGGTTGCACTTGACCGTGCGCAGGCCGAGCAGCATCTGCCGATTCCCGGTTACACGCACATCCAGCGTGCCGTGGTGTCCTCGGCCGGCATGTGGTGGGCCGGTTGGGCCGAAGCCTTCATCGACAACGCCGTGCGTGCCCGCGATACCCATGCACTGGTCGATGCCAATCCGCTTGGCACCGCCGCCGGTTACGGCGTGAACCTGCCGCTGGATCGCGAGCACACCACTGCCGCGCTCGGCTTTGCGCGCATGCAGATTTCGCCGATCTACGCGCAGCTGTCGCGTGGCAAGTTCGAACTGGCTGCGCTGGAAGCGCTGGGCGGTGCCACCCTGGACCTGCGCCGCATTGCCTGGGACCTGTCGCTGTTCACCAGCGCCGAATTCGGTTTCGTCGCGTTGCCGGCGCAGTACACCACCGGCAGTTCGATCATGCCCAACAAGCGCAATCCGGACGTGATCGAGCTGATGCGGGCGACCCATGCCAGCGTCGCCGCTGCACGCACTGAAATCGAGCAGCTGCTGTCGCTGCCGTCGGGCTACCACCGCGACCTGCAGTCGTCCAAGGGCGCCATCTTCCACGGCTTCGGGCGTGGCCTGGCCGCGCTTGAACTGCTGCCGGCGCTGCTGGCCAACCTGGAATGGCGCGATGACAAGCTGCGTGCAGCGATCGATTCGGGCATGTACGCCACCGATGTCGCGGTGGAAGCTGCGGTAGCGGGCGTACCGTTCCGCGAGGCCTACAAGGCTGCTGCTGCCGGTGCCGACAGTGCCGGGCAGGGGCGCACGCCGGAAGGCAGCCTGGCGGCGCGCGTATCGCCGGGTTCGGCGTCGGACCTGCGCCTGGATGAACTGCGCGCGCGCTGGCAGGCGCTGTCCTGATGGCCGGCACCGTCTACCTGGTGCTGGCGATGCGCCTGCCGGGCTTCACCGACGCCGTGGTGCAGCCGCACCGCGACTTCCTCGATGCGTTGCAGGCCGAGGGCAAGCTGCAGCTGACCGGCGGCTTTGCCGACGGCAGCGGTGGCGCCTATGTGCTGTGCAACCTCGACAGCCTCGCGCAGGCGCAGGCCATCGTCGCCACCGATCCGCTGGTGACGATGCAGGCATCGGCGCTGAGCGTCCATGAATGGAATACCCGCTGAGGCGCCCCTGATGACTGTCCACGCCGCCCACGTTGCATCGCCGTTCCCCGAACAAGCGCTGCCGTCGTGGCGGCGCGCCGTGCTCAAGGTCGGCAGCAGCCTGCTGGCCGCCGACGGTGGTGGCCTGTCGCCGCGCCACGCGCTGGGCCTGGCCCAGTTCGTTTCGGCCAACGTCCTGGCCGGGCGCGAGGTCGTCATCGTCTCCTCCGGCGCGGTCGCTGCCGGCCGCGCGATCCTGCCCCGGGCCGATGAACCCGGTGCGGCGATGGCGGCGCGGCAGGCGTTGGCGGCCCTGGGCCAGGCGCAGCTGATCGGTCTGTGGCAGCGCTTCTTCGAGCGCCCGGTGGCGCAGGTGCTGCTGACCCATGACGATCTGCGCAACCGCCGCCGCTACCTCAATGCGCGGGCAACCCTCAACGAGCTGCTGCGGCTGGGCGCGCTGCCGGTGGTCAACGAGAACGACACCGTTTCGGTGGATGAGCTCAAGCTCGGTGACAACGACAACCTGGCCGCGACGGTGGCAGCGCTGGTCGATGCCGATGCACTGTTCATCGCCACCGACATCGACGGTCTCTACAGTGCCGATCCGCGCACGCATGCCGATGCCCGGCCACTGCATGAAGTGGCCGAGTTGAACGATGCCGTGCTGGCGATGGCTGGCGGCGCCGGTTCGGTCGCCGGTACCGGCGGCATGCGCACCAAGCTGGAGGCCGCAGCCAAGGCAGGCCGTGTCGGCATCGAAACCTATCTGTTCAATGGCCGCAGCGGCGAGGTGGTGCGCGCGCTGGCGCAGGATCGCCTGTTCGGCACCCGCATCCACGCCGCGCGCAGCCGCGAGGCAGCCCGCAAGCACTGGCTGCGCCACGCTCCGCTCGCCGAAGGCGCGATCCTGATCGATGCCGGCGCCGCCCAGGCGATGCGCGAGAAGGGGGCATCGCTGTTGCCCGGTGGCATCACCGGTGCCGACGGCGCGTTCCGGCGCGGTGACATGGTGCAGGTATGCTGGAACACCGACGCCGGCCGGGTGTGCGTGGCCCGTGGTGTGAGCCAGTACGCCGCAGATGACGTGCGCCGCATTGCCGGCCGCCACACCCGCGACATCCAGACCGTGCTCGGCTACAACTACGGCGGTACCGTCGTCCATCGCGACGATCTGGTGCTGCCATGAACCCACTGCAGGATATGCCGATGAGTGAAATCGAATCGCAGGCCCGTGCCTGCCGCGACGCGGCCCAGGTGGTTGCCGGCCTGGACAGCGATGCGCGCAGGGCACTGCTGCAGGCGATGGCGCAGGCGCTGGAGGTCAATGCCGGACAGATTCTTGCAGGCAATGCACGCGACCTGGCCGCCGCCCGCGACAAAGGTGTGGGCAGCGCGATGCTCGACCGCCTGGCACTGGATCCGGCGCGCCTGCTGGCGATGGCCGACGCCGTGCGCGAGGTGGCCGGCCTGCCGGACCCGGTCGGGCAGGTGACCCGCGATGACGTGCGCCCGAACGGCATCCGCGTCCAGAAAGTGCGCGTGCCGCTGGGAGTGATCGCGATGATCTACGAAGCACGCCCGAACGTGACCGCCGAAGCCGCCGCGCTGTGCCTGAAGGCGGGCAACGGCGTGATCCTGCGTGGCGGCTCGGAGGCGATCCATTCCAATACCGCCATCGCCCAGGCGTTGGCGGGGGCATTGAACGCCAACGGCGTGCCCCCTGCCGCTGTGACGGTGCTGACCGACGTGCGTCGCGAAGCAATGCTGGAACTGCTGCAGCTGCACGAACTGATCGACCTGGCCATCCCGCGCGGTGGCGAAGGCCTGATCCGCTTCGTCGCCGAGCACGCACGGGTACCGGTGATCAAGCACTACAAGGGCGTCTGCCACCTGTTCGTCGATGCCAGTGCCGATCTCGACAAGTCAGTCGATCTGCTGGTGGACGGCAAGTGCAGTCGCCCGTCCGCGTGCAATTCACTGGAAACCCTGCTGGTGCACCGGGACATTGCCGCAGCGTTCCTGCCGCGTGCTGCACAGGCGCTGGCCGAACGTGGCGTGCAGCTGCGCGCAGACGAGCACGCGCAGCCATTGCTGCCGGGGAGCACCGCGGCTAGCGAAGACGACTATGCCGCCGAATTCCTCGATCTGGTACTGGCGGTCCGCGTGGTCGACGATCTGGATGCAGCGATCGCGCACATCCGTACCTATACCTCCGACCACACCGAAGTGATCGCCACTGAAGACGTAACCAGTGCCGAGCGTTTCGTCAGCGCATTGCGCTCGGCGGTGGTGATGGTCAACGCGTCTTCGCGTTTTTCCGATGGTGGCCAGCTTGGTCTCGGCAGCGAGATCGGCATCTCCACCACGCGCCTGCACGCCTATGGCCCGATGGGGTTGGAAGCGCTGACAGTCGAACGGTTCGTGGTGCGCGGCGAAGGCCAGGTCCGAAGGTAGGGTCACAGCCGGGCTGCGCCCGGCACCCGCAGAGGCCACGGCAACAGCCGAAGCCACGGCAACAGCCGAAGCAACAGCAACGGCAACAGCCGAAGCAACAGCGGGGTTCCTGCGGGATGGCGGGGTGGGTCCGGTTGCGGGGGACGCCGTGAACCCGTCCATGGGGGCTTGGCCGCGGCATCCATGCCGCGGACACCCCCGCAACCGGACCCACCCCGCCTTCGACAGATCTCCGCAATCTGTCGGGATGGCATGACTTGCTCTTGGTGGGTGTCGGCCTTGGTCGACACGTAGATCCACGCCATGCGTGGATGCTCTTTGATGAATTGTCGACTATTCGATTTCGATGGAGATTCATCCACGCATGGCGTGGATCTACCAGATTGCGGAAATCTGTCAGAGGTGGGGCGGTGTGGGTAGGCAGGACCGTTGGCGCCATGGATGGCGCCATCGAGCCCCCATGGATGGGTTTACGGCGTGTCCTGCCTGCCCATACCGCCCCGCCATCCCACTGACTGCCAGCTGTTGCTGTTGCTTCGGCCTCTGCAGGTGCCGGGCGCCGCCCGGCCGAACCCCCGTTACCTCAACAGCTGCGCGGTCATGCCCAGCGGCCGTGCATGCTCATCCATGTGCAGGGTGATGGCCTTGGCACCGAACATCTGTTCGGCAAGCTGATCGCTGGCACCCAGCGAATGGGCGATCTCCGCACGACTTGCGTCCTCGTGCGGGCCGCGCCGTTCCTTGCCGGAGAAGCGGTAGCGGTTGTACTCGGCCCAGGCGATCAGCAGCAGCGCACAGCACGCCAGGATCACCGGCAGGGCGATGATCACGAACGGGTCCAGATGCTGCTTGCGCTCGTACAGCTGCAGCCACGCCAGCTGCCCACCGAGCAACCAGGACACCAGCGTGACCAGCGGTGCCCACAGGTAGAAGTAGAACCCCCAGAATGCCAGGGTCACAAAGCCCCAGGCAGTGCGTTGCAGGCGGGGCTGCTTGCGCGGCTTCTGGATCAGGCGCGAGTCGAAGCGGTTGGACGGCGTCCTGGCAGTCGTCTGGCGATGTGCGTTCATCGGATACCTCTGTCTGGGCTGACCCAGGTGGCTCGCTTGCCACGCCGCCGGAGAAGGGTCTTCGGCAGCGCCACCAGCGTGGTGAACAGGCTGATCAACCAGTACGCCATCGGGTACCAGATGACCCAGAAATAGTTGCGGCCGATATGCGTTTCGTAACGCCTGTCGATGATCAGGCTGCTGGCGAACTGCAGCAGGCAGACCAGGGCCAGGATCACGCCATGCCATTGCGGCAGCAACGTGTCGATGTACAGCGACGGCGGCATCGGGATGAACTTGCCCACTGCCCACAGCAGGATGATCACCAGCATGGTGTAGGCCCACAGCACGCTGAGGATGTATTCCAGCAGCACGCCCCACATCCGTCGCTTGCGCCAGCTGAACAACGAGGAGCCGTGGCGCAGCAGGACTTCCACGCCGCCCTGTGCCCAGCGCAGTCGCTGCCGCCACAGGCCCTTCAGCGTTTCCGGCATCAGGATGAAGCACAGCGCATTGGGCTCGTAACGGATGTCCCAATGATCCAGCTGCAGCCGCCAGCTGATGTCGATGTCCTCGGTGACCATGTCATCGGCCCAGTAGCCGATGCGATGCAGGGCGGTGCGACGGAACGCGGCAATGACGCCGGACACGGTGAAGATGCGGCCGTACACGCGTTGGGCGCGCTTGATCATGCCGATGATCGAGGAGAACTCCGCCACCTGCAGGCGGCCGAGCAGGGTGGAGCGGTTGCGGATGCGCGGGTTGCCGGTCACCGCACCCACGCGTGGGCCGCTGGTCAGGTGCCAGACCATCCAGTGCATGGCGAACTCTTCCAGCATGGCATCACCATCGATGCACACCAGGTACTCCGATCTCGCGGCCAGCGCGCCCATGCGCAACGCGTTGGCCTTGCCCAGGTTGCGGTCCAGGTGGACCACGCGCAGGCGCGGATGAAGCGCTGCAAGCGCGTCCAGGCGGGTGCCGGTGTCGTCGGTGCTGCCATCGTTGATGGCGATCACCTCAAAGTCCGGATAGCGCTGGGCCAATGCCGCGCCGAGGGTGTCGTCCAGGTTCGCCGATTCGTTGTGGCACGGGATCAGCAGGCTGGCGAACGGATACTCCGCCATCGGTGGTGGGTCGTTGCGCGGCCGCGACTTCCGCTCACGGCGGAAGAAGTAGTACAGGCCCCCGGACATCCAGAAGAACGCCATCACCATGGGGTAGAAGAAGGCGAACTGGAACATGGCGTTGAGCCACGGATTCATGTCCACGTCACTTCTCCGGGTACGGGAAGTTGCGCGCGGACATCGCCGCGCGTGCATCCTGGGTCGACGGCTTGTCGGCGATGAAATCGTCCGGGTACCACGCGAAATGGCGCACGCCCTGTGCCTGCAGGCGGCGGATCTGCGCGCGCAGCTGTTCGCCGCTGATCGGCCGCTGCGTGCGCCAGTCCACGGTCTGCAGCTCGAACATCGTGTGCTTCAGCTCGGGGTCGTGCGCACGCACGGCCACCACCAGCTTGTCCAGCCAACGCTGCGGGCGGCGGCTGCCTTCCATCCATGGCATCGCCATCAGCGCGGTGCGGTCGTAGGCCTTGTTGAACAGGTCCAGGCGCTGGGCGAACCACGCCGCGCTCTGCGGCTCCAGCACCGGCTGCGCGTACAGGTTGCGCACGGTGCCCAGCTTGGGGCGCCAGCGTTGTGCGCTGTCACGCAGTTCCAGGGTGAAATCAATCAGCGCCTGGGTGCGGCCGCCGTCGCTGCCTTCCTGCGGCAGCTGGGCCAGTTCGGTATCGCGCACGTAGCCGTCATCGTGGAACAGCAGGCCTTCGAAATACGAATTGATCGCCAGGTCTTCGTAGATGTCCTTGATGATCTGCCGTGCCTGCGGCTTGGTGAAATCCAGGCGGTACATGCCATCGCGTTCCGGGCTCTGGATGCCCAGCGCCGCACGCTGCGCGGCGTCGGGCAGTTCATAGCCCAGCACCGGCAACCACGCATACACCTTCACCCCGGCACGGGTTTTCAGCTGCCAGGCGACGCGGTTGAACAGGTCCGCGCGCATCGGCAGGTGGCGGTTCGGGAAGTACAGGGCATCGGCGGTGTTGTTGCCGTCCGGATCGGCGAAGGCCTGCAGGTAGACATGGGTCGGGCCGATCCGCTTCACCCGCTCGATCAGCGCATCCAGGTTCCGCGCCTGCTGTGCAGGGTCACTGTCGTAGACCGAGTCCATATCGATCTGCAGTGCACGGGTGCCGTCCAGATTGACGTTGCGGCGCAGCTCGAAGGCCAGCGAGGTGATGTTCGGATTGCTGGTCACCAGCAGGCGTGCCAGGCCATGCAGGTCAGCCGTCACCGGCGTGCTGCGACCTTCCAGGTCGAAGGACACCGGCATGCCCAGCTGCTCGGCGATGTCGTTGCTCAACTGGTTGTAGGCGGCATACGGCCAGACGATCGCTTTCGGGCGTACACCCAGTTCCTTCTCGATGCGCTGCACGCTGCGGCCGAGATCGTCGCGCAGGCGCTTCTCGTACTCCTGCGCGCTTTCATAGCGCTGCGCCTTGGGGTCGTAGATGCGGGTGATCACCGCCGGGGTCTGGTTGCCCTGCGGGTTGGACTGCACGCCGTGGTGCAGGTTGTCGGTATGGCTGGCCAGTTCGATCAGGCCGCTGGCCTGCATCTCGCGCAGCTGGTCCCAGGTCAGGAAGTCGTCATGGCCGAAGGGACGGTAGCCGTAGTCGATGGTGCGGCCCGGTGCCATGTCCACGTAGTCGGTGATCACCGCCACCAGCGCCGGATAGTTGTACGCGCGCAGCAGCGGATAGACGCGGCTGTACACGCTGCGCAGGCCGTCGTCGAAGGTCAGCAGCACCGGCCGCGGCGGCAGCGTTGCTTCACCGCGCGAGGCCTTGATCAGCTGTGACAGCGACACCGGGTGATAGCCATGGGCGGACAGCCAGTCCAGGTGCGCGGCGAAGTTCTGCGTGCTGACCGCGTAGGCATCGCCGTCGGATTTTTCCAGCACATCATCGCGCACGTCGTGGTAGCTGAGGACCAGCAGGCCGTTGTCGGCCGCGTCCAGTTCCGCGGCCGAGCTGGCGCGCTGGGCTGCGGCAGGCAGGGCGAGGGCCAGCAGCGCCAGCAGCAGTACGGTCGTCAGGTTGCGAAGCATCCGTTCCATCTCATTCTCCCCAGCGCAGCGCGGCATCGAAGCCGATATGTCGTTCACGTTGGCCGTCGTAGACCGGCCGCGACCAACTCACGCCGTACTCGAGGATCCGCCCTTGATCGAACTGCCATTCGTGGCGATAGGCCACGGTCGGAATGATTGAACTGCCAAAACCTTCCTGCCAGTAGTTGCCCACCGAGACCGTCAGGCGATGGCGGAAGTGGCGCTCGTAATGGCGCCACAGCTGTTGGTCGATGCGCAGGCCCACTTCCACCGAGCGATCCCGCGAGGGGTTGAAGTAGGGCGCATCGTCGCGGCTGCCACGGCTGGTGTAGACGCTGCCCAGGCCATCGATCAACAGGCGCGGGCGGGTCAACAGCCGTTGTTCGATCGCACTGTTCAGCGTATCGCGGCGGTTGCCATCGTCGTAACGGAACTGGCTGCCACCGAAGCTCCAGTGGGTGCGCTCGTTGCGCGTGTAGTCCACTGCAACCGCAACGCTGTCGGCGGTGATGCCGGCCACGCGTGCCTGCATCGAGGCTTCCGGATCATTGCGGGCAGCGGTCACGCCGGCGTGCCAGCGATCATTGAACTGCCAGCCGAAGCCGCCGCGCAGGCCGGTGTCGCCGATGCTGTCGTTGGGGCGCATCACCGCTGCCTCGGCATCGAGGCGGTCGAAGCGGTAGCGCACGCCGGCGCCGATCCACAGCGGATCGATGTCCTGGTCCTGGAAGCTGACCGAACGGCGGTCGGCGAAGGCAAACAGGCGCCAGCGGTCGTTGAGAACCGGCGAGGCCACTTCCACGCCGTAGTGCAGGTCGTCGTTGCCCAGCGGCGAGGTGCCGCCACCGCCGGAACTGCGGCCACCCTCGACCTTGGCCAGCAGCTGCCAGCCGCGATGGGCGCGCCAGTCGCGGTCCATGCGTTGCACCGCCGGCTGGCTTGGATAGCGTGCCAGCAGGTCGTCATGCAGCGGCCGCGCCAGGTCGTCGCGTTGCAGCTGCACGTAGGATTCGTACATGCCCAGGCGCGGCGCGATGTCACGCGGGTCCAGGGTATAGGCCATCTGGTGGCGCTCAAGCGCCCGCCGTGGCCAGCCGCGCATCTGGTAGACGCTGCCCAGTGAAGTCTGCAGGCTGCCATTGCCCGGGCCGACCTCGACCAGGGCTTCCAGTTCGCGCTGGGCCGTGGGCAGGTCGCCGCTGTAGGCCCGCACCATCCCCAGGTTCAGGTCGGCCTCGTAACGCGCCCAGTTCTGGAAGGGGGTCTTGCCGCCGCCCCAGCGCCAGGCCGGTTCGTCCTTCTGCCAGGCCTGCAGGTAGCCCACCGCCTTCTCCGCCTGCTCGGTTTCCAGATAGGCATAGGCCAGCTCCGAGCGTGTCTCGAAGCGTGAGGGATCGTTCTTTGCGGCGGCCTCCAGCAAGGGAATGGCCTCCTCCGGGTTCTGCGTGGCCATCAGCGAGTCGCCTACGGCTGGCAGAACGTAATCGGGCAGGGCATGGCCTTCGCGCTGCAGCGCCCGCGCCTCGTCGCGCACCTGCGCGTGGCGGGCCAGGCGGTTGAGCAGGATCAGCCGGTCCATGCGGATACGCAGCGGCGCCTGCGCCTGCGCGGTGCCATCGCGCTCGACGTACTGCTCCATTTCCGCCAGCGAAGCCTCGGCCTCGACCAGCCGGGTGTCTTCGCTTTCCCCGTAGGCCAGGCTCCAGTTGACCAGCTTGGCCACGTAGTTGGCCTCCAGCCGCGCTTTCTGGTCCTGGTCGAACAGGTTGGGCCGGGCCTGGTAAAGCCGCCAGGCGCGATGGGCGTTGCCGATGTCGCCCAGGGTCAGGACCTGCAGCTTGTACAGCAGGTCGTCGTTGGGCTCGCGCAGCTGCGCCCGCTCGATCGCTGCCAGTGCATCGACCCAGCGTGCCTGGTCACGGTAGTGCCCGATCTCGGCGAGCCGGTCGGCGCGCGTGATGACGGTGGGCGGCGAGGCCGCGTGGGCCCAGCACGCCAGAGTGGCGCAGGCCAGGCCGACGCACAGCGCCAGCGGACGATGAACAACCATGAGACCCCCTAAGCATCCATTGCTGAACGATGTGCTCAAAAGTGTGACGCACATCACATGCCAACTATAGCTGACGCTCTGCCAAAGCGCCTACTTCCTATCCGTACCTTGTTGACGGAGAGTCCTTGGATGACCGGCCAGCCCTGTCGCAACGCGTTGTCGCGCATACACTTTTCTGCTGTCCACTGTGGAACGGCGCGGGGCAGCCCGGGGCCGCCCTGTGGGGGCGTACCACGCTGGTAGGGCCGGTTCTGGACACGAAACGGGTCAGCTTTGGACACGCTACGTCACCCGCTGCGGTGGCGGTGTGTAGATCGCGGTAGTGGGGTGTGTGGGTCCAGCTTCACGGCGGCGGGCGTCAGCCCGCCGGTCCGGTCACCACAGGTCTTCCAGCTTGCGCGGCTTGCAGGCCACCCACGAGGCGCACAGCATCAGCAGCGCGCAGCCGAACAGGAAGGCGAAGGGCAGGGTCCAGCCCTCGCTGACGGTATGCAGCCAGCCGACCAGGAACGGGCCCAGGCAGCTGAAGCTGTAGCCCACGCCCTGCATGAAGCCGGACAGGGCCGCCGAACCGGTGGGGGTGCGCGTGCGCAGATTGATCAGGGTCAGCGCCAGCGGGAACGTGGACGGCCCGACGCCCAGCAGGCAGGCCCACAGCAACGGCGCCTTCATCGGGGCGAACAGCAGGCCGGCGAAGGCGATGACGAAGGCGGAGAAGCCGATCAGCACCAGCGGGAAGGGATTCTGCAGGCGCACCGCCAGCGATGGGATCACCAGCGATGGCAGCAGGCCCAGTGCCGAAAACACCGCGACCATCACCCCGCCGAAAGCGGGCGTGGCGCCGGCTTCGACCACGATGCGCGGCAGCCAGGTGAACATCGAATAGGTCATCAGCGAGGTCATGCCGAACATCAGCGTCATGCTCCAGCCCAACGACGTACGCCAGACCTTGCCGTGCGGCTGCGCGGTGGGATCGCTGCTGTCCAGCACGGGCCTGGGCGCACTGCGTGCCAGCAGCATCCATGGCAGGGTCGCAGCCAGCGCCAGCAGCGCCCACATGCCCAGTGACACCCGCCAGCCTGCGGCGTTGGCCACCGGCACCGCCAACAGCGCCGGCATCATCGTGCCCAGCTGCAGCACGCTGATGTACAGCGTGCTCATGGTGCCGACCTTGTTGGCGAAGTAGCGCTTCACCAACGGCGGCACCACCACGTTGCCGATGCCCATGCCCGCCAGTGCGATCACCGAGCCCAGCAGCAGGGTGCCGACATTGCCGGCGCTGGAGCGCAGCAGCAGGCCGGCGGCAGCCATCAGCATCGCCAGCAGGGTGGTGCGCTCAAGGCCCAGGCGTCGTGCCAGCGCCGGGGTGGCGACGCCGAACAGTGCGAACGACGCGGTCGGCAGCATGCCCAGCACGCCGGTCATGGTGGTGCCGAAGCCGAACTGCTGGCCCAGCACGTCCAGCAACGGGGTGATGGAGGTGACGGCGGTACGCAGGTTGACCGCCGCCAGCAGGATCGCGGCGAACGCCAGCACGCGCCCGTGCAGCAGTGGTGGCGAAGGGGAGGTGGGCGAGGTCATGCGGTGTTCCTTGCAGGTGGCGCACGCCATGCAGAATGACGTGCAGCGCCCGCACCGGGCGCGGCCGGTGTGGCAGGTGGGGGAGTGGCGGCCATTGTACGTGGCCGGGCCGGGTCAGGTCCCCGGCGGCATCTGCTGATGGCGGCGTAGCCGGGTGTCCCGGATTCCAGGTACAAAAAAACCCGGAGGACACTGATGTCTTCCAGGCTTCTTGGTGACCACCGGAGTGGTCGGGGAGACAGGATTCGAACCTGCGACCTCTACGTCCCGAACGTAGCGCTCTACCAGACTGAGCTACACCCCGAAGGAGCCGCCTATTCTAGCCATTTCCCCCGATGGCGGCAAGGGGGAAGACCGTTCTGCATCGCTGCCGTGGCAGCGACTCCTGCGGGAACAAAAAAGCCTGGAAGACTTCACCAGGCTTCAATGCGACCACCGAAGTGGTCGGGGAGACAGGATTCGAACCTGCGACCTCTACGTCCCGAACGTAGCGCTCTACCAGACTGAGCTACACCCCGAAGGAGCCGCCAAGAATACGGTGTGAAGGCCGTATCGGCAACCCTTTTTTACAGTTTCAACGCACTTCCTTGTCGGCGCGGGCGCTTTCGCGCGCTTCGAACCACATCCCGTTGAGGATGGCCACGACCGAAGCCAGGCCGGCGCCGAGAATCCAAGCGAAATACCACATGGTCAATCTCCTGTGTGCGAGGGGTGTGCCGACCCTGGGCCGGCACACGGGCAATCAGTACGCGTTGGGGTTGTCGTCCATGTCCTCGACCGTCGTCTTGCCCTTCAGCACGCGGTACACCCACGTGGTGTAGGCGAGGATGATCGGCAGGAAGATGGCCGTGGCCAGCAGCATGACCCACAGCGTGAGGTGGCTGGACGAACTGT
>Ga0308156_1002174_pt1 | contig 18448 bp, 17 predicted proteins | sample PhyAR2_FD_201041 | JGI IMG/M metagenome (GOLD analysis project Ga0308156, IMG submission 201041) | Phyllosphere microbial communities from UC Gill Tract Community Farm, Albany, California, United States - DLSL A.R2 | ecosystem: Host-associated > Plants > Phyllosphere > Unclassified | place: USA... | reverse complement strand
GATCTGGTCGGCCACCTCCTGGCGAGTATCGCTGGCGCGCACAACCGCGCCCAGCGATACCGCCGTCCCCAGCGCAGCCAGACCCGCCACGCCGGCGCCGATGACGAACACCTTGGCGGGCGGCACCTTGCCGGCCGCTGTGATCTGGCCGGTAAAGAAGCGACCGAACTGATTGGCGGCCTCGATGACGGCGCGATAGCCGGCGATGTTGGCCATGGAGGAGAGGGCGTCGCACTTTTGCGCGCGCGAAATGCGGGGGATGCAATCCATGGCCAGCACCGTAGCCCGCTTGGCGGACAGGGCGGCCATCAGGTCGGCATTTTGCGCCGGCCAGATAAAACTGACGAGGGTCGCCCCCTCCTTCATCAAGGCGACTTCCGCCTGGGAAGGGGCGCGCACTTTGAAAATGAGGTCGGCGTCTTGCCAGACCTGTTGCGGGGAAGCGGCGATGCGCGCGCCTGCTGCGCGGAAGACTTCATCGGGCATATTGGCCAGGGCGCCGGCCTGGGTTTCCATCAGCACCGGGAAACCCAGTGCAATCAATTTGGCGACCATCTCGGGCGACGCCGCCACTCTTTTTTCGTCAGGAAAGATCTCTTTGGGTATTCCAACCGTGAGGGCCATATTCATTTCCTTAGTGAGACTTGCGCAAGAGCACCTGCGTGCAGGCGGCTCTTGCGAGGGTGATGCGTGCTACGTGCTAGTCAGAACCCATTTCATAAATAGGCGTGAGATGCGTTCTAGTAAAGCCCCAGCTTGGCCTCATCCATGCTGATGAAGATGTTCTTGCACTGGGAATAGTGCTCCAGCATCATCTTGTGGTTCTCGCGACCGATGCCGGACTTCTTGTATCCGCCAAACGGTGCGTGGGCCGGCAACTGGTTGTAGGTATTGACCCACATGCGCCCAGTCTCCACGCCTGAGGCCACCCGCAGGGCGGTATTGAGGGTCTTGGTCCACACCGCGCCACCCAGGCCGAAATCGCTGTCATTGGCCATGGCGATGACTTCCTCTTCATCCTCGAAGGCAATGACGGCGCCGACCGGGCCAAAGATTTCTTCTCGCGCCACGCGTGAGTTGTTGGTGGTCGCAATCAGCGTAGGTTCCATGAAATTGCCGTCCTGCAGTTCAGCTCGATCCATGCGATGGCCGCCCACCAGAACTTCGCCTTCCTTGCGGCCGATATCGACATAACCCAGCACCGTCTTCAACTGGTGCGCATTGACCAGCGGTCCCATCTGGGTATTGGCCAGCCAGGGCAGGTTGACGTTGACCTGCGAGAAGGCCTTGCCGGCTTCCTCGACGAAGCGGTTGTAGATGCTCTTGTGCACGAAGATACGCGAGCCAGCGCAGCAGACTTGCCCCTGATTGAAGAGGATGCCCAACTGCACGCCTTCAATCATCTTTTCCCAAGGCGCATCGGCGAAGATGATGTTGGCCGACTTGCCGCCCAGCTCCAGGGTGGAGGGGATGAGTTTCTTGGCGGCGGCTTCGGCGACCGTATAGCCGATGTCGGTCGAGCCGGTGAAGGCCAGCTTGCGGAAACCTTCGTGCTCCAGCATGTAGTTGCCGGTGGTGGAACCCTTGCCGGTGACGATGTTGACCACGCCCTTGGGCAGGATGTCCTTGAGCACCTTGCCCAGCTCCAGCAGGCTCAACGAGGTATCCGAAGACGGCTTGATCACCACGCAGTTGCCGGCGGCCAGTGCGGGAGCCAGTTTCCAGGCTGCCATCAGGAAGGGGAAGTTCCAGGGGATGATCTGCCCGACCACGCCGATCGGCTCGCGCAGGATCAGGCTCAAGGTGTTCTTGTCCAGGCGCGTGGCGCTGCCTTCATCGGTACGAATGGCCGCGGCGAAGTAACGGAAGTGATCGATGCCCGAAGGGATGTCCACGGCCAGGGTTTCGCGGATGGGCTTGCCGTTGTCCAGCGTTTCGACCATCGCGAAATGCTGCGCCCTGGCCTCGATGGCGTCGGCGATACGATTGAGGAAGCCGGCGCGTTCGGTCGGGCTGGTGTTCTTCCAGGTCTTGAAAGCCGACCAGGCGGCCTGCACGGCGGCATCCACGTCTTCGCGATCGGCATTGGCGCAGTGCGCCAGCAGCTCGCCGGACGCCGGGTTGCTGGAAGTGAATTGATTGCCGGAGCGAGAGGGGACCCACTCGCCATTGATAAGCAACTTGTACTGCGTGTCGATATGCTCGGTATGCAATTGGTTCATGATGACGACCTTTCGAAAAACAAACGGGTTCAGCCCTGATAGGCCTGACGGAAGATGCCGACCACCTGCTCCAGCGTCGCCGTGCGCGGGTTGGTGAGCTGGCAGGCGTCTTTCTTGGCATTGGCGGCCATCAGTTCGAAGTCACTTTCCTTGACGCCGAGCACGGCCAGATTGGGAGGAATGGCGACATCGCGGGCCAGTTGCCGGATGGCCTTGATGGCCTTGTCAGCCGCATCCATCACCGACAGATGGGCGATCTTTTCACCCAGGGCTTCGGCGATATCGGCATAGCGTTGCGGACAGGCGATGAGGTTGAAGCTGCAGACCTCGGGCAGCAGCACAGCGTTGCACACGCCATGCGGCAGGTTGTAGAAACCACCCAACTGGTGCGCCATCGCGTGGACGTAGCCGAGCGAGGCGTTGTTGAATGCCATGCCGGCCAGATATTCGGCATAGGCCATCTTGTCGCGCGCTTCCATCTGCTGGCCGTTGGCCACCGCCGGACGCAGCCATTGCGAGATCAGGCGGATCGCCTGCAGAGCGCAGGCATCGGTAATGGGCGTGGCTGCCGTGGAGACATAGGCTTCGATGGCGTGGGTGAGGGCATCCATACCGGTGGCGGCGGTGAGGGAGGCCGGCATGTCCTTCATGAGCAAGGGATCATTGATGGCCACGTCCGGCGTGCAACGCCAGTCCACCAGGGCCATCTTTACGTGGGTTTCGGTATTGGTGATGATGCAGAAGCGCGTCATCTCGCTAGCCGTACCGGCCGTGGTATTGATGGCCAGGAAGGGCGGCATGGGCTTGCTGGTCTTGTTCAGGCCCTCGTAGTCACGGATATTGCCGCCGTTGCTGACGACCATGCCAATGCCCTTGGCACAGTCATGGGCGCTGCCGCCGCCGAGGGAAACGATCGCATCGCAATCGGACGCGCGGTACAGCTGCACGCCCCGTTCTACGTTCTTGTCGGTCGGATTCGGGTCGGAACCGTCGTAGACGGTGACCGCCAGGGCGGCGCTCTCCAGAATGTTCTTGATCTTCCCGGCCGTGCCAAGCTTGACCATGCCCACGTCGGTACACAGGAACACGCGTCCCGCTCCCAATGCCTTGGCTTGCAGGCCGACTTCCTCGGCGCAACCCACACCCATCAACGATACGTTTGGCATGTAGAAGCCAAAGGTCTGATTTGCCATTGCCATAGTGTTCTCCAGATTGCAAAACAACGGCTACGGCCCGATACGGGTCGTGTCTGTTCGCGTGAGGAAATACTAGGCTCTCCCATGGTTGCCACATTGACCGATCGCAAAAGAAAATCGTAAATCCTCGTAATCTTCTTGTGAGGGGCTTGCAACTTGTTGTGCTCAACATTGCGTCGGCAAGGGTGGCTCTATGGTCGTCAAGAGCAGCGTCATCGGCGAACAGATCGGGCCGTCCTCAGTAACTGGGCACGCTGGTAATGCTTTTGCACTAAGCAATTCCAAATGATTCAAGGAACCCGGCACAAATGTAACAATTTGTAATTACTCGTCACTTTGCCCGTTTAGTTGCACATGCATAGTAGAGCGTCGCTTGTCGCGACTGTGTTGCAAGGAGGAGCACTTACTATGCCAATGCCCTGTTTCTTTCATTTTTCGAGTGCATGTCAAATGCGGCTATTTACTAGCGCTCTTGCTCCTATTACCCCGCAATTTGACTCTTACGCGCTCTTACACGAGTCGCCAAGTGCTTGCGGCTTCAACAATTCAAAGCCATGACTAGTCCTTCTGAAATTGTTCTGTTGATACACGGCCTGGGTGGGACGGGACAGGACTTTGGATTGATGAGATCCAAATTGGAAGAGAGCGGCTTCCAATGTATAGACATCCTGCTGCCGGGCCACGGTGGCCAGCCTGCAGATTTGCTCAGCACCTCAGCCGATCAGTGGGTTGAGGCGGTGAGGAAGAAAATCGAGGCTCTCCGACAGGAATATGGGACTGTGCATGTCATCGGCATGTGCATGGGGGCGTTACTCGCCGCACAGGCCGCGAAAATGACGGATCTGGGAAAAAACGGTCGCGATAGGCTTATCCTGTTGGCGCCGCCATTGTTCCTTGATGGATGGTCAGTACCTTGGTACAGGGCATTGAGGTATGTGCTGTATCAATTTCCGCTCATTACCAGGCTACTGCGCTATCGAGAACGTGCCCCTTATGGCGTGAAGAATCCGCGACTACGCGCAGTCCTGCAAAGGAAATTTGGTCGAGGCGATCGATTTCACTATGGATGGGTCCCTTTTCGTACGATCCAGGAATTAGATTCCTTGAGAAAGCAGGTACGCGAGGGGCTGGAGCAAATTTGCTGTTCTACTCTCCTTGTCCATGCTGTCGACGATGAGCTGACGAGTCTGAAATCTGCCCAATTCATCCGGGACAGAATCAACAGCGAGCCCAGTAAAAAACATGCCCGCTTGATGGTATTGAGCGACAGCTATCACATGATTTGCATAGACAATGAGCGAGAGGAGGTATTCTTGAACGTATCAAAATTCCTGGGTACCCCGGCGTGAATTAACTGATCGAATAAAGTCATGTCCGTGATGGGAGGGCGCAGGGGTGATAAATCACCGCTGAGGCATGCTGGCCAGCCGGCCGACTGGGCTATGCGCGCATCATCAACCAAGCTAGCCCACGGCGACACCAGCGCTTCGATGCCGGCGGTCGCGTTGTGGTCCAAATTATATGTGGGTGTGTAGAAAAGCCAATTTGAACTGAAAGCATGGATGCCAAATGATCAGTGAATGGATTTCATGATCAGGCCAGCAGACACTACCATGCACACTATCGAAAACGACAGTTTCAGATGGGCAGGGTGCCAACGTACTGCGAGCCTACCGCCAAGCAACATACCCGCCATCGCTCCCGCAGAAAAGGGTAATCCGATTCCCAGATCGAAGTGACCACTGACCACGCTGGTGCCGACACTGACCAGCGAAATCAACGCGATGACCGCCAGCGAAGTCGAGACGACAGACTGCATGGCCAGGTCGGTCACGCGCTGCAAGGCCGGCACGATGACGAACCCGCCCCCCACGCCGAGCAGACCTGAGAGCACGCCCGCCACGCCCCCCATGACGGCCAGGCGACTGGCACACCGGGGTGTCCAGACGAACCGCCCGCTCTTGTCACGCAGGCAGGGGCAGTCATCCGACACGGTAGGCGCGGTCGTCTTGCTGCGCCGCGCATCCCGCATGCCCTTGATGGCCACCCACACCATGACAATGGCAAACAGCAGCGTCAGGTAGCGGGTATCGAGCTGATGGGCCAGCCACGTTCCCAGCGGGGTAAGGACAATGCCGACGGCGGCGATCAACGCCGCGGCCCGATAGCGCACGATGCCGGCCCGCAAACCGATCATCGCCCCCATCGCCGAAGCCATGCCTACGGCGAGCAAACCGATGGGGCCGGCCTGCGGTACGCTCAGATGCAGGCCGAACACCAGCAACGGAATAGCCAGGATACCGCCACCGGCGCCGGTGAGCCCCATGATGCAGCCCACCAAGGCGCCCAGTAACAGGCTCATGCTCATCGCTGCCTCCTCAACCGACCATTTCGGGTTGCGCCAGCCATTCGTGCCCCTTGAGCATGCCTTCCCAGTACAGCGGCGGCAGAATGCGCTCCTTGAGCAGCCAGGCCAGGCGCGATGGACGCGTGCCATCCAGCATCCATTCCGGGAAACTGGGCGCCAGCTTGCCGCCATAGTTGAATTCGGCCAGAACGATCTTGCCGCGTTCCACGGTCAAGGGGCAGGAGCCATAGCCGTTGTAGCGGGCCTGAACGGATTGCCGGCCCAGATTGTGGAGCACATTGTGGGCAACCACCGGCGCCTGTTTGCGGGCCGCGGCGGCAGTCTTGGCGTTGGGCGAGTTGGCCGCATCGCCCAGCCCGAAGATGTTGGCAAAGCGCTTGTGCTGCAAGGTCGACTGATCAACATCGATCCACCCAGCCGGATCGGCCAGAGGGCTGCTGCGGATGAAGTCCGGCGCCGTCTGCGGCGGCACCACGTGGATCATGTCAAAGGGGACTTCCACTTTCTGCGCGCTGCCGTCGGGGGAGTTGACTGCAAAGGTGGCGATCTTGCGTCCACCATCGATGGCGGTAAGGGTCTGTCCGAAGTTGAGATCGATGCCGTAGGCCTGCACATACTCCATCAAGGCTGGCACATACTCGGCCACGCCGAAGAGCACGGCGCCTGCGGAGCGGAACTGCACATTCGACTTCTTGAGCACACCGGCGTGCCGCCACGCATCACAAGAGAGATACATGGCCTTTTGCGGGGCGCCGGCGCATTTGATGGGCATAGGCGGCTGGGTGAAAACGGCATCGCCCCCTTTGAAGCGCTCCACCAGCTCCCAGGTGTAGGGCGCTAGATCATAACGATAATTGGAAGTCACACCGTTGCGGCCCAAGGTATCGGTGAGACCTTCGATGCCGTCCCAGTTCAGTTTCAGGCCGGGACAGACTACCAGCTGTTCGTACTTCACCACACGGCATCCTTCCAGCAGCACCGCATTGCGCTCGGGCTCGAAACCTGCCACGGCCGATTTGATCCAGCGTACCCCGCGCGGGATGAGCGATCCCATCACCCGGGCCGTCTGCGCTGGCTTGAATACACCGCCGCCAACCAGGGTCCAGCCGGGTTGGTAATAGTGGACATCGGCCGGGTCGATGATGGCGATATCCAGTCCAGGCTGGCGCGCCAGCAGGCTCGACGCCACCGAGATCCCTGCCGCGCCACCACCGACGATGACCACCTTGTGCGTCGAGTCGGCTACATCGAATGGGGTGGCATTGCTCTGGTTGATTCTGCGCACCAGCGCGCTCAGGTCGTAACCCGCCTGTTCGGCGCGGGTCAATATCTCTTCCGTGGGCATACGGCCGGCACGCGAGAGCCCCCACAGCGTGGTGCTGCGCATGCCGCTGCGGCAATAGGCCAGCACGGGCTTGGGCAAATCTTCGAGAAGACGGTCGAATTCGTCAGCTTGGGCATCGGCCACCTGGCCAGGAATCACCGGCAGATGGCGAGCCACGATGCCCGCAGCCTGTGCTTGTTGTTCGACCTCTCTGAAACTGGGTTGGTCGCCGGCTTCCCCGTCCGGACGATTGCAGATGATGGATTTGAAGCCGGCCGCGGCAATCTCTGCCATATCGGCAGGCATGACTTGGGCCGAGACGGACAAGTTGGCCGTCAGTTGCTTGATGTTCATGGAATGTCTCCTTGATTGATGCCCCCTGGCGGCGACGCCCCGGCGTCGGCCAGCAAGGGGAGGGGGATCAGCGCTCCCGGGTAGCGCAGCTGCTGATACCCAGCAGCGGATACAGCGGACAGAAGCGGAACAAGCCGGTTCCTATCGGGATCAGGCCCAGCCAGCCCCACCATCCCACGGTGCCGGTAGCCGCAAGGATGACCAGGACGACGCCAATGACGATTCTCAAGATGCGGTCGATACCGCCTACATTGCATTTCATGATGACTCCTCAGGGTTGGGGATCAGACTGCGTCCAGCGGGATCTTCAGATAGCGCATGCCGTTGGCCTCGGCCGGTGGCAACTGACCCGCGCGCATGTTCACTTGCACCGACGGCAGCAGCAGCACCGGCATGGCCAGGGTGGCGTCACGGGCACTGCGCATGGCCACGAACTCCTCCTCGCTGATGCCATCGCGGACGTGGATGTTATTGCTACGCTCTTCAGCCACGGTGGTGATGAACTGAAGCGGCCGGCCGTTGGGCTGGTAGTCGTGACACAAGTAGATACGGGTATGCGGCGGCAGGCTCAGGACCTTGTTGATGGAATGGAAGAGCGTGCGGGCGTTCCCGCCGGGAAAATCGCAGCGCGCCGTCCCGTAGTCGGGCATGAACAGGGTATCGCCGACGAAGGCGGCGATCTGGTCCCCTTCCTCGACGACATAGGTGATACAGGCAGGGGTGTGGCCGGGCGTGTGCATGACACGCGCCTGCAGGGCGCCGATCTGGAAACGCTCGCCATCGGCGAAGAGATGATCGAACTGGCTACCATCGTGGACAAATTCACTGCCGGCATTGAAAAGCACCCCAAATACGTCTTGCACCTGGCGGATGTGCTCACCGATGGCGATACGTCCGCCCAGCTTGCGCTTGAGATAGGGAGCCGCAGACAGATGGTCGGCATGGGCATGGGTTTCCAGGATCCATTGCACCGAGGCATCAAGCTCCTGCACACGCCTGATCAGGTGATCGGCGCTACTGGTGGAGGTGCGACCGGATTTGGGATCGTAGTCCAGTACGCTGTCTAGCAGCGCGCATTGGCGGGTTGCGCGATCCAGTATGAGATAGCTCACAGTACTGGTGGCAGGGTCGAAGTGACCTTCGATATGCAGGTTGTCCATGGTGTTCTCCTCTGATTGTCAGATATTTTGTTCATATCAAAACTTGTGCCAGATCGAGAAACAACTCAACCACTTGATTTATAAGGAATATTTTCTAAAGACAGTTCATGTGCAGACCGAAGGACTGCCAGTGACACTGCCAAGTGGCAGTGTCATACTGCCAAGTGGCAGCGCTTGTGCGCAGACCCAAATGGGAGGATGGTTCCCGCCTGGACTGGTCGCCGAGGTCCATTTGCCAGAACCATCCAGAGGCAGCAATTGCCTGAATTTGTCTTGAAGAAAGCGAGAGATTTGGTGGAATCGCTACCCGATGTTTTGCAGTCGTTCCAGGTACAGGCGCTGATTTCCTATCTGGACCATGAGCCCGCGCCGATGATCGTGATGAATACGGAGTACGAGATTCTGGCTGCCAATACCGCCTACAAGCGCCAGTTCGCCACAGCTGGCAGGGCGCCCATTGGCCACAAGTGCTATGCCATGTCGCACCATTACCAGGTTCCTTGCGATCAGGCCGGAGAACATTGTCCTTTGCAACGTGCGCTGACCACCAAGGGGCCGGATCGAGTGCTGCACATCCATCACACGCCGCGCGGACCAGAACATGTGGATGTTGAGCTGCGGCCCATCATCGATCACCAGCATCGTGTGGTGGGGTTCGTCGAGCGTCTGCAGACTGTGCGCCATGCCTCGGTGCAGGCCAGTCGTCAGGGGCTGGTCGGCAAGTCACCCGCCTTCAATCGTGCCCTGGGCGAATTGCAGCGGGTGGCGATGTCGGATCTACCGGTTTTGCTGCTTGGAGAGTCAGGCAGTGGCAAAGAACTGTTTGCGCGCGCAGTGCATGAGGCCAGTCCTCGGGTGCATGGGCCGTTCGTGGTGGTGGACTGCTCGGGATTGACGGAGACCCTGTTCGAGAGCGAGTTATTTGGATACGAAAAGGGCGCCTTTACCGGCGCCCATGTTCGCAAGGCGGGCCTGGTTGAAACAGCCAAGGGTGGCACCTTGTTCCTGGACGAAATCGGCGACGTGCCATTGGCGATGCAAGTGAAGCTGTTAAGGTTGATTGAATCTGGCACTTTTAGGCGCGTTGGTGCAGTGGATACGCAGCAGGCCGAATTTCGCCTCGTGGCAGCAACCCATAAGCCGCTGCAGGAAATGGTAGCCAGAGGCGATTTCCGTCAGGATCTTTACTACCGCATCAGTGCCTTCCCGCTCCATTTGCCGCCGTTACGCGAGAGGCGCGATGACATCCCTTCGCTGGTCGAGTCATTACTTCAGCGGGGGGCAGGGGGCGGAGGTAAGTCGCTGCAAATCTCTACGGAAGCGATGGCGCAACTGATGCAACACGACTGGCCTGGAAATATCCGTGAACTTCGCAACGTGATCGAGCGAGCGCGCCTGTTTGCGGACGATGGAGTGATCAAGAAAGAGCATCTGGCGTTGGATCGTTGCTATCCGCCTCGAACGCCTGGGTTGGATAAGCTTGCACCTGAAGTGCATGATCTTGTACAGATAGCACGCGAATTCAACGGCAGCCGCAAAGAGCTGGCGGCAAGCTTGGGTATGAGCGAACGTACGTTATATAGACGAATGAAGGAGGCTGGATCTGATTAGTGCTGGGCAAGGTGATTCTCAGACCGTGCACGGAACGGATCGGTTTTTTACCGAACATGCCGACGAACGAGTTGCTTGGAAGCCAGTTAGGGGCGACAAACCGCAAACTTTATTTTACATAATACAAATTATGCGAACATTTGGTAGTTTATCTAACGTTGCGTTTAACGGCCGTTTTAATGCAACATCCGAGGAACCACTTAACAGGAGCACCAGTGCGGCGGTCTTATCCCCAAGAAGTTACCTGTACCTTGGAGCGGCGTGGAGTCATGCGCATTCCCCAATTGATGACCCGCTGGAAAATCGGTCAAAGAGTCTTTTTTAGTATTACCGAAGTTGGTGTCGAAGTAACTGCGCGGCCAGGCCGCATTTTCGAAGGGCGTATACTTTCATCGAGAATTGCGCGCAGCAAAAGACCGATTAAGATTGCGGCTAATAACCGATAACTTGACTCATAATCCAATCATTCTTATGCAGGGACCTAAGCTACTGGGGCCAGATTGGCCGTAGACACTGAATTCTCGCCCCTGTCCTAAATGCCTTAAGTTAGTTCCGCCGAGATCATTCAAATGCCCGCTAACTCGGTCATTTTTTGCTATATCAATTCCCTCCAATAGCTCAAAAACGACAAAATCACCGTCATCAATTTTGACGACAAACATCCCCCTCCTGGGATTGACCTCAACTACAGTACCGATCTGCATAACTCCCTCTTTTTCTAACTGCTTTCGTCCCAAATCTGGCCGTCCTTAGATGGAGACCGCTGCTGCAACAGGATTGGCAGGCCTAGCAGAATTTTTCGCGTCCCCTTCTATTGCAGATTTTTAAGACAACCACTCTCGGCATGTCTAGTTGGATGACGTAACCTTATCGTGCCGAATTACAACACCTTTTCCATCGAAAATTATGTTTGTCTCTTTATCTGGGATCTTAATGACCCATCGAGAACCCAATGAGTTCAACAACATCACATTTTCCATAACTCCACTCTTTTCGCCATCGCAGTGCAAAGAAAATATTCCCGTCATTGCGCTTCTAAGTACTGGGCAGCTCTCCTTGGGAACAATGAGTGTGATCGGATTTCTTTCTGCTATTCCAATTTTGTAGGCGATGACCTTAAAAGGCCAAGTCAGTACATTCAAATAAGATAATACAAATAAAAATAATGTGAATGCCAAGATCGCCGCAGGCTTAACATCTGTTTTCTTGAAAACAGCCATTATTGCGGAATATAAAGCGACAGTCGCCCAAAGACTAAAAAACTGGAAATCATTTACCCTTTTTTCCGGCTCGGCTGAGGAATAGAGTATCCACAAAATAAAAAATGAAATAGCACCCAGGATCCAAATTGCACAGACAGACAGCCAGTATTTTTTTCTCGACTCAATGGTTGCTTTGATTGCTATCCTAGGTTGCAAAAACTGGACTACTGCGGAAAAGATACAGATTTCCACCGCAATTGCCCAATAAAAGGCCTCTTGGAGATCGTTCCTTCGGGGATAAGATGCGAATGAAAAGCACAACGATAAAAAAAATACTTGAGCAACAATACTTCGATGCATCAGTGGCTTTTTGACGCTTTCATACTCATCTTCTGAAAGTGACTCAATATCTATAGAAAGCATTCGGTAGGCAAACGCGGGGGCGAATATGCCAGCGATAATGATTGAGACCAATATACCACCAACAAAGAATGCTTGAAATAGAAGGAAGGTGGCTTGTCCTAGGTTGATATCAGGTGTGAAACCGACATCAAGAGATAGATAATATCCGGCGATAAAGATGCTACCGACAGCAGTAAATAAGGCAACTATGGCCGCCCTATTATCTTTATCCATAAAAACCCTAAAAGTTGAAAAACCTTTCTTTGCTGTTGTGGACTTTCGTGTCGTAACTTCTTTACTTACCGAATTTTTTCTTTTATCAGTCATACGAGAAGAAAAGTACTGCAACTAAAGATAATGTACAGCGAATATCAACATTCTGATATATCGAATCAAATTAAGAGCGGCTAGCTGTACGAATTATCTTGCCTAAATTTTGCAGCCACCTTCTATCATGAATGATTCGTGTGTGAGGGAGTTTTCCGCTAATTATTTCGTTCTTTGTCAATTGAGACAAGTTTTCCCAGTCTTGGTTAAAAACATAAGTCGCATTGTTAAGGTGGCCGCTTTCAAGTACGTAGATACCTTTAGCCTCGAAGCCATATACAAAATATGCATTGAACCCACCCTTCCCGATGGCCAAAAAGTCGGGAAGAAAACCTGCGATACTGGCCATTCGATATCTAATTAGCTCTTTTGCAGAATCGTCTAGCGATCCTATGTTTCGGGATATGATCGGGGATGTTTGAGCCCATGGGTACGAACCAGCAGGAAGAATTTCCCATTGCAAATTTTTGACATTAGTTCCAATTTTAATGCCGGTCTTTGAGTCAACCATCTCAAACGAACCAAAACATTCGAGCATGAGATTTGCTAAATGCAGAATACTTTCGTCGGATTCTGTGAGAACGTTGACCTCACGTGTGCAGATCCGCATGTCGGAATTATCACCCATGACAAAAAATGCCTCTGCTGGAGCCTCAACATATTCTCTAGGGTACACATCGATGGTGCGATATTGGATTCCACTATGTTCCCTTCCATGCCAATCTTTCCAAGTGCGGAATGATGGGTAAGATCTCGCAATTTTTGGAAGATCTTTTCTTATAATTTCTTTGCCAAGGGCATTAAAGACAGAAATTTTCGCTATGCCAGCAGGAAGCAGTTTTTGACCTGCTTCAAGTTCCTGGTTGAATCCCAATTTGATCCAGACTTCTGGAGAAATCCCACTAACAGAAAATGTGAAGCGCACAACTTGTTGAGTTGATGCTGCTCGGCGTATCTGGATTAACGATCTTAATGTTTTCGCCTGAAATTTCATTCTCCTCCCTGGTGGTCTACTCGGCTCTTTCCTTGTTTGGTTTAACCGATTTTAACAGCAACTAGCGTTTATAAAAGTATCAAAGTGCGGTCTTCCGTCCTCTCTGGATTTTCCAGAAGATTTATCGGGATAGCTATATAGCTGTCACAGTAAAGCATAACCTCATGCGCAGTCTGGTGAGCTAACAAGAGATCACTTTCCTGGTAATTGCTGCCATTGAGATAGTCTTCTACTGTCAAGTTTCCCAAGCTAGTCTGCAGAAAGAGTAAGTCACTATTTTTTGGAGACCAGCAAAAACGATAATTGCCTATTGGGATTATGCGCGCCACAAAGCCTTTATCTGCAGCATAGTTTTCTGCAACAAATCTTGAACTGGTTACAAAAACAGCTTGGCTTCTATACGGCACTCCAAATTTATTTTTGAACCACTCATCTGCTTGCTGATGCAAATCTACGTGTAAATCGCGCGGCCGCCTATCTTTTCTGGTTCTAAATAAAACAGGAGTTTGTGGTGGTTCTTTTAATGAAAATCCCCGAAAAAAAGCCAAATTTTCAAAGGAAGAAAAAATAGTCATTGGGATTATGTTTTAAGTTCGACTCTTTACTTTCTACTTGGTTTTACGCGTACGTCGTGGTGTGGTTTTAAATTGACCGCTGCTTGATTCAGGAATAGCTTTCTGTAGCTTCTCAAGGGCTCTGATGATTGACTCAATTTGCATTTTCACTGGCTCATCTTCTAGCGTTTGCTTATTGGAGATAGCTCCGTTAGCATCGCCTTTATCAAACAACTCAGCTTGGCGAGATTTTTTTGAATGAAATCGGAAACTGCAAGTTACAAGTGGTACCACTTCGATTTCGACAGAGTTAACCTGTCCTAATCGCTTTGCCAGGCTTTCAAGACCTCCTCGCGCCAAAACGTGGAGTTCACTTAAGGCTATATCTGCCTTAGGCCGTTCTTTAATGGATTCGCGCAGAAAAATGTCACGTATTACGCGGCTGCCTAAACCGCCCGCGAAGCCAAGTTCACCTCGAGGCTTCTTCAATGCGGAGAGGAAGCTATACCACATGGCTGTCTTGGCACCACCTTCATTCATAAGAAATTCCAGGTGTTCAAACGTGCCAGGGGAAATTCGCGTAGCGAGAAACGCGCATAGAGCAGCATCTCTCCAGTCACCTGACAGTTCTAGTGAGCGCAACGCAAATTGCAAGTATGCACCGCGGTCCTCGCGAGCTAGGCTAGAAATTTCCGAAAGCGATATATGTTTTTCAAGTCGTGTACTTAGGCGATCCCACGATTTATGAAGGGAGATTTCATCATCATCAATTATTGCTTCGCATAGGCTGACAATGGGGTCAGACGCAGAATTCTTAAAATAAAGAGCTATTACGGTCTCAAATATGGGCGTCGCCGATTCGATGGCGAATGTCATGGCCGATACTCTTTCGGATCCACTAGAAATACGAAGAGCCTCAAACCAGTTCTCTACGAGAGTGATCAATAACTCATACGGAATATCATTGGCCAACGCCTTCGCCCACGCATACGCGACAGTGCGTTTGCATATGGCTGGATTTAACTCCGACGCGGTCAGCGTTCCACCTGCGTGCACAATGGCTTCACAATAACTTAAGCCTACGAGTCCGTTGATAATGGCAGTTTGTCCTGCAGTCTTCTTTTGAGAGAATAGAAGCCGCGCTTCACGAGAAGAAATAACTCGTGAATACGCTGTAATGGGTGATGGTCCTCCGGCATGTGAATTGATTTGTGCAAAAAAGGAATCCCGTTCTACATCATCAATTACGATTAGCGAGGGAAGATTCTCACCAAGCTTTGGCTCTTCCATCCAGACTACATTTGCATCTCTGTCCAAAATAGATAACTCGTCCAGATGAAAGTTATCTTGAAGGGAGATTTTCGATAGTCCCTTACCGCTCAATAAAATATCTAACAGTTCACGTCGATTCGTGGAAGCGAGCCACATTTTTAATCCTTACCGAATATGTTTTGTCTCGTAACGACGGCCTTCACAGGAGCGACCACTCGTAACGCGGAATCTAGGTAACCGGGAATCTTGTTCTCGTAATACAGTGACAGGGATGTTTTGGCTCGGGTAATTGCAGTAAAAGCGATTCTCCGCTGTGCATTGCCTTGCCGACTAAGCGAATCTAAACCAGCAATATGAGCAGCACGAAACTCCAATCCTTTTGCAGACGCAATAGTACTAAGCCATATTGGTTTTTCAGCGACAAAATTCTGGCTCTTGCAAAAAGTGAACTGTTCTTTTAAAGAAGATTTGCTCAATACATCACCAATCACTTCAAGATCTTCCTTTCTCGGAGTCATCACACCTATTATTTCGTTGGGATATGCGACACGTTGCGCTACTAATTGTTCGGCAATGGCTTTCCCTTGCTTTTCAATACTAAGGTTCTTTAATTCTTTAACCGTTGACGGATAGGACTTCTCGTCATAGCTTGAGTGCTGAACGAGCGGCGTATGCGAGGGATCGCCCTTCATTATTCCGTCTGCCAATCTACAAATTTGCAGACCATTTCGATAGTGAAATTTGAGCGGATATACATTGTCTACGCAGTCTTTTATAACGGCGCTCGAATCTTCCACATCGAAAACTCTTTGCCGTACATCCGCTGCAGCTACAAGCGTATTCGCAAGCGCGCGGAAAATTCTTATTTCATCTGGGAAATAATCTTGAGCTTCGTCTACAAGAAGAACGTCAAACTTTCGCCCAACTTTTCCGTCTTTGATCAATTCAAGCATTGCAGATGAACGTGCTCTTCTTCCGTCCATAAAACTAAGCCTGCTCGTGTCCAAGGCTACTCCCAGCTCTCCGAGAATTTTATTGAAGAGCAAAGTATGAGTAACAATCTTGTCGTGCCCAAATTTATATTGAGCGCCTCCAATCCGTATGAAATTTCTAAGAACAGATCCAAAAACAACCACGTAGAGATCTGCTCGCTGACTGAGCACTAAATGATTTGCCCGGAGCAAGAGCAAGTTGGTCTTTCCACTCCCTGGAGGACCGTTAATTAAAAGACTTTCATCGACAGGGAGGTCAAGAATATCATTTTGTTCATCAAGTAATTCAGTTGGGTCTTTCCACCAAGTATTGGACATTTCTACTTATCTCCTGCTATTTTGAGCTGAAGTATCGCGTCGAGTACAGCACTGTTTTTATCTATTTGTTCATAGGCCATTTCGAGTGTCCTTAGCAAAAACTCTGAGATCGCCGGACTCGCAATGATGTCCTCAGCACCGCCCGTGTGAATATCTGTTGGGATTTCAATGTGCTCATAGCCAACTACTTCCGAGGTTAGCATTGCGCCCCCGCGTAGTTCGTATATGGGAGATCCATTATTTTCGTCAAGCAGCCGCAATCTCAAAGCTATTGCGAGATGTGCTGGCAGACCTAGCTGCGAATTCTTTTCAAAGAAAATGCTAATGCCGCCAGATTGAGCGGGCACATAGATCGCTGTCTCAGTTCGACGAAGTGGAAAAAAGGGGAAATCTGCAAAGATGATCCCGAGTTTTACTTCCATCTGTTGGCATAGATCCTCCAGACTCTGCCTCAGCAGTCTCTGGTGTTCAAAATGCAAACTCTCGGCATTCTGCGTGGTGGAGCGGAAATACTTTTGCCTGTCCGCTATTCGGTTAGAAATTTGGTGCAGATCTTGGTCTTTCTCGATTTCAAGAAAATCACTCCAAGTGAGGAGTTGAAGTCGGGTAGACGGATTTTTTATGAGGGCATGATTACAAATGCGTACAAGTTTCACGTCATCGCCGTAGACCTCCGGTTTTGTCTCAAATACAGCACGAACCAGCACCGAAAAAGGATCTAACTCCTTAGCGAAAATTGGATAACGCATCAGCAAATCGTGCAAGACGGCCCCCAACTGATAGAAGGTCACGGCACGCCACCCTTCCATCGTCTGTTTTTCCTTGCGCTCCAGAAACTCGGGAGAGCTATACTGGAGTGTCCCGATGAAGGTTCTGTGATCTACATCTGTCAGACCACTTATTCCAATAGGTAAAAGAACGCCAAGATCCAACAGTTTCACATGACTAAAGTCCGTGGAAATCGCTACATTTTCAGGTTTTATATCTCGATGAACAATTCCATGTTGTTCAAGAAAATAAGCTGCCGCAGCTAGCTGTTGAATAATAGAACGTACGTTACCTACTGGAATTTGGGGAAGGACCTCTTGAAGATTGGGATAAGCAACGATCTCCATAACCACAAAAAGTGTCCCTGTACCTGCACATTTTCCACCATCGAGAATCTTTACAAGATTGCTATGCTCTAGTCCAATGAGCGAGCGCTCTCGATTTATTCTTTCTAGCTGCGTCGCTTCCCCATATCGCTCAACGAGCTCCGGGTGAAATGCCTTCAGGGCACCTACTTCGGCACCTTTAGTTGCCCTCATGACAACGGCTGATTTCCCATGTCCAAGCGGTTCGCCGACTGTCCATCCTCCTATCGTTTTCCCCGTGAGATTTTCTGCAAATAATTTTGCTTGAGCTTTGTCCAAGATACTCCCCCAAGTAATTCCTGTCCGTTAATAATATCGACGGTCCAGCTTCGGAGGCAACTGATAATTTTTCTTCCGGTCTCGTACGGACTAAGCGTGTAGGCCAAACCATTAGATTTTTTCGCCAACCGAGGGGCTAGCATTGCACCCGCGCGATATGCGGCAACGTCAGAGGCAATATTGAAATAAGTACCAGGTAGAGCTTTGGCCCGTCTGCGATTTCCCGTCCATGACTTCGTCGCTGGTTTCTTGTGGGAACAATGACAGTATTGATGACCGCTCCGTTTCTCCAGTAAGTCAACACATGAATTAGATGTTGCATATCTCCAATTCGATTCCTTACCTCTGTTGCGTTTCAAACGCATTGAGGAGCAACAAATCAGCATTTCTTCAAACGCAACAGGAAGGCGATGCCTGCTGCGGATAGCGCAGACAGCGTGGCAGAAACCATCCTCCTGGCGTTGCCGCCGCGTCCCCTTCCTTTCGCTACTCCTCGGGGAAAGTGGCACGTCAGGGTGCCTTTGCAGGGCGATTCTTGCCGCGCGGCTTCCTCGACAAGATGCTTCATCAGCAATTTGGTCTAGGCTGACTATAAATGCCCCCAGTCTACAGGTTGCCCCCTCTACGGCCGTCGACTACAAGCCCTCCCGAAGGACCCACTTCACGCTCGACGTTTGCTCTCGCAGCAATAGAAAATCGGGCCGGCCTTTCTGTTCCCAAGCCTTCGCGAGAAGGGACCG
>Ga0308156_1002171_pt1 | contig 18476 bp, 15 predicted proteins | sample PhyAR2_FD_201041 | JGI IMG/M metagenome (GOLD analysis project Ga0308156, IMG submission 201041) | Phyllosphere microbial communities from UC Gill Tract Community Farm, Albany, California, United States - DLSL A.R2 | ecosystem: Host-associated > Plants > Phyllosphere > Unclassified | place: USA... | reverse complement strand
AACCGCTACGCCGCCGCGCGTGCGGACGCGGCGGTCACGGTCTGACGCACGACCCGTGCCTCGGGATGCTCAGGCCTTCTGCGTCGCCTTCACCGGAAGCAGCAGCAGGAAACCGGCGATCAGCACGATGACGATGCCCAGGATGCCGTAGGCGGTCGAGCCGGACAGCACGATGAGCAGCGTCCAGGCGCCGGATGCCATCCAGCTCGCCGCCCGCCCGGTCGTGGCGTAGAGGCCGAAGATCTCGCCCTCGCGCCCGGCCGGGGTGATGCGGGCGAGGAACGACCGCGATGCGGCCTGGGCAGGTCCGACGAACGCGCAGAGCAGCAGGCCGCCGATCCAGAACACGATCGTTCCGGCATCCACGAGGAAGAACACCGCGAGTCCGGCGATGACCATCGCGGCGAGCGAGACGAGGATGATCCGCTTCGGGCCGAACCGGTCGTCGTAGCGTCCGGCGATGATCGTCGAGACCCCGGCGATGAGGTTCGCCGCGATGCCGAAGATCACGAGGTCGAGGAACTCGAAGTCGAACACCTGCCCGGCGATGATCGCGCCGAACGCGAAGACGCCCCCGAGCCCGTCGCGGAACACCGCGCTCGAGAGCAGGAACCAGAAGGTCTGCCGGGTGTCGGGGTTGCGGTACAGGCCGGTGACGTCCTTCACGAGCAGCCCGTACGAGGCGAAGAACCCGACCTTGCGCTCGGGGCGTCCGAGCGACGGCTCCGGCACGTTCAGGAAGATCGGGATCGAGAACACGATCGCCCAGATCGCGCAGCCGACCGCGATGATCCGGAAGGGGAGTCCGCCGTCTTCGGGCAGCCCGAACCAGTCGAGCATGTAGAAGACGATGACCAGGACGAGCGCGATGATGCCGCCGATGTAGCCGAACCCCCAGCCGAGGCCCGAGATGCGCCCGACCGTCTTCGGGTTCGCGATGCCGATGAGCATGGCGTTCGAGTTCACGGCGGCGATCTCGCCGAACACCGATCCGGCCGAGATCAGCGCCACACCGAGCCAGAAGAGCGTGGGCGTCGGCTCGACGAACCACAGTCCGAGCATGCACGCGATGAGTGCGCCGGTGCCGATGCCGAGCCAGAGCTTCTGGCGCCCCGCGGCATCCGCCCGCTGTCCGAGCACCGGGGCGATCAGGAGGATCGCGATGCCGGCGATCGTCGAGCCGAGCCCCAGACCCGAGGCGAGGTCGGCCTCGGCGGCCTCGCGGATCGGGTCGTCCGCACCCAGCGCGGCGATGTCGGCCGGCAGGAAGGCCTCGGTGGTCAGGTAGAGCGCCGTGAAGATGAAGGTGAGGATCACCGTGTTGAACGGCTGCGTCGCCCAGTCCCACAGCGCCCACGAGTAGACCTGCTTCTTCGGGGCCGGGGTCTCGCCGCGCAGGTCGAGGCCGATCACTCCGACCGCGCCGCTGTTGGCCGTCGCAGCGGGCTCGGGCGCCGCGCCGCTCTGGGGGGAATCGCTCATGCTCGCAGTCTGGCGTCGTGCGGTGAACGGACGGTGACGGCGCGCCGCGTGCCCGGTCTGCGCTGCGGCCGGAGGCGATCAGCGTCGGGCGCTGACCATCGGCTCACGCAGGGTGCGGGCGTAGTCCTCCTTCAGTACGGCCAGGTGCAGCCACGACTCGATGCGTGTGACGCCGGCGAGCGAGCGCAACCGCTCGAGACTCGCGTACAGAGCTCCGGCCGAGGGCTCGACCAGCGTGGCCACCGCGTCGAAGCGGCCGAGAGTGCGCGCGGCGAAATCGATGCCCCTCCCCGTGCGCAGCTCGTCGATGACCGCCTCGTCGTCGTGGTTGAGGGTGAGCCCGACGCCCATCGACAGCTGCCGGTGCGCGAGGCCCCTCGCCTCGACCGCGCTGATCTTGATCACTCCGCCGTCGATCAGGCGCTGCACGCGGGTCGCGACAGCCGACGGAGACAGGCGCACGGCCTCGCCGAGAGCGCGGAAGCTCATGCGTCCGTCCGACTGGAGATGCTCGATCAGGTCCTCGTCGACCGCGTCAGGGGTGACATCGCCGTGGTACTCCGAGACGAAGAACCCCTTCACCACGGTCGAGTAGATGATCGTGTTGATGTCGAGCACGCCGTCGATCGCGCGGATCTGCGCGAGCAGGTCGTGCAGATCCGCCATCGTGCCCAGGCGCACCTCGGTGACGAGGTCATGCGCGCCACCGACCGCCGACACGAGCACGGTCTCGCTCATGTCGCGCAGGTGCTCCGCCACGATCTCGACCTCGCCGTCGGTGCGGATCGACACGTGCGCGAGCACGTGCTGGCCGAGGAAGACCGGGTCGACGGCCGCGACCACGCGCACAGTGCGGTCCTCGAGCATCGTGCGCAGCCTGGCCGCGACCGCAGCCCGCGACTGCCCCAGGCGCAGCGACAGCGACCGGATGCTGGCCCGACCGTCCTCCTGGAGAGCGCGGATCAGTTCGGCGTCGAAATCCATGGTTCAGCCCACATTCGTCAGATTCCCGCGAACGCGCAATCGCGGGTGCATAAGTGCAGTGTAGAAGTGTGGACACCGGGTGGGTAGTGCGATGATGCTCGAATCGATGAACACAACTCCAGTGAATCGTCCGTCACGCTGGATTTCTGACCTTGTTCTCGCGTCCGTGCGTCCGTAGCATCCTTCGCTATCCGACATCTTCCGCAAAGGAGCGGGCCACACATGACCTCCACCCACAGCAAGGCGCGACGCGCAGGCTTCGCCGCCTTCGTCGGCACCACTATCGAGTGGTACGACTTCTACGTCTACGCGACGGCCGCCGCCCTCGTCTTCGGTCCGCTGTTCTTCCCCAGTGGCGACCGGCTCGCTGAGACGGCCGCGGCCTTCGCCACGTTCGCCGTCGCCTTCCTCGTCCGCCCCCTCGGCGGCATCATCTTCGGTCACATCGGAGACAAGCTCGGCCGGCGCACGTCGCTCGTCATCACGCTGCTGCTGATGGGCGCGGCGACCGTGCTCGTCGGCTGCCTGCCGACCTACGAGAACATCGGCATCCTCGCCCCGATCCTGCTCATCCTGCTCCGTGCCGTTCAGGGCCTCGCGGTCGGCGGCGAATGGGGCGGCGCGGTGCTGATGAGCGTCGAGCACGCTCCCGAGAAGTCCAAGACCTTCTACGGCGGCTTCACGCAGCTCGGCAACCCGGCCGGTGCGCTGCTCGCCTCGGGCATCTTCGCGATCATGTCGCGCGTCAGCGACGACTTCATCATGAACGGCGGCTGGCGCATCCCGTTCCTGCTCTCCATCGTCCTGGTCGGAGTCGGGTTCTGGGTGCGCTACCGCGTCGAGGAGACTCCGGTGTTCGAGACCAAGGTCGAGGGCCGCAAGCAGTCGATGCCCCTCGCGTTCGCACTGCGCACCAACTGGCGCCCGATCCTGCTCGGCATCGGCATCCTGCCCATCTCGACCGGCGGCTACTACCTGGCGACGACGTTCGCCACCGCCTACGCCACCGGCGAGCCGATCGCGATCAGCGAGCAGGTGATCCTCGACGCGATGACCCTCGCCTCCTTCGTCGAGTTCGTGGTGACGCTTCCGGTCGCGTGGCTGGGCGACAAGTGGGGCCGCAAGAACGTCATGTACATCGGGCTGGTCGGCTCGGTCCTCACGTTCGTGCCGTTCCTGCTGCTCATGCCCGGACGCGTCGAGCCGCTGATCTTCCTCTTCGCCTCGCTCGTGCGCATCGCGATGAGCGCGACCTACGCCCCCATCGCCGCGCTGCTCGCACAGATGTTCCGCCCGCAGTCGCGCTACACCTCGATCGCGCTCTCGTACGGCGTCGGCGCCGCGCTCTGGGCAGGATTCTCGCCCTGGTTCGCGACGCAGCTCATCGCCTGGACCGGCAGCATCTGGTCGGTCATCGCGATGTTCATCGGCATGGCCGTGATCGCCGGCGTGTGCACCCGCCTCGCGCCGCAGCACTCCGACGAGGCTCCGGTCACCGCATCCTTCACCGCCCGCACCGACACGACCGCGAACAGGCTGCCATGAGAAAGCTCACCCCCTTCGACCGCTCCGCCCAGACGACACCGCAGCTCGTCACCGCGCGCGTGATCCACACGGTGGACGCGGATGCCGCGGCGGCGACCGCGATGCTGACCGACCGCGGTCGGATCGTCGCGATCGGCACGCAGGCCGATTGTCTGGCGGCCGCCGATCGGGCGGGGCTCGTGCCCGAGCACGTCGATCTCGGCGACGCGGTGGTCGTCCCCGGATTCGTCGACGCGCACGCCCACCCCCTGATGTACGGGCAGCTGATGACCTGGGTCGACTGCGGACCGGAGAAGGCCGGTAGCATCCCCGAGATCGTGGCGCTGCTGCAGGCCGCGGCGATCGGCGCGCCCGCCGGTCGCCCGGTGCGCGGCTACGGCTACGAGCAGCGCAACCTCGCCGAGAAGCGGCATCCCACACGCTTCGAGCTCGACGAGGTCGCGGCCGATCGCGAGGTGTACCTGATGAACGCCTCCGGTCACGGCGGCGTGGTCAACTCGTACACGCTCGCGACGAACGGCGTCGACCGCGATACCCCGAACCCCGACGGCGGCGAGTTCTTCCGCGACGCCGACGGCGAGCTGACCGGCGAGCTCTCGGATGCTGCCTGCAACATCCTCACCGGCGTGCACGGCGTGAAGATCGGCCATCACGGTCCGAACTTCCACCTCGCCGACGAGCCCGAGGAGCACCTGCGGCAGCTGGATGCGGCGACCCAGCGCTTCCTCGCGGGAGGCGTCACCTCGATCGGCGACTGCCAGGTCACCCGTCGCGAGTTCGACATGTATCTGCGCCTCGCCGAGGCCGGCCGCCTCGAACTGCGGGTGTCGATGTACCTGCTGTCGCACCTGCTCGACGAGGCGCTCGAGATGGGACTGGTGGGTCAGTTCGGCAACGCCCACCTGAGCTTCGCCGGCATCAAGCTCTACGCTGACGGCACGCTCGGCGGCTGGACCGCGTACTTCCCCGACGGCTACGTGGGCGACCCGTGCCGCACAGGTCAGCTGTACCACGAGCCCGCCGAGTACGCGGCGCTGATCAGCCGGGCGCACGCGGCGGGCCTGCAGACCGCGACCCACGCGCAGTCGCCGACGGCGATCGAGATGGTCGTGTCGGCGATCGAGGCGGCGCTCGCCGAGCGCCCCGACTCGGATGCACGGCACCGCATCGAGCACTGCGGCCTGCCGACGCCCGAGCAGATCGACCGGATGGCCGCCTCCGGCATCCGCCCGGTCAACCAGACGCAGCACTACTTCAACTGGGGCGAGGGCGTCGAGGAGGCCATCGGCACCCCGGGCGAGCGCTTCAACCCGCTCGGCGAGTTCGAGCGCGCAGGCGTGCCGTTCACGATCTCGTCGGACGCTCCGGTCGCCGAGCCGATCCCGCTCGAAGCCATCCAGACGGCGGTCACCCGCGTGACCCGGCGCGGGCACCGTCTCGGACCCGACGACCTGCGCGTCTCCGCGCTCTCCGCGCTGCGCGCCCACACCATCGAAGGGGCCGTGTCGATCGGTCGCGAAGACGACCTCGGCTCTCTCGAGGTCGGCAAGTACGCCGACTTCGTGGTGCTCTCCGACGACCCGCTCGCCGTCGAGGTCGAGGACATCTCGTCGATCACGGTGCGCGAGACCTGGGTCGACGGCACCCGCCGCCACGTGGCCGCCGAGGCGCTGGCGTCGGCATGAGCGAGGATGCGATCATGACCGCCGACTCCGCGCACCCCTCCGCGCCGACGAATGCCGAGCCGTACGCCGACACCGCCGGTCGTGCCGTGCTCGAGACGATCCGCGGCTACGGGGTGGATGCGGTGTTCGGCATCCCCGGCACGCACAACCTCGAGCTGTACCGCCCGCTCGCCGACCTGGGCATCCGCGCCGTGACCAACCGCCACGAGCAGGGATCGGGCTACGGTGCCGACGGCTGGGCGCAGCAGACCGGTCTCCCCGGCGTCGTCATCACGACGTCAGGCCCCGGCCTGCAGAACGCCATGAGCGCGATCGGCACGGCGTTCTGCGAGTCGCGGCCGATGATCGTGCTCTCGCCCGGCGTGCCGCTCGGGTCGGAGTTCGCCGACGTAGGCACTCTGCACGAGACGAAGGATGCCACGGCCATGGTCGGTGCGATCGCCGAGTGGTCGCGCAGGGTCACGACCGCGGCCGAGGCGGTCGAGGCGGTGCACGACGCGTTCAGGCTGTTCCGGACCGGCCGCCCCCGCCCCGTGCACATCGAGATCCCCCTCGACGTGCTCGAAGCGCGGGCCGATGTGCCCGCGGAGGAGCGCCGCCCCAGGACGCTGCCTCCGCGGGCGACGGGCGATCCTTCGGCGCTGGCCGACGCGGCACGCCTGCTCACGGCGTCGGAACGCCCGGTGATCGTCGCCGGCGGAGGATCCGTCGATGCGGCTCACGAGGTGGCGGCCCTCGCCGAACGGCTCGGCGCCCCCGTGCTCACGACGCTCAACGGCAAGGGCGTCGTCGACGAGCGGCATCCGCTCTCTCTCGGCTCGAACCTGCGTCTCGCCGCGGCCCGCGGAGTCGCAGAAGACGCCGACGTCGTTCTCGTGATCGGCTCGAAGCTCGGTGAGGCCGAACTCTGGGCTCCGCGGTTGGAGGCGCGAGGCGCGGTCATCCGCATCGACATCTCGCCGCTCCAGCTCGACAAGAACCTCGCCGCGACCGTGGGCATCGTCGGCGATGCCGCCGCGGTGGCCACGGAGCTGCTCTCGCTGCTGGCGACGGATCCGCGCGCGCCGCGCGAGCTGACCGACGAGCGCACCGCGATCGACGCCGAGATGCGCGAGACCGCCCCCGACGCCGTGGCGCTCGCCGAGATCATCGTCGAGGCGCTGCCCGATGACGCGATCGTCGCCGGTGACTCCTCGCAGATCGTGTACCTGGCGCTCGGCAGCGTGCTGCGCTCGGCGCATCCGCACTCCCTGCTCTACACGCCCACCTATGCGACGCTCGGATACGGCCTTCCCGCTGCGATCGGCGCCAGGGTGGCGCAGACCGAGCATCCCGTCGTCACCGTGATCGGAGACGGAGCGCTGATGTTCTGCGTCAACGAGCTCGTGACGGCCGTCGAACAGCGCCTCGACCTCACCGTCGTGTGCGTCGACAACGGCGGCTACGCCGAGATCCGGCAGAACGAGATCGACCGCGGCATGACCCCCGTCGGCGTCGACCTCGTACAGCCCGACTGGGCGGCCCTGGCGACCGCATTCGGCGCCACGGGGCGACGGGCCGAGACTCCCGACGACATCGCACCGAGCATCCGCGACGCGATCGCGGCCGGTGGCGTACAGCTCGTGCACATCCCCATGCAGAGACAGGACTGATCATGACCGACAACGTGGGCCCCATCGACGCCTCCGCGAATCCCCGCTACTCGGGGATCGCGACCTTCGCCCGCCTGCCGAGGATCGAAGACGTGCCGCGCGCCGACATCGCCGTCGTCGGCATCCCGTTCGACTCGGGCGTGAGCTACCGCCCCGGCACCCGGTTCGGTCCTTCTCATGTGCGCGAGTCCTCGCGGCTGCTGCGCCCCTACAACCCCGCGCAGGACGTGTCGCCGTTCGCGGTCGCTCAGGTGGTGGATGCCGGAGACATCCCCGTCAATCCGTTCGACCTCACCGAGGCCGTGACCGAGGTCGAGCGCGCTGCTCTCGCGCTCGGCGAACAGGTGCAGCGCATCGTGACGATCGGCGGCGACCACACGGTCGCGCTGCCGCTGCTGCGGGCCGTGGCCGCGAAGCACGGTCCGGTCGCCGTGCTGCACTTCGACGCGCACCTCGACACGTGGGACACCTACTTCGGCGCACCGATCACCCACGGCACCCCGTTCCGCCGGGCGAGCGAAGAGGGGCTCATCGACCTCACCGCGAGCTGCCACGTCGGCACGCGAGGGCCTCTGTACTCGAAGAAGGATCTCGAGGACGACGAACGCCTCGGCTTCTCGATCGTCTCGAGCGAGTACATCGAGGAGCACGGCGTCGAGGCCGGGATCCACCGCATCCTGCAGCGCATCGGCGACAGGCCCCTGTACGTGTCGATCGACATCGACGTGCTCGACCCCGCGCACGCGCCAGGCACCGGAACCCCCGAGGCCGGCGGCCTCACCAGCCGGGAGCTGCTGCGCATCCTCCGTGCGCTCGGCGACAGCGACATCGTGGGCGCCGACGTCGTCGAGGTCTCGCCCGCATACGACCACGCGCAGATCACCGGCATCGCGGCGAGTCACGTCGTGTACGAGCTCGTGTCGCTGCTCGCCGCCCGCATCGGTCGCAGCTGACACGCCTCACACCCACGACGCCGTCTCACGCATACGACGCGGCGAGCATCTCGGCGAAGAGCTCCTCCGCGTCGCGCTCGACGCGGCGGCGGGTGAACCAGTCGCAGATGTTGACGCAGTCGCGGTGCAGCAGGTCGAGGCCCTGCGGGTTGGCGACGATGTCGACGATCTGCGGCAGGTCGATCACCCGCACGCGCCCGTCGTGCACGAGCAGGTTGTAGGCCGACAGGTCGCCGTGGGCGAAGCCGGCCGCGGCGAAGACCCGCATCAGATCGACGATCTGGTCGTACAGATCCGCCAACTCGGCGCGATCGCTGCGCGCCGCCGCGAGTCGCGGCGCGGCGACCCCCGACTCGTCGCCGATGAACTCCATCAGCAGCTCCGTGCCGTTGACCTGCACGGGGTAGGGGACGGGCGCTCCGAGCTCCCACATGCGGCACAGGGCATCGAACTCGGCGAACGACCACTGCAGAGCGGCGACCGCGCGGCCGTGCTCCGACTTCTTGGCGAGCGCTCGGGTGTCGCGTGTGTTCCGGGTGCTGCGGCCCTCGGAGTACACCCCCGAGCGATGGAAGCTGCTGTGGTCGCTGTCGCGATAGCGCTTCGCAGCGAGGAGGGTGCGCTGCGCCGGGTCGTCCGGCACGGCGCGTTCGAGCAGGAACACGTCGGCCTCCTTGCCGGTCTTGAGGATGCCGAGCTCGGTGTCGAGCGCGCCCGCACTCGTCACGACCCAGGCGGGCCAGGGACGCGGACCGCGTTCCGACGGAGTGATCGCCGGCCAGGTGGTCCAGCGCTGGCCGTCGCCGGGTTCGACGTCGGCGAAGGTCGGGACGGACTCGAACGGAGAGGCGTCGAAGAGACGAGAAGAGGAGGGTGAGGTGGATGCTTCCGAGGAAGCGAAGAGATCAGACACGGTGTGGCTCCGAGAGTAGGAGGCCGCGCGCGGATCAGGAGCGGGAGGCCTCGAGAGGAAGGATGTCGGCGAGGGGCGCGACAGAGACGGTGTTCATGTCGTCAGCTCCTCTCGCTCGGGCCTTCCGGGAGAATCTCGGAGGCTTCCGGGAGAACCCCGGTGCGTCGTCGAGCCTAGGGGGTGGTGTCGGATGCTGTCCAGACCCGATCACGTGCCGCCCTGGCCCGATCCGGACGAATGGTCGGATGCCGAGGACGCCGCGTCGGGCACGCGCGCCGCGCGCCTGGAAGTCTGGGACCATGACGACGACCGCGCCCGTTCCCGTGACGACCTCCCGCACCGGGAGCATCCGCTACGGCGGGCTCATCGTGCTCATGCTGATGGGGTTCCTGCTCGTCACGGCCGAGTTCCTCCCCAACGGCGTGCTCACCGAGATGGCCGACGCGCTCGGCGTGACGCCGGGCCAGGCGGGGCAGACGGTCACGGTCACCGCGCTCGTCGGGCTCATCGTCGCCCCGACCGTGGGCCTGATCTTCCCGCGCCTCGATCGCCGGTCGCTGCTCGTCTGGATGGCGCTCGCCGCAGCGGCATCGAACCTCATCGTCGCGATCGCGCCCAACCTGCTCATCGTGCTGCTCGCGCGGTTCCTGCTCGGTGCCGCGATCAGCGCGTTCTGGGCGATGTCGATCACGGTCGCGGCGCGGCTCGCGGGTTCCGAGCACCTCGGACGAGGGGTCATGTTCACCTCCGCCGGGGTCTCGCTGGCCACGGTCGCCGGTGTGCCGCTGGGCGTCATGCTCAGCGAGATCGTGAACTGGCAGACGGTCTTCGCGATCGCCGGGGTGCTGATGGTGCTGCTGGCCGTGGCGCTGCGATTCCTGCTGCCGTCGGTGCCCGCAGAGCAGGCGTCGAGCATCCGCCTCCTCGTCGACACGGTGCGCCGCCCGGGCATCGGACTCGGCATGGTCGGCCATGTTCTCGTCGTGCTGGGGCACTTCCTGGCCTACACCTACGTGCGGCTCGCGCTCGAGCGCATCCCCGAGGTCGAGCCGTCGACGATCATCCTCCTGCTCGCCCTCTTCGGCGTCGGCGGTCTCGCCGGCAACCTCGGACTCGGGTTCTTCATCGACCGCACCTTCGCGTTCTTCGCGGTGTTCGCGCCGCTCGTCATCGCGGTCGCCGTGCTCTCGATGATCTTCTTCTCGGGATCGGTCATCGGCATCGCGGTCGTCGTGGTCGCGTGGGGCTTCTTCTTCTCGTCGTGGCTGCTCGTGATCAACACCTGGGTCGGCCACCGCACGCCCGACCGGCTCGAGGCCGGCGGAAGCCTGGTCGTGGTGGGGTTCCAAGGCGCGATCACGATCGCCGCCGGCGTGGGGGGACTGCTCGTCGACACCCTCAGCGTCGAGTTCGTCTACGTGCTCGGGGCGGTGTCCCTGCTGGTGGGCGCCGTGCTCTTCGGACTCTCGAATCGGATGAGCACAGCGGCCGCGCCGCGCGCCTGAGCGGACTAGGCGGGGACGGCCGTGAGCTGGGTCGCGCGCCAGGCCGACGGGGTCATGCCGGTGCGGCGGCGGAAGGCGCGGCTGAACCCCTCGTCCGAGGCGTAGCCGAGTTCGCGGGAGGTCTCGCTGACCGATCGGCCGACGGCCAGCATCCGCTTCGCCGCGTCGATGCGCACCTCGGTGACGTAGTCGGCGGGTGAGCGCCCGATCGCGCTGCGGAAGCGCTCGGCGAACACCGAGCGCGACATCGCCCCGACGCTCGCGAGACGCTCGACGGTCCATTCCCGACCGGGCTGCTCATGGATGGCCTCGACGACGCGATCGAGGAACGGGTCCTTCGAGACGGAGGGCCAGCCCTCGGGGGCGCAGCCGTTCGCCGCCCACGCGCGGATGACGCTGAGCAGCACGGTCTTCGCCATCATGCGGCAGATGACCGGGTCGCCCTGGCGTTCGGGCCACGACGGCGGATCAGTGGGTCCCATGCTGCCGGCCAGTGCGGCCGCGGCCGGCTCGAGCGCGTCGAACGACATGACCGTGATCGGGTCGGGCAGCACGGCGGCGATCATCGAGGCACTGTCGGAGAATTCGAGGTCGACGACCACCAGGTCGGTGGCGAGGTCGGCCTCGAGGGCGACCGGCGTGCGACCGAGGGTGAGGAACGCGTCGCCCGCGACGAGGGTCGAGCTGGTGGGCTGTGCATCGACAGCCACGACCTGCGAGGCACGATCGACGTCGAGGCGGCACGCGCTGCCGAGCGGTGGATGCCCGTGCACCGACCCGTCCGCGATGTAGACGAGCGTGGCCGACCCCGGGGCGAGGGGCAGCCGGCCCCCGGCGGTGAGGGCGACGCGACGCGCCACGCCGATGCGCAGATCGACGGAGTCGAGGATCTGCCCAAGCGCTGCGGAGTCGACGGTCACCATGCCTTCGGCAACGCTCAGGAGGCCACGGCTATTCCGGATACGCTGGAAGGACACCCCACCCGAGGAGTCCCGTGTTCCGCACACCCGGCCGCCTGTTCCGAGTCCTCGCGATCGCGGAGGCGATCACCTGGACCATCCTCATCTCGGCGATCATCGCCCGCGCGGTCGGCGCCCCCGGCGTCGTCGTCACGGTCGGTGGAGGCATCCACGGGTTCGTGTTCCTCGCCTACGCCGCGACCGCCGTGCTGGTCGCGCTCAACCAGCGCTGGCATGCGGGCGTCGCGATCCTCGCGGTGGTGAGCGCGATCGTCCCCTACGCGACCATCCCGATGGAGATCTGGCTGCACCGCACCGGTCGGCTGGCCGGAGTGTGGCGTCTGGAGCAGACCGACGACCCCCGGGATGCGCGGTGGTACGACCGCCTCATGCGCTGGTTCCTGCGTCGCCCGTGGGTGCTCGCGATCCTGCTCGTGGTGGGCATCGTCGCGCTCTACGTCATCCTCCTGCTGGTGGGCCCGCCCGGCGGGAAGTGACCGCGCCGGTCACTGGATGACGACGGCGTTCTTCTCCGCGACCTCGGCCATCGTCGCCTCGATGTCGCCGCCCGTGCAGTCGACGATCGTGTAGAGCCCGACGCCCGTCGCCGTGAAGGCACGAGCGGCCATGATCCACCGGCGGTCGCCGGCGTCCCCCACGATGCGGCGGTTCTCGACCTCGGCATTGCCGCCGATCTGATAGCTGAACGCGCCCGTGGTCGCCGCCGTCGAGATCGCCGCGACGTCGCTCTCCCCGAGGATCACGGCCAGCATGGCGTCGGAGCTCGCACTGTCGTCTCCCGGCACCGTCGGGACGTCGGGGATGAGCCCCTGCCAGAACTGCGCCGTGCAGGTGTCGTCGACCGTGCCGTACGTCCAGCCGCCGTTGCCGTCGTCGGGCTTGACGCTCTTCCACCCCTCGTCGACGATGAGCCCGTCGCCCCACTGGATGTAGGCGGTGGACGGCAGAGCGGCGCCGTCGGCGAACGACATCGATGAAGGCAGATCGCCCGCCGGATCCTCCGACGGCTCGTCGGAGGGCAGGGCGGACGGGCTCGCGGTGGGCACCGGATCGGGGCCGTCGCCGCTCGGCACGTTCGCCGGTATCTGCGCATACACACACCCGCTGAGCGGCAGCACCGCGAGGACCACCACCGAGACGGCTGTCAGGCGGAGCAGAGACGAGACCTGCGGGATGCGCGTCATGCCGGTCAGCCTACTCGGCCGGTCACGTCCCGCTCAGGGCGTGACCGTGCTCAGTGGGCGGTGATGCTCAGTGGGCCGTGACGATGCCCACGGCATCCTGCACCATGACCGACGCGACCCGCGCGCCGGCGCCGGCGGCGACGATCAGCTGCTGCGGCCCGGGGATCGCCGCGTCGCCCGCGGCGTAGAGCCCCGGCACGTCGGTGCGGCCCGAGCGGTCGGTCACGACATGCCCGTCGCTGTCGAGCGACGGCGCGAAGCCGCGCAGGAACGACACGTCCGTCTCCCACTCCGGGCGGACGAATCCGCCCTCGACGGCGACCACCGTGCCGTCGGTCAGGCGGATCGCCTCGATGCGCCCTCGGTCGCCGACCAGCTCGGCGATCGGATGCCTCTGCACCGAGACGCCCGACGCGGCGAGCTCGGCCTCATCGGCGGCCGAGACGGTGTCGGCGCCGAGCGTGAACACGGTGAGGCTCTCGGTCCAGCGCGAGACGAGTCGGGCCCGGTCGGCGATGTCGGGAGTCTCGCCGATGAGCGCGAGTCGTCGCCCGCGCAGCTCCCACGCGTCGCAGGCCGCGCAGCTGAACAGGCTGATGCCGTAGAAGCCGCGCAGATTCGGCACCTCGGGCAGCGTCTCGCGCAGCCCCGTCGCGAGCAGCACGGACCGCGCCGAGACCGTCTCGGTCGGATCCTTGCGACCGATCGACGCGGTGAAGACGGAGTCCTGCTGGTGGAGTTCGAGCACGCGCACGCGGGTGCGCACCTCGATGTTCGGGTAGGCGGTGAGCTCGTCGCGGGCGATCCGGCGCAGCTCGTGCGGCGGCACCCCGTCTCGGGTGAGGAACCCGTGGGAGTTCAGGGTGGCGGCGTTGCGGGGGCGGTCGGCGTCGACCACGAGCACCCGCATGAGCGATCGGCCCAGGTTCAGCGCCGCCGAGAGCCCGGCAGGGCCGCCGCCGATCACGAGCACGTCGTAAGCATCCGTGTCAGTCATGCGCATCCTCCGGCGAGAAGGGCGGTGTCCCCGTGCGGCCGACGCGGGAGCGCCGATCGTGGCGGCGCCGCCGGCGGGGTGCTCGTCGCGTGAGCAGCCGTCCGCTGCATCCAGTCTGCCATCTCCGAGCTGAGGGTCGCCTAACCAGATGCGACGATGCCGCTCGGGATCGAAGCCGTCGAGCAAAGTTGAGCCGATTCATATCAACTTTGTTTGACAGGGTCGGAGGGTCGGAGTACAGTTGAGTCATCGCGACTCAGGTTTTCCTGATCGCCCCGGATTTCCAGACCACATCAACCTCAGCAACAAAGGAGAATCACATGGCACGTGCTGTTGGAATCGACCTCGGTACGACGAACTCCGTCGTCAGCGTCCTCGAGGGTGGCGAGCCGAAGGTCATCGCCAACGCCGAGGGCTTCCGCACGACCCCCTCGGTGGTCGCGTTCACGAAGGACGGCGAGGTGCTCGTCGGCGAGACCGCCAAGCGCCAGGCCGTCACGAACGTCGACCGCACCATCGCGTCCGTCAAGCGTCACATCGGCACCGACTGGACGTTCGACGTCGACGGCAAGAAGTGGACGCCGCAGGAGATCTCCGCGCGCATCCTCCAGAAGCTGAAGCGCGACGCCGAGTCCTACCTGGGTGACACCGTGACGGACGCCGTCATCACCGTTCCCGCGTACTTCAACGACGCCGAGCGCCAGGCCACCAAGGAGGCCGGAGAGATCTCGGGACTCAACGTCCTGCGCATCATCAACGAGCCGACCGCCGCCGCTCTCGCGTACGGCCTCGACAAGGGCAAGGAAGACGAGCTCATCCTGGTCTTCGACCTGGGTGGCGGAACCTTCGACGTCTCGCTGCTCGAAGTGGGCAAGGACGACGACTTCTCGACCATCCAGGTGCGTTCCACCTCCGGTGACAACCGCCTCGGCGGTGACGACTGGGACCAGCGTCTCGTCGACTACCTCATCAAGCAGTTCAAGGAGACCACGGGCGTCGACGTCTCGGGTGACAAGATCGCCCTGCAGCGCCTCAAGGAGGCTGCGGAGCAGGCCAAGAAGGAGCTCTCCTCCTCGACCTCGACCAGCATCAACCTCCCGTACCTGTCGCTGACCGAGTCGGGCCCGGTGTCGCTCTCCGAGACCATCACCCGCGCGAAGTTCGAGGACCTCACCAAGGACCTCCTCGACCGCACCAAGAAGCCGTTCGAGGACGTCATCCGCGAAGCCGGCATCAAGGTCGCGGACATCGACCACATCGTGCTCGTGGGTGGATCGACCCGTATGCCCGCCGTCGCCGAGCTCGTCAAGCGCGAGACCGGCAAAGAGGCGAACAAGGGCGTCAACCCCGATGAGGTCGTCGCGGTGGGCGCAGCCCTCCAGGCCGGTGTCCTCAAGGGTGAGCGCAAGGATGTGCTGCTCATCGACGTCACGCCCCTCAGCCTCGGCATCGAGACCAAGGGCGGCATGATGACCAAGCTCATCGAGCGCAACACGGCCATCCCGACCAAGCGCAGCGAGACCTTCACCACGGCAGACGACAACCAGCCGTCCGTCGCGATCCAGGTCTTCCAGGGCGAGCGCGACTTCACCCGCGACAACAAGCCGCTGGGAACGTTCGAGCTCACCGGAATCGCCCCGGCTCCCCGCGGCATCCCGCAGATCGAGGTCACGTTCGACATCGACGCCAACGGCATCGTGCACGTGTCCGCCAAGGACAAGGGCACGGGCACCGAGAAGTCGATCGTCATCTCCGGCGGCTCGTCGCTGTCGAAGGAGGACATCGAGCGCATGGTCCGCGAGGCCGAGGAGCACGCGGCCGAGGACAAGGCCCGCCGCGAGGCGGCCGAGGTCCGCAACCAGGCCGAGACGCTCGCGTACTCGATCGACAAGCTGATCACCGAGAACGACGACAAGCTGCCCGAAGACGTCAAGACCGAGGTCAAGGCCGATGTCGACGCTCTGAAGACGGCTCTGGCCGGCGACGACGACGAGGCCGTGAAGACCGCGTTCGACAAGCTGAACCAGTCGCAGGGCAAGATCGGCGAGGCCATCTACGCGCAGTCCCAGGCCGAGGGCGCCCCGAGCGCCGACGCCGCGGGCGAGGCTCCGGCCGATGACAGCTCCTCCGACGAGGATGTCATCGACGCCGAGGTCGTCGACGACGAGGACGAGAAGAAGTAATCATGACGGACAAGAACTTCGAAGGTGACGACGAGGTTCGCAGCGAGGGGTCGGATGCTCATGGCACCGGCCCTTCGCCGCAGAACCCCGACTCGCGTGAGGCCGCGGCCGCCGAAGGATCCGACGAGACGCCGGTGGACGGCGCTTCCGACGACCTGACGGTCGACGACATCCTGGGCGCGACGCAGACCGGCGAGGCCGCGGCGGAGGACGCCGTGCTCGCCGACTTGGAGTCGACCCTGCTCAACGACCTCAAGCGCCTCCAGGCCGAGTACGCCAACTACCGCCGCCGCACCGAAGAGCAGCGTCAGGTCGAGATCGAGCGCGCGAAGGGCGAGGCCGCCAAGGGCCTCATCCCCGTGCTCGACGATCTCGCTCGCGCCGCTCAGCACGGCGACCTCGTCGAGGGCACGCCCTTCGCCGTGATCGCCGACAAGGTCCGCACGGTGGTGGAGCGGCTCGGTGTCGTCTCGTACGGCGAGAAGGGCGAGGAATTCGACCCGCAGCGTCACGAGGCGATCTTCCAGCAGCCGACGCCCGGCGCCGACAAGACCACGGTGCTCGAGGTCGTCGAGGTGGGATACCGCCTCGGTGACGTCGAGCTGCGCCCTGCGAAGGTCGTCGTCGCCGTTCCCGCAGAGTAGGTGATCGATGGCTAGCCAGGACTGGTTCGACAAGGACTTCTACAAGACCCTCGGGGTCTCGAAAGACGTCAGCGACGCTGATCTCAAGAAGACGTACCGCAAGCTCGCCCGCAAGTATCACCCCGACTCCAATCAGGGTGATGAGAAGGCCGAGGCGAAGTTCAAGGAGATCAGCGAGGCCTACTCGGTGCTCTCCGACGCCGAACAGCGCAAGGAGTACGACGAGATCCGCGCCATGGGCTCGGGCGCACGCTTCACCGCGGGCGGCCAGTCCGGCGGCGGCTTCGAAGACGTCTTCAGCCGGTTCGGCCAGCAGGGGCGCGGGCAGTCCGCCGACTTCGAGGACATCTTCGCGATGTTCAACCAGGGGCAGGGCGGCTCGTTCGGCTCCGGCCGTTTCGGGCAGACCTCGGGCGGATTCCGTGGCTTCGGCGGTCCCCAGAAGGGCGCCGACGTCACGGCCCGCACCACCCTCGACTTCGCCACCGCCGTGCAGGGTGAGACCATCACCCTGCAGGGGGAGGACGGCAAGCCGTTCAAGGTGAAGATCCCCGCCGGCGTCGCCGACGGCCAGAAGATCAGGCTCCGCGGACGCGGCCGCCCCTCGCCCGACGGCGGGGAGAACGGCGACGTCGTTGTGCAGATCGCGGTGCGACCGCATCCGGTCTTCACCCGCGATGGGCTCAATCTGCGCGTCGTCGTGCCGGTGACCTTCACCGAGGCCGCGCTCGGCGCGACCATCGAGGTCCCGACGCTCAGCGGTGACACGGTCAAGCTCCGTGTCGCACCGGGCACCCCGTCCGGACGCGTCCTGCGCGTCAAGGGACGCGGAGTCACCACCTCGAAGGGCACGGGAGACCTGCTCGCCGAGCTGCAGATCGCGGTGCCCGCGCACCTCGACGACGCCGCACGCGAGGCGCTGGAGAAGTTCCAGTCTCTCGAACCCGCAGAGAACCCGCGCGCCGACCTCATGGCGAAGGCGCGTCGGTGACGATGACCGAGACGACGACCGCGAACGCCGGAGGAGGAGGAAGACATGTCTGATCAGCACATGGACTCCGACACCCCGGTGTTCGCGATCGCCGTCGCGGCCCAGCTCGCGGGGATGCACCCGCAGACGCTGCGCCAGTACGACCGCATCGGCCTTGTCGTGCCCGGACGCACCTCGGGCGGCTCGCGCCGCTACTCGACGCGCAACATCGAGCAGCTCCGTGAGGTCGCCCAGCTCTCGTCCGAGGGGATGAGTCTCCCGGCCATCGCGCGGCTGCTCGACCTGGAAGACGAGAATCGGATGCTGCGGCGCCGTGTCGCCGAACTCGACGCCGCCCTGCGGGCCGAGCGCGAGAACCGGCCCGGAGTGCGCGTGTTCGCGGCCGGGTCCGCGGGGGTCATACCGATGACCGGCGGGCGGCGACTCCGCAGATCAGCCGAGGTCGTGCTCTGGCACCCCGGCGCAGCGCGGGACTGATCCCCTGAGAGAGAGCCGGCCCGCCCGCACCAGGGTCTGCCTGCGCTTGGGCCTACCTGCGTTAGGGGGCCCCGAAGAACCGGTTCGCGATACCGGAGACCTCTTTGTCGAGGGTGTCGATGCGGCCGGTCAGCTTGGCGTCGAGTGCGTCGATCTGGCCGGTGAGGCGGTGGTCGAGCATCTCGATCTGACCGGTGAGGCGGTTGTCGAGCATTTCGATCTGACCGGAGAGCCTGTAGTCGAGGGCTTCGATCTTTCCGGTGAGGCGATGGTCGAGGGCCTCGATCTGACCGGTCACTCG
>Ga0308156_1002167_pt1 | contig 18500 bp, 18 predicted proteins | sample PhyAR2_FD_201041 | JGI IMG/M metagenome (GOLD analysis project Ga0308156, IMG submission 201041) | Phyllosphere microbial communities from UC Gill Tract Community Farm, Albany, California, United States - DLSL A.R2 | ecosystem: Host-associated > Plants > Phyllosphere > Unclassified | place: USA... | reverse complement strand
AGTGGAACAACGGCGAACTGAGCAGCTACCTGATCGACATCACCAAAGATATCTTCACCAAGAAAGACGAAGAAGGTAAATACCTGGTTGATGTGATTCTGGATGAAGCAGCGAACAAAGGTACCGGTAAATGGACCAGCCAGAGCTCACTGGATCTCGGCGAACCTTTGTCACTGATCACTGAGTCTGTGTTCGCTCGTTACCTCTCCTCGCTGAAAACCCAGCGTGTGGCAGCCTCTAAAGTACTGAGCGGTCCACAGGCGAAGGCCTTCACCGGTGACAAAGCGGAGTTCATCGAGAAAGTTCGTCGCGCTCTGTATCTGGGTAAAATCGTTTCTTATGCTCAGGGCTTCTCACAGCTGCGTGCCGCGTCAGAAGAGAACAACTGGGATCTGCATTACGGTGAAATCGCGAAGATCTTCCGCGCTGGCTGCATTATCCGTGCCCAGTTCCTGCAGAAGATTACTGATGCTTACGCAGAAGATGCAGGCATCGCAAACCTGTTGCTGGCACCGTACTTCAAAGATATCGCGGATCAGTATCAGCAGGCGCTGCGTGATGTGGTTTCCTACGCGATTCAGAACGGTATCCCGACGCCAACCTTCTCTGCGGCGATCGCTTACTACGACAGCTACCGTTCAGAAGTGCTGCCTGCTAACCTGATTCAGGCGCAGCGTGACTACTTCGGTGCGCATACCTACAAGCGCATTGATAAAGACGGTGTGTTCCACACCGAGTGGTTAGATTAATCACTAAAAAGGGCTTCCCTCGGGAAGCCCTTTTTTTATCCTATCAGCAAATCCCCGCTCCGAATCTCTCGCTCACCTGCCAGCCTCACAACCAGCATGCCTGCCGTCGCAAACTTAGCCCAGTGTCTTGCATAGAGAATACCGCCATGTTCCGTCACCAGCGGGGTAATCTGGTCGGTTATCGGATCAACAACCTCCGCCACCACTTCTCCCGGCCGAATCTTTGCGCCCAGCGGTTTACGATGCAGGATCAGTCCGGATACCGGCGAATGAATATATTCACAGCCCGCTAACGGCGTAGGTGGATTTTTCAGGGCAGGGGAGGCCGCCGCCGATCCTTCGCTGTGACGCTCTTTGATTACGCCAGCTTCTCCAGGTGCTTCAGCGATATCTGGCACGTTTAAACCAATCGGGCCGTCATTGATAGCCACGATATCGTCTCCGCCCGCGCTCGCCGGGACCAGTTCGTCGCCGCCAATCACGGGTGCCGCCACTTCCACGGAAATCGCAGGCTCGCTGTAGCCGATATAACCACCTTCCTGTAGCGCTGAAATAATCGCCTCCGCGTCTTTCTCTGCCTGTTCAGGCGACACATCACGCACGCCACGCAACTCCAGCGTCACCGGCAGCAATCCCCGTGGCATCGGATAATCTTTGCCAAACCGTTCCGCCAGCGTCAGCCAGGGTTCACAACAGGCTTCATCAAACGGTTCACCGCCAGAGATCTGCGCCAGCAGCTGCACCTCGCTGCCTAACCAGCGCGCCAGCGGTTCAATGTCCGGCCAGGCGTGCGGCGTGGTGTAGAGATGTGGCACGGCTTCCCAGTCACAGTGCAGGTCAATCATCAGATCGGCCTGACTGGCCATCCGCATCAGCGTGTGGCGTTGCGCATCCAGCTCGGTTTTTGGCACGGTATCACGATAGTGGCGATCAATCGCCTCGCGGATCAGGCTTTTATTCTGCGTTTCACTCTGGGTCAGACTCTCAGCCAGCCCGGCCGCCAGGGTTGCGCCCAGTGACGGGAAACGGCGGTTGAAGTCCTGGCCAGAGAGCGTATGGAATCGGCCAAGATGGGTGCCATGCCAGTGCTGTCCCAGCGCCAGGGGATTAGCAACCGGCACCAGGGTAAAGGCGGCTTTAAGTTGACCGGCGGACTCCAGCGCCTGTAGTCGCTGCTTTAAAAACCATGCCACCGCCATACCGGGCAGTTCGTCGCCATGCAGCGCAGCCTGGATGTAGACCTGACGCTCGTTGTCTTCCGCGAAATGGAAACTGATGATTTCACGCTGGGTGCCTAAAGAGGCGCTTAACAGTGGATGATGTTGTTGATGCATACCGTGTTAATGTCCTTTAATCGGCAAAGGACGACAGCGCGCCGTCCCGAAATAGTTAGAGTATAGTGCCGGATCGCGGTGAGGATGAAAAAGGGCGACCGCGAGGTTAAGGCTGGATAGAGATATCCGTGGCGAAGTAGCGCTTCTGAATCTGGTCAAAGGTGCCATTCTTTTTGATTTCGACGAAGGCGTTATCCAGTGCGGTTTTCAGCTCGGTATCGCCTTTACGCAGGCCAATCGCCGTGCCGGGGCCGATGATCGGATCCTGTATAATCGGGCCAGCCAGTTCAAAATCTTTGCCCTGCGGATGCTTCAGGAAGCCGATGGCAGCCTGTGCCGCATCGGTGAATACCGCATCCAGTCGGCCTGAAACCAGATCGCTTTCAACCTGTGCCTGATCGCCATAAGGCACTACGGTCACACCGTGAGGCTGCCATTTTGCCAGCGCATAGCGCTCCTGAACCGTTCCCTGTTCTACGCCGACCGTTTTTCCTTTCAGGGATTCAACAGTGGGCAGTATGCCAGCACCTTTACGGGCAATCAGCTGAGTGTGGGTGTCATAGAGCGGCGCGGTGAAATCAATCTGCTTCAGGCGCTCTTCGGTAATGCCCATGTCGGACAGAATGGCATCAAATTTACGCGCTTTAAGGGCCGGGATCATGCCGTCAAACTGGCTTTCAACCCAGACACATTTTGCCTGCATCTGAGTACAAAGCGCATTGCCCAGATCAATATCAAAGCCGACCAGCTTGCCCTGTGGCGTTTTCGATTCGAATGGCGGATAGGTCGGATCGACCGCGAAACGCACCTGTTCGATTTTTGCCTGCGCGCCAAAAGCGCAGCCTGCCATAACCGCCACAGCCAGCGTCTGACGCAGGCGTTGAGTGAAAATGTTCATGATTTTGCTCTTATTCTGTCGTGATGAGTGATTATGCAGAGTATCGCCGGGCTGCCGGGATGGCAATTACTGCGTAATCTTCACCACGTCAGCCGCGCATAACGCGCGATAATCTTCGGTATTCAGGATCACTGAGCGTTCCAGCAGACCAGCGTTAAACGCGATCTCCGGATAACGTTCAAACAGCGCGGGGTCAACAACCAGTCTGAGGTCGGGATGAAAGCTGAACGGCGGAATCGCCCCGAATACGCAGCCGGTCAGCAGATCGGTTTCCGCCGGACTGGCGAGTGAGGCGCGTCTTCCTCCGACTGCTGCCGCGACTTTGCCCAGATCGGCCTGATGATCGGCAGGTAAAACCGCCAGTACATGCTGTTTAACGCCGTTGCCTTTCACATGACAGACCAGCGCTTTAGCACCCTGGCCGATTTCGGTGCCGCGTATCGCCGCGACCGCTTCACATTTACCGGTCGCCTCATGCTCCATCAGGCGATAGCGTGCCTGGTGCTGGTCGAGCAGGGCGATTAATTTCTCATGGGTGGTCACGGTTCTCTCCCTGAGGTTTGAGTTGCCGTCTTTGTGCCGGATGGACGAGAGGAATGAGCTGAAGACTGCTCAGAATTCGCATAAAAACGAAATTCTGAGCAGCATATTGCACAGTTACTTATGGCGGTCACGCAGGTTGTTGATCACGGCGCGGAAGTCGAGATCCTGATCCTGCAACAGCACCATCAGGTGATAGACCAGGTCAGAAGCTTCGTTGGTGAGTTCATCCCGATCGTTGACCGTGGCGGCCAGTGCGGTTTCAACGCCTTCTTCACCCACTTTCTGCGCGATGCGTTTGGTGCCGCTGGCGTAGAGTCGTGCGGTGTAGGAGCTTTCAGGATCGGCGGTTTTACGCGAGGCCAGCAACTGCTCAAGCTGATAGAGGAACGTCCACTCAGGGACCGCCGGTGAGAAGCAGCTGGTGGTGCCCAGATGGCAGGTCGGGCCAATAGGATCCGCCAGCACTAACAGGGTGTCATTGTCGCAGTCAGGCGTGATGCTCACGACCTGCAAAAAGTTGCCGGAGGTTTCGCCTTTGGTCCACAAGCGATTTTTGGTGCGGGAGAAAAAGGTGACCTTGCTTTCTGCCAGCGTTTTCTCCAGCGCGGCCGGGTTCATGTAGCCATGCATCAGTACTTCGCCTGAGACGAAGTGCTGGACAATGACCGGCATCATGCCCTGTGTTTTATCCCAGTCGAGAAGGGCCTGTTGTTGTTCAGTTAGCACGCGCGAATCTCCACTCCGTTGTCGATCAGAAAGCTCTTCAGCTCACCAATATTAATAATCTGCTTATGGAATACCGAGGCGGCTAAAGCACCATCCACGTTAGCTTCGGTAAACGCATCCAGGAAGTGCTGCATGGTGCCTGCGCCGCCAGAGGCGATCAGGGGGACCTTGCAGACTTCACGCATTTTCTTCAGCTGCACCAGGTCATAGCCGTTACGCACGCCATCCTGATTCATCATGTTCAGCACGATCTCGCCTGCGCCCAGCTTCTGCACTTCCTGCACCCACTCCAGCGTTTCCCACTGTGTCACGCGGGTGCGCGCTTCGTCGCCGGTATACTGATTCACCTGATATTTACCGCTGGCTTCATCAAACCAGGTATCGATCCCGACCACAATACACTGCACGCCAAAACGGTCCGCGAGGCGGGTGATCAGCGTGGGGTCGGCCAGCGCCGGCGAGTTAATCGAAATCTTATCTGCGCCAAACTCCAGAATGCGCGCTGCGTCTTCCGGGGTTTTAATGCCGCCCGCGACGCAGAACGGGATATCGATCACTTCCGCAACCCGCGATACCCAGCTTTTGTCGACGACCCGGCCATCGGATGAGGCGGTGATATCATAGAACACCAGCTCGTCGGCACCTTCGGCGGCATAGCGCTGCGCCAGCGGCACGATGTCGCCGATGATCTCGTGATTGCGAAACTGTACGCCTTTGACCACCTGGCCGTCACGTACGTCCAGGCAGGGAATTATCCGTTTTGCCAGCATGCGATCGCCTCCGAAACAGTGAATTTATCTTCCAGCAGCGCACGTCCGACAATTACGCCCTGAACGCCGCTGCCGCGCAGGGCGGCGATATCATTGAGGTCGCCAATGCCACCCGAGGACTGAAAAGCAATCGTCGGGAAGCGCGCCGTCACTTCCTGATAGAGCGCAACATTGGAGCCGCTCAGGGTGCCGTCGCGAGAAATGTCGGTGCACAGCACGTGCTTCAGGCCCACCTGCTGAAAGTCGGTAATCACCTCTTCCAGCGTGACACCCGCCGCTTCCTGCCAGCCACTGATCGCCACTTCTTTGCGGTTACTGGCATCAATGCGCACATCTAACGCAAGCACAATCGCCTCTGCGCCAAATTCCGCAAACCACCGTTTTACCTCTTCAGGCTGTTTCACCGCGGTGGAACCGACCACCACGCGACTCGCTCCGGCTTCAAGCAGCGCATGCACATCATCACGGCTGCGAATGCCGCCACCAACCTGCACCGTCACATCAACGCCATCCAGCAGGGTTTTCAGCAGCGCGATCTGGCGTTTCGCCGGATCTTTCGCGCCGGTTAAATCCACCAGATGCAGCACGGTCGCGCCCTGGCGAACGTAATCCTGCAGACGTGGCAGCGGATCGCTGCCGTAATCGCGCTGCTGTCCATAATCGCCCTGATGCAGACGAACCACTTTGCCGTCAATTAAATCTAACGCGGGGATAATCATTACATCTCCAGGAAGTTTTTCAGCAGCTGCGCGCCCGCTTTGCCCGAGCGTTCCGGATGGAACTGGACGCCAAAGAAGTTATCTTTCTGCACCGCGGCGGTGAAAGCTTCACCGTAGTGACACTGGGCGATAGTGCTGGCGTTGACCGGCATGGCATAGCTGTGGACGAAGTAGAAATAGCAGCCTTCGTCGATGCCACGGAACAGATGATTGCCCGCCTGCGCGGTAATCTGGTTCCAGCCCATGTGTGGCAGCGGCAGGCCGTGCGTGTCCATTAATGACACCGGCTCATCGATAATCCCCAGCGTCGGCACGCCGCCGTTTTCATCGCTGCCGCGACCCAGCAGCTGCATACCCAGGCAGATCCCCAGCACCGGCTGGGTACAGGCTTTGACCAGATCGATCAGGTCACGCTCTTCCAGCTGATTCATTGCCGCCTGCGCGGTGCCGACGCCGGGCAGAAACAGTTTGTCGGCACGCAGCACCACATCGGGATCGCGGCTCACTTCCGGGGTGTAGCCCAGACGTTCAATCGCCCATTTCACCGACGACAGGTTGGCGCAACCGGTATCCATGATCACCACGTTCATCACAGCACTCCCTTCGAGCTTGGCAGCGTATTGCCCTCAACGCGGATCGCCTGACGCAGCGTACGGCCAAAGGCTTTAAACAGGCTCTCGACGCGGTGATGGTCATTCTTGCCTTTGGTTTTAAGATGCAGGGTGCTCATCATGGCGTAGGAGAGCGAGCTGAAGAAGTGCTCGACCATCTCGGTGCTGAGGTCGCCCACGCGCTGATAGTTGAACTCCGCTTTGAACTCGATGTGCGGACGGCCGGAGATATCCAGCGCGCAGCGCGCCAGACATTCATCCATCGGCAGCACAAAGCCAAAACGGCCAATGCCACGCTTGTCACCCAGCGCTTTCAGCAGCGCTTCGCCCAGTGCCAGACCGGTATCTTCCACCGTGTGGTGATCGTCAATATAGAGATCGCCTTTCACTTCGATATTCATGCGGAACCCGCCGTGCACGGCGATCTGGTCCAGCATGTGGTCGAAGAAACCCACGCCGGTATTAATCTTGCTGCCGCCTTCGCGATCCAGCCACAGTTCTACCCGCACCTGTGTCTCTTTGGTGTTGCGCTGCACCAGCGCATGGCGGTCACGCTGGGTCAGACGCTGCTGGATAGTCTGCCAGTTCTGGCCGTCAGCACCGTAGCGGATAGGCTGGATGCCCATGTTCTCCGCCAGCTGAACATCGGTCAGGCGATCGCCAATCACGTAGCTGTTGGCGGTATCCAGCGCGCCTTCGGCCAGCCAGGCTTCCACCATTCGGGTTTTTGGCTTGCGACAGTCGCAGTGATCGTCCGGCATGTGCGGGCAGATCAGCACATCGTCAAACGCAATGCCCTGCGAGGTCAGGATCTGCATCATCAGATTGTGCGGACCATCGAAATCGGCCTGCGGGAAACCCGGGGTGCCAAGACCATCCTGGTTAGTGATCATGACCAGGCGATAACCAGCGGCCTGCAGCGCCAGCAGCGCCGGGATAACATCTGGCTCAAACGCCAGCTTATCCATGCGGTCCACCTGATAATCTTCAGGCGGCTCAGAGATTAACGTACCGTCGCGGTCAATAAAAAGGGTCTTCTGGCTCATGCTTGCTCCACAGAAAAGGCTTGCAGCGCGGCGATCACTCGTTCGCACTCTTCACGCGTGCCGATGGAGATGCGCAGGCATCCCGACAGGCCCGGATTTTTGTTCTGATCACGCAGGATAATGCCCTGATCCCATAAGGTTTTGAAGACTTTTGGTGAATCGGTAAAGCGCGCCAGCACATAGTTTGTTTCACTGGAGAAAACCTGCTCAACGCAGGCCAGCTGAGTCAGTTCAACCTGCAGCCAGCTACGATTCTCATTCAGCTGTGCCACATGCTCACGCATCAGCGCAATTCCCTGGTCGCTCAGTGCCTGACCGGCGACATCGGCAACCGGTGTGGCCAGCGGGTAGGGCGCGATGACCTTCATCAGCAGGTCGATGACCGGCTTATTCGCCAGCGCAAAGCCGCAACGCAGGCCAGCCAGCGCAAAGGCTTTAGAAAGCGTACGCAGGATCACCAGATGCGGATAATCCTTCAGCCAGCCGGTCAGGGTCGCCTGCGGGCAGAACTCAATGTAGGCTTCATCTGCGACGACCAGCGCTTTACCGGCGGTCATTGCCAGCAGCTGACGGATGTCGTCCTGATTGATCAGGTTGCCGGTCGGGTTGTTCGGGCTGCAGAGGTAAACCACTTTGACGCCATCCAGCTGCTCTGCAATGGCAGGCAGGTTCAGCTGCCAGTCGGTCAGGGCCGGGACGGTGCGGTATTCAATGCCGATGGTTTCGGCGCTGACGCTGTACATGCCATAGGTCGGTGGACAGAACAGAATCGCATCCTGACCCGGCTCACAGAAGGCACGCATGATCAGTTCGATGGCTTCATCTGCGCCACGGCTCACCAGCACCTGCTCCGGCGTTAAGCCTGCATAAGCCGCGTAGCGCTCAATCACCAGTTTAGGCTGACATTCCGGATAGCGGTTCAGCGTCTGCTGCGACAGCTCAAACGGCACCGGCAGCGGAAACTCGTTGGCATTGAGCCAGACATCTCCGTTGCCACCCAGACGACGCGCCGACATATAGGGCGTCAGGGCGCGCACATTGGCGCGCGCCAGCTGCTCAATATCCTGACTCATGCTTGCTCCTTCAGTGCGGCAACGCGCAGGGTGACGGCATTCTTATGGGCATCCAGCTGCTCGGCGGCGGCCAGGGTTTCAATGGTGGCGGCCAGGTTCAGGAAGCCCTGCGGCGTCAGCTCCTGCACCGTCATGCGTTTCTGGAAATCGGCCAGGCCCAGGCTGGAACAGGTCGAGGTGTAACCGTAGGTCGGTAACACGTGATTGGTGCCAGAGGCGTAATCGCCCGCGGACTCCGGCGACCAGTCGCCTAAAAATACCGAACCGGCGCTGGTGATCGACTCCACCAGATCGCGCGGCTGACGCGTCTGCAGAATCAGGTGCTCCGGGCCGTAGAGATTAGAGATCGCGACACACTGCTCAAGGTCACGCGCCACGATCAGGCGGCTGCTTTCCAGCGCCTGACGCGCTGTGGCAGCCCGCGGCAACTGCGCCAGCTGCTGCTCAACCGCGACCGCGACCGCCTCGGCCAGCTTAAATGAAGGCGTCAGCAGAATGACCTGCGAGTCGGGCCCATGCTCTGCCTGTGAGAGTAAATCAGACGCGACAAACTCGGGCGTGGCGCCTTCATCCGCAATCACCAGCACTTCAGAAGGACCCGCTGGCATATCAATCGCCGCGCCATCGAGTCGCTGACTTACCTGACGTTTCGCTTCTGTCACCCAGGCGTTGCCCGGTCCAAAAATCTTATCCACGCGTGGCACGGTTTCGGTGCCGAAGGCCATCGCGGCGATGGCCTGCGCGCCGCCTACCTGGAACACCTCTTCTACGCCGCACAGCTGGGCGGCATACAGGATCTCATCGGCAATCGGCGGCGGCGAACAGAGCACCACGCGGCCACAGCCAGCGATACGGGCCGGGGTCGCCAGCATCAGCACGGTGGAGAAGAGCGGGGCGGAACCACCAGGAATATAGAGTCCGACCGATTTCACCGGACGGGTAATCTGCTGGCAGCGTACGCCTGGCTGGGTTTCCACATCCACCGGCGGCAGGATCTGCGCGTTGTGGAAGGTTTCGATATTGCCCACCGCGACAGCCATCGCCTGCTTCAGCTCGTCACTCAGACGTAAGCTGGCCTCTGCGATTTGCTGCGCGGTAACACGCAGGTTATCCACCTGCGCTTTGTCGAAGCGGGCGCTGAACTGGCGCAGAGCGTCATCACCGTTCAGCTTTACCTGCTCCAGCACATCGCGCACCGTCAGCGTCACGTTTTCAGAGGCGGCGATAGCAGGACGTAACAGCAGCGCCTGCTGCTGTTCGGGGGTGCACTGCTGCCACTCAATCGGGGTAGAAAAGGCCATGGCTTACTCCATCATCTTCTCAATAGGCAGCACCAGAATCGAACTGGCACCCAGCGCTTTCAGTTTTTCCATGGTTTCCCAGAACAGGGTTTCGCTGCTGACCATGTGCATCGCCACGCGGCTGACATCGCCTGCCAGCGGCAGCACGGTCGGACGCTCTGCGCCAGGCAGCAGGCTGATCACCTCTTCCAGACGCTCACTCGGCGCGTGCAGCATGATGTACTTCGATTCACGCGCTTTAATCACGCCCTGAATACGGGTCATCATCTTGTCGATCAGCTCCTGCTTGGCGGCAGGCATCTCGCCGTCACGCTGGATCAGGACCGCTTTCGAGCGGTAGATCACTTCCACTTCACGCAGGCCGTTGGCTTCCAGCGTCGCACCGGTAGAGACCAGGTCGCAGATGGCGTCAGCCAGCCCGGCGCGGGTCGCGACTTCCACAGAACCATTCAGCATACAGGTTTTGAAGCTGACGCCCTTCTTATCGAGGTACTGTTTCAGCAGGTGCGGGTAGGAGGTGGCGATGCGGGATTTATCCAGGCACTCCGGGCCGGTGTACTCGGCGTCGGTTGCCATCGCCAGTGACAGGCGGCAACCGCCGAAGTCCAGGCGACGCAGCGTAAAGTAGCGGGGGTCTTCACCCTGAGCACGGCGCGAGAGTAACTCTTCTTCCAGCACGTTCTCGCCGATGATGCCTAAATCGACCACACCATCCATTACCAGGCCAGGAATATCGTCATCGCGCACGCGCAGGATGTCGATGGGCATATTCTCCGCAAACGCAATCAGGCGCTGTTGCTGAAGGTTGATTTTAACGCCGCAGCGCGCCAGCAGTTCGCGTGAATCATCACTTAAACGGCCGGATTTCTGCATAGCTATGCGTAAACGGGTGTTATCTAACATGGTTCCTGTCCTCTTAATCCTGTCCTGAATCGATGGTTACGTCAGCCCATAAAAAAACCCCCGGAAGACGATCTTCCGGGGGTTCTCTTGCGTTCACACCACTGGAAGATCTTGAAAGTCTCCCAGCACCAATCGCCTGAAAGACTAGTCAGGATGATGGTGGTGATGATGGTTGAACTGAACGCGTGTCATATTAATCTCGTCGATGAATGAGTATTCATTTGTGGGGTTTAACCTAGCGAAGATGGCTGCGCTTGGCAACACTTTTTTAAACATGACGTTCGGAAAGCGCTGAAACAGGTTGTTCCGGTTTGCAATCCGGGCGCAAACTACGGTGAAGTCAGGGTGGATGTTTTACGTCAGGAGTGAACATGAAAAAGGTCGCGATTGTGGGGCTGGGCTGGTTAGGCATGCCGCTGGCCACCGCGTTAACAGCCAGGGGCTGGCAGGTCACCGGCAGCAAAACAACGCCGGACGGGGTGGATGCGGCGCGCCGCTGCGGCATTGAGGCGTTTCAGCTGGAGCTGACGCCGGAACTGCTGTGTGATGCTGCGGATATCGAGCCGCTGTTCAACGTGGATGCGCTTATCGTCACGCTGCCAGCGAGCCGGACCGCCGAAGGGGGCGAAGCCTATCTGCAGGCGGTGCAGAACGTGGTCGACACTGCGCTGGTCTATAAAGTGCCGCGCATCATCTTTACCAGCTCAACCTCCGTCTATGGCAGCCGGTCGGGGCCTAAGCGGGAGAACAGTCCGCTGGACGCCGAAACGGTCGCCGGGAAAACCCTGGTCAGGCTGGAAAACTGGCTGCACGATCTGCCGGGCACCAGCGTGGATATTGTGCGTCTGGCCGGTCTGGTCGGGCCTAAGCGTCATCCCGGACGGTTCCTGGCAGGTAAGCAGGATGTGGCGAACGGTTCCCAGGGCGTGAATCTGGTGCATCTGGATGATGTGGTGGAAGCGATCACGCTGCTGCTGCAATCGCCGAAAGGGGGTCGGGTTTACAACCTCTGCGCACCAGCGCATCCGTCGCGCGATACTTTCTATCCCTCAGTTACGCGACAACTGGGGTTGCAGCCGCCGCAGTTTGCGCCAGAGGCCGTTAAAGACAGCGGCAAGCTGATAGATGGATCCCGCATTTGCAGCGAACTTGGCTTTGAATATCGCTATGACGATCCGGTGAAAATGCCGCTGGAGTAAATTATAAATCTTGTCAGTGATAATATTAATATTACAGTTTGTTTTATATTTTTATTTAAGGTAGTAGAAAGCTCAAATCAGGGTTAGGAAAACGTGACTATATTGTAGATGTTGCGTTTTTTCATTTAGCTACAGGTTTTTGGCTATTGGCAAGTGAAAAAAAGTAATAGTTGACATCGTCTTTAATGATGATGAACTTCACATTTCCAGTTTTTCAATAGCTTTACAAAAATTTGCAATCCTGATACTATCGGCAAAACTTATTTGCTAGGCAATGTTTTTTAAATGTTACCAAATTTTTCGAAGTCGTTTGAAAAAATTCTATATGTAATCCTTTTTCTCTTAGGTGCGTTATACATTTTCAACTCCTGGAGCCCATCATCATACGGCTTCTTTTTAAAGAAAATTGACCCTCAAAATTCAGGCGTTTTATGGGGGGAACCAAGAGCTATACGCTCCGATGAATGGGCAGTAGTTACACCGCTAACTCAAGCCACCATAAATAATGGGTTTAAACGCTATAATAAAACATCTTTTTACGGAGAAGACTTAAGAATAAATTATGGGCTTCCTATATTTGACTGGGGATTACTGTTCAAGCCTACTATGTGGGGATATTTGTTTTTGTCCCCTGCTAAAGCCTATTCATTGCAGTGGTACCTTACATTTTGCATTTTTATTATTGGGTATTTTAAATTATTCAAAGAGATAGGTTTAAATAAAAAAATATCGATTTTATTAAGTTTCTCTCTTTTTTTTACTGGGGGTACTCAGTTTTGGTGGGATGAAAAGGGACCTGTTTATGCGTTTTTTCCATGGGTAGTTTATTTCTTAATATCTAAAAATAACATCTATCTTAGAATGATGTTATTTTATTGGGTGGGGGCTTCGTGGTTAATTACAAACTTTTATCCACCACTAGTTATATCACTTGCATTCATTGGTGCAATGCTATTTGTTTCGGACTTAAAAAGTTGGAGGAATGTTAAATCTGTTATTTTATTGGTTTTTTCTTCCTTAGCTATAATCATAACTGCTCTCTTTTATCTTAAAGACTATTTAATAAAAACCTCTAATACGGTATATCCCGGTCATCGCTCTTTTAGCGGAGGCAGTGTTGGATGGGGAGAGTGGTTATCACAATTTTTCCCTTTTTCAACTTTTAATACACATTTTGAGACAATATATAATAGCAACATATGCGAAGTTGGAGTGACTGGATTCTCTTTCATATTGCTGTTACTTATTCACCTTGACTACAATTCAGTAAAAACAAATTTCTTCAAAAACACTCACTACAATAAAACATTGATTCTTGCAGTGGGCGTTATTCTAAGCAATCTATGGCTCATTGCACCAATACCTAGCTGGGCTGGTAAAATTTTTCTCTGGAATAATGTTAGTCCTAATCGAATGGTATATGCAGCCGGTATTTTGACGGCGATTACATCAATGCTGTTTTTTCAAAATCTTAAATTTAAAATTAGCCCATTAAGATTTATTGCATATATAACACTTGTTATTATCGTGTGGTATTTTATGAAATACCGTCCATTGACTCAGGATATGAAAGGGTTTGGTGGTTTTGCTCATAATTACGCCGATTTTTATTTAATTGTAGCTATCATTATATCCTATTTCTTAATAAATTTTTTCAAATGCAAACCAATTGAAATATTTTTACTTACATCATTGTCAGCATCTTTTTTTGCATTTTTTAACTTCAATCCAATACAGTCAACGGATGCCATTTTTTCAGCGCATTCAAAAGCTAAGAAAATATTGGATTCTTCAGTCGATAGAAAAACAGGTGTATTGGCAATCGAAGGGTATCATGGATCTACATTAAATGGCTTAGGTTATAGATCTGTTAGTCATGTAACAGCAGTACCAGATCTAAATATGTGGAGAGGCAAGTTCCCAGAAATGCCGCATGATCAATTTGAAAAGATCTTTAATCGCTATTCTCACATTAGATTGGCTAATATTAGTGAGCCCTATTCACCGCAACCAGATGTTGTTTTAGTACCTATTTCTTTATTTAAAAAAGTAGAGTTTTATCCTGACGACTCAAATGCTGACTTGAAAGTCTTAAGATTAAATAATAATGAAAAATTAGAAGGGAAAATTAACTCACGTATTTCAGGTAAAGTTAATTCATTCTCTGTATTGATTGGCACATACAATGGTCTTTCAGATGGAGTTTTGAATTTAAAGGTATGTGTTAAAAATGTTTGTGAAACAGGCAGTATCTTTGTTGAGGATAGCCTCGATAATCAATATGCAGAGGTTCAGTTGACCACTCCGATATTAGTTAATAAAGGAGATACAATTGAATATAGCTATTCATTGCTAAATGCAACCAGACCTGTTGCTATATATTCCAATCATGGCAGTGATGAGGTTAGTATTTCAGTGAATGATATGGGTCAGCTGAAAAATTTAGGTGCGAAAATTAAAGTTAATTATGCAGGTGATGAATAAATGATTAATTATAATATGGTTAAACGGACTTATCGCGGTAACACAATTGCTGTTATTCTTCCTTGCTACAACGAAGCGCTTGCTGTTGAAAAGGTGGTAAAGCATTTTGAAGAGGCCTTGCCAGAAGCAGTGGTTCATGTTTTTGATAATAATTCTACCGATAATACGATTACACTGGCTGAACAAGCTGGCGCAATTGTTCACTCTGTAAAAAACAAAGGCAAAGGTAATGTTGTAAGGCGTATGTTTGCTGATGTTGAGGCCGATATTTATGTTATGGCAGATGGTGACGATACCTACCACGCACCTTCAGCTAGAAAATTAATCGATAAGTTGCTGGACGATAAGCTAGACATGGTCGTTGGCAAGCGAGAAGAAGTCGGAGAGAAAACGGCTGCCACATATCGTCAGGGACATAGGTGGGGAAATCGAATGCTTACTGGGGCAGTAATGAGCATTTTCGGTGGAAAATTTACTGATATGTTATCGGGCTACAGAGTGTTTTCTCGTCGATACGCTAAATCTTTTCCAGCACTGGCAAAAGGGTTTGAAACAGAAACCGAGTTGACGGTTCATGCGCTTGAACTGCGCATGCCATACGGTGAAGTTTCTACACCTTATGGTTCACGGCCAGAGGGCTCAACCAGCAAGCTATCAACCTATAAAGATGGAATTAAGATCCTTCGCACAATCATAAATTTATATGTAAGTGAAAGACCATTTATTTTCTTTAGCTTAGTTGCACTATTTTTAGCTGCTCTCTCGCTAACTTTTTTTAGCGGCATTCTTGTGGATTATATTGACACTGGATTAGTACCTCGTCTCCCAACTGCAATTCTTTCTGTCGGATTGATGTTATCAGCAATAATATCTTTCTTTAGTGGTTTGGTATTAAGTACAGTAACATTAGGCAGGAATGAGACAAAGCGACTTGTATATCTTTCAATACCACAGACTACTCCTAAAGAATAATATGAAAGCGATCAGAGATTTGTTCTTTTTTGGTGTTGCTGGAGTGTGCGGTTTTTTGATCGATTCAGGGGCTTTGTATTTTCTTAAGCCCTATGTTGGGATATATTTTGGTCGGCTAATTTCTTTTTTATTAGCTGTGATTGTTACATGGCTGTTTAATCGAAATATCACCTTTAAAGATAAAAGTATTGATAAAAGTCTGATTTCTGAATTTCTGCATTATCTATCATTGATGGTCGTAGGAGGCGCCATTAATCTTGGTTCTTTTTACCTACTGGTTAGTTATGTGGATCAGATCAGAGAATGGCCTGTGATAGCAGTTGCTTTAGGTAGCATAGCTGGGATGATGGCGAATTATATTTCGAGTCGATATTTTCTTTACAAAAAACGATGTTGAGAATGGTCTAAAAAATATTTTCTGCGAATCCATAGTAGCCATAACAAATTTAGTTATGGCTACTAACAGAGTTTAATCTCACACCCCCAGCCGATCCCGCAACGCATACCACACCGCGCCCATCGCGGTCAGCGGCACGCTGAAGCGCCGGCCGCCGGGAAAGGGCAGGTGGGGCAGGCGGGCAAAGGCATTGAACCGCTCGGCGTTGCCGCGCAGCAGTTCGCTGATCAGCCTGCCGGAGAGATGGGTGCTGGTCACGCCGTGACCGCTGTCGCCCTGCATAAAATAGACGTTGTTCTCCAGCTGGCCAAACTGTGGCATGCGCGACAGCGTCAGCAGGAAATTACCACTCCAGCCAAAGTCCAGCTTCACGTTCTGCAACTGGGGAAAAGTGCGCCGCAGCTTAGGCCGGATCAGGGCTTCGATATCTGCGGGTTCGCGTGCGCCATAGACGACGCCGCCGCCATAGAGCAGGCGGTTGTCGGCGGTCAGACGGAAATAGTCCAGCAGGTAGTTACAATCTTCGACGCAGTAGTTGTTCGGCAGCAGCGACAGGGCCTGATCCGGCGACAGCGGCTCGGTCGCGACAATCTGCGATCCGCACGGCATACTTTTCCGGCTCAGTCGCGGTTCCAGCTGGGGAGCCAGATAGGCGTTACCGGCGAAGATCACAAAGGTCGCGCTGACCTCACCCTGGGCTGTTTTCACCCGATTGGGAGAGCCATAAACCACCTTTGTGGCGGCCGACTGTTCATAGATGCGCCCGCCATGCCGCCGAATCGCCTCGGCTTCGCCCAGCGCCAGGTTCAGCGGATGCAGATGGCCGCCGCGCCGGTCCAGCAGACCCCCGGCATAACGTTCGGTCGCGACTTCGCGGCGAATGGCGCGCTCATCCAGCAGCTCCAGATCCTGGTTGCCATACTGCTGCCACAGCGCTTTCTGCTTCTCCAGATGCGCCATCTGGCGCGCATTCAGGGCCGCAAAGATGCCGCCAGGCCGGTAATCACAGTTAATGGCGTAACGATCGATGCGATCGCGGATGATCGCCGCCCCTTCGAACATCATATTGCCCAGCATTCGGGCGCTCTCTTTCCCGTAACGCTGCTCAATCACATCCACATCGCGACTGTAGGAGTTCACTACCTGACCGCCGTTTCGTCCGCTGGCTCCGAAGCCGACCCGCGCCGCCTCCAGCACCACCACATCGTAACCCACCTCGGTCAGATGAAGCGCCGCCGACAGGCCGGTAAAACCGCCGCCGATAATGCAGACGTCACACTGAATGCTCTCCTGTAATGTCGGCCACGGCGCATGGGGATTGGCGGTCGCTGCGTAATAACTCTCCACGTAATTCATAACAACCTCCAGGAAGCGCCTAAAAATTGGCTGGCGTGTGGGCACTGACAATGCGGCAGGGAATTTCAGCCCGATTCGTAAAGCTGTGTGGCAGGCCGGTATCGATGACGTAACTCTCTCCGGCCGTGAGATGAAACTGCTGACCGTTAATAACCAGTGTGATTTCGCCTTCCAGCAGCGTCCCGGTCTCTTCACCCGGATGCCGCAGCTTCTCGCCCGTGCTGGCGCCGGGCTGATAGGTCTCCAGCAGCATCCCCAGCGTGCGCTGTGTCTTGCCGTTGTCGATCAGCTTAAGCGAAACGCCCTGGCTGCCAATCTCCAGCAGCTCGCTGGCGCGGACAATCACCCTGGGCGCAGCGTCCGGTTTCGGTTCCGAAAAGAACTCTGACAGCGACAGCCCGTATACTTTCAGCAGCTTCTGCAGGGTACTGACGGCCGGGCTGACCTTATCCTGTTCGATGGTGCTGATGGCGCTGTGGGTCAGTCCGGCCAGTTCCGCCACACGCCGCTGCGACAGGCCCAGCGTCTGCCGGATCTGTGCCAGTCGGCGTCCCGGCGCCAGCGTGGCGTCACTCATCCTCTTTTCCTCTGTGATAGTGAAGGGCGGCCTGTATAAAGCCGCTGAACAGCGCCTGAGATCCTGCCGTCTGTTCCGGCTGCCATTCAGGATGCCACTGCACCGCCAGGGCAAAGGGATGATGGCGCAGGCTCACCGCCTCAATCAGCCCGTCCGGTGCGCGCGCTTCAACGCGCAGCTGCGGACCCGGCTCGCGGATACCCTGATGATGGAGTGAGTTAACCTGCAGCGGCGGGTGACTGCCGAGCAGCGTCGCCAGCAGGCCATCCGGCTCGATGACGACCGGATGCGCAGGCGCGTACTGCCGATCGAGCGGCTGCGTCTCATCTTCGTGATGCCCCTGCAGGCCCGGCTGTTCAGTGAGATCCCGCCAGAGCGCGCCGCCGTTTGCCACCACCAGCTCCTGCATCCCGCGGCAGATCCCAAACATCGGCATTTTGTGGCTGGTGGCCCAGGTAATCAGCTGAAAGGCGAGACGGTCGCGGCCGGGATCGGCGTGCGGCTCCTCGCCGGCCTCGCCATACTGCCAGGGTTCGATATTGCTGGGACTGCCGGTCAGCAGCAGACCATCCAGTACAGCCATAGCGTTTTCTGATAGATGAGGCGCTGCGAGCAGGCTGTGAGGCAAAGCGAGGGGGACGCCGCCCGCCTGGACGAGCGCATCGATATATTTGTTATGAACCGTCTGAGTGGCGTGGCCGCCCAGATCTTTCTGACACATCACTACGCCAATCAACGGCTTGTCAAAAATAATGCCCATCTCACGTCCTCGCATCGCTGTTCGAAATATCTACCGAAAGGGCACGTCTGGCGGTTAAGTGTGCAATATTTTTTCAATCTAG
>Ga0308156_1002164_pt1 | contig 18509 bp, 16 predicted proteins | sample PhyAR2_FD_201041 | JGI IMG/M metagenome (GOLD analysis project Ga0308156, IMG submission 201041) | Phyllosphere microbial communities from UC Gill Tract Community Farm, Albany, California, United States - DLSL A.R2 | ecosystem: Host-associated > Plants > Phyllosphere > Unclassified | place: USA... | reverse complement strand
GACCGCGAAGGGGAAGCCATTGCGTGGCACCTGCGGGAAGTGATCGGTGGTGATGACAAACGCTACAGCCGTGTAGTGTTTAACGAAATTACGAAGAATGCGATTCGTCAGGCGTTTGAGAAGCCGGGCGAACTGAATATTGACCGCGTAAACGCACAGCAGGCACGTCGCTTTATGGACCGCGTTGTGGGCTACATGGTCTCTCCACTGCTGTGGAAGAAGATTGCCCGTGGCCTGTCCGCAGGGCGTGTGCAATCCGTCGCCGTGCGTCTGGTCGTTGAGCGTGAGCGCGAAATTAAAGCCTTCGTGCCGGAAGAGTTCTGGGAAGTCGATGCCAATGTGACCACGCCTGGCGGTGACGCTCTGCCGCTGCAGGTGAGCCATCACAACGACAAGCCTTTCCGTCCAGAAAACCGCGATCAGACCATGGCCGCCGTAGCGCTGCTGGAAAAAGCACGCTATCAGGTGCTGGAACGTGAAGACAAACCGACCAGCAGCAAGCCAGGGGCACCGTTTATTACCTCCACGCTGCAACAGGCTGCAAGCACGCGTCTGGGTTATGGCGTGAAGAAGACCATGATGATGGCGCAGCGCCTGTATGAAGCGGGCTACATCACCTACATGCGTACCGACTCAACCAACCTGAGCCAGGACGCGGTCAGCATGGTGCGCGGCTACATCAGTGACAATTTCGGTAAGAAATACCTGCCTGAAAGCGCTAACCAGTTCGCCAGCAAAGAGAACTCTCAGGAAGCACACGAAGCGATTCGTCCTTCTGACGTCTCGGTGTTAGCGGAATCGCTGAAAGACATGGAAGCCGACGCGCAGAAGCTGTATCAGCTGATCTGGCGCCAGTTCGTGGCGTGCCAGATGACGCCAGCGCAGTACGACTCCACCACGCTGACCGTTGGCGCGGGTGAGTTCCGTCTCAAAGCGCGCGGTCGTATCCTGCGTTTCGACGGCTGGACGAAAGTGATGCCTGCGCTGCGTAAAGGTGATGAAGACCGGACGCTGCCGGCGGTGAACAAAGGTGACGAGTTGTCGCTTGTCGATCTGGTTCCGGCACAGCACTTCACCAAGCCGCCTGCGCGCTTTAGTGAAGCGTCCCTGGTGAAAGAGCTGGAAAAACGCGGTATTGGTCGTCCATCGACCTACGCGTCCATCATCTCGACCATTCAGGACCGCGGCTACGTGCGCGTTGAAAACCGCCGTTTCTATGCGGAAAAAATGGGTGAGATCGTCACTGACCGTCTGGAAGCAAACTTCCGCGAGTTGATGAACTACGATTTCACCGCGCAAATGGAAGACAGCCTCGACCAGGTTGCCAGCCATCAGGCGGAATGGAAAAAGGTACTCGATAGCTTCTTCAGCGACTTTACCGACCAGCTTGAAAAAGCGGAGAAAGACCCTGAAGAGGGCGGCATGCTGCCTAACCAGATGGTTCTGACCAGCATCGACTGTCCAACCTGCGGCCGCAAGATGGGGATCCGTACCGCAACCACGGGCGTATTCCTTGGCTGCTCCGGCTATGCGCTGTCACCAAAAGAGCGCTGCAAAACCACCATCAACCTGGTGCCTGAGAACGAAGTTCTCAACGTGCTGGAGGGTGACGATGCGGAAACTAACGCTCTGCGTGCCAAACGCCGCTGCAAGAAATGCGGCACGGCAATGGACAGCTACCTGATCGATCCAAAACGTAAGCTGCACGTTTGCGGTAATAACCCAACGTGTGACGGGTATGAGATCGAAGAGGGCGAGTTCCGCATTAAAGGCTATGACGGCCCGATTGTGGAATGCGAAAAGTGCGGTTCTGAAATGCACCTGAAAATGGGGCGTTTCGGTAAGTACATGGCCTGTACCAACGACGAGTGTAAAAACACGCGCAAAATTCTGCGTAACGGCGAAGTGGCTCCTCCTAAGGAAGATCCGGTTCCGCTGCCAGAACTGCCGTGCGAGAAATCAGACGCGTATTTCGTGCTGCGTGATGGTGCCGCAGGGGTCTTCCTGGCCGCCAACACCTTCCCGAAATCGCGTGAAACGCGCGCGCCGCTGGTGGAAGAGTTGCATCGCTTCCGCGATCGTCTGCCTGAGAAACTGCGTTATCTGGCCGATGCGCCACAGCAGGATCCGGAAGGCAACAAAACCGTGGTACGGTTTAGCCGTAAAACTAAGCAGCAGTATGTTGCGGCAGAGAAAGAGGGTAAAGCGACCGGATGGTCAGCCTTCTTTGTCGATGGCAAATGGGTTGAAGGCAAGAAATAATCTTCCCTTACCGTAACTTACCTGTAAAAGGGCCGGATTTCCGGCCCTTTTTTATTGCCTTGTTATTATTTTTTGTTCCGTACTATACAGTCAGGCTATAAATGATATAGTGGTTATAGTTAACCTGTTTCTTATTATTAAATCGTCTTAAGCGATTGACCGCATGCGCTAAATCGGATGGTCTGGCATGAAATTACAGCAGCTTCGTTATATCGTTGAGGTGGTGAATCATAACCTTAACGTCTCTTCTACCGCCGAGGGGTTGTATACCTCGCAACCGGGCATCAGCAAACAAGTTCGTATGCTGGAGGATGAGTTAGGTATCCAGATATTTGCCCGCAGCGGTAAGCATCTCACCCAGGTGACGCCTGCGGGGCAGGAAATCATCCGCATTGCGCGTGAAGTCCTCTCTAAAGTCGACGCGATTAAGTCGGTGGCAGGGGAACACACCTGGCCGGATAAAGGTTCGCTGTATATTGCCACGACGCATACCCAGGCGCGCTATGCGCTACCCGGCGTTATCAAAGGCTTTATCGAGCGTTATCCTCGCGTCTCTTTGCATATGCATCAGGGCTCGCCAACGCAAATTGCTGAAGCCGTTTCCAAGGGGAATGCAGATTTTGCCATCGCCACCGAAGCGCTTCACCTGTATGACGATCTGGTGATGCTTCCATGCTATCACTGGAACCGTTCTATCGTGGTGACCCCCGATCACCCCCTGGCGGGCAAAGGGTCGGTCACTATCGAAGAGCTGGCGCAATATCCGCTGGTAACGTATACGTTTGGCTTTACCGGACGGTCCGAGCTTGATACGGCCTTTAATCGGGCAGGGTTAACGCCGCGCATTGTCTTTACCGCGACGGACGCCGACGTGATTAAAACCTATGTGCGGCTTGGTCTGGGAGTGGGCGTTATTGCCAGCATGGCGGTGGATCCGGTGTCAGACCCTGACCTGGTGCGTCTTGATGCGCATGATGTTTTCAGTCATAGCACCACAAAGATTGGCTTCCGTCGCAGCACCTTCCTGCGCAGCTATATGTATGATTTTATTCAGCGCTTTGCCCCTCATTTAACGCGTGACGTGGTTGATACCGCCGTTGCATTACGCTCAAATGAAGATATTGAAGAGATGTTTAAAGACATCAAACTCCCCGAAAAATAATCACACCCGGTATCTTTCCCTTAGGGAAAGATACCGAAATAACGCCTCAAAGCTAAATTAGAATTATCATCATCTGCGTATCCCCTGTCATATAATGTCATTATCCATTTAATTCGTAAGGTTATAATGTCGTGAATTGGCGACAAAAGTAGAAACTAATTTACGCCTTCGCAAATTTTTCTTTTCAATTATTTATTTCTGGTCAAAAGATTGAATATTTCATACCTTCCGGTGCGTAAATTCACTGGCTTTTCGGCTAAAGTTTCTTTAGGATTTATCTCAACAGATGATTAATTGTACCAATTGTTTGGTCCTAAATGATAAGCGATGTCGATTGTATGAGGTTAGCAATGCCTTCAGGAAGTGAAGAACCGCAAAGGGATCCTGCGCTCAAGCGTAAAGCCTGGCTGGCGGTCTTTCTCGTCTCTACCCTGTTTTGGGTGGTGGTTGCTCTCCTGGCCTGGAAATATTGGGGTTAAATATGGCAGTGACGGTACGTACAGAAACGGTAAAACAGATGTGTCAGCATCGTGACAACGGCCACAGAGGGCGTAAAGCACCTGCGACTGTTGTACCCGCGTCCTGGAAACTGACGCCGCAGCAGCAAGCGTTTATTGATGTGTTCGCAGAAGACGAACCCAAAAAACAATAATTTAGTTAATTGCGTAATGATGCAAATAGTCCGAATATCGACTCTGCACTTTCGTACTCTTTAATAAATACACATCAGCAATATAGCACTGAGGACTTACCTCGGAACTTTTAATAAATAATGCCTGGTGTCCCTATGATGAATAACATGACGTCTCACAAATACTGGTCATGGATCGGCGTTTTTACCGTGTCGATTCTGTTCTGGAGTCAGCTCATCTGGTTGGCCCTCCACTAAATTGTAAAACCTCGCTAAGGCGGGGTTTTTTGTTTTTCCTTTCTGGACCAATCCTAAATTTATCAATTTGGGTTGTTATCAAAACGTTACGACATCTTTGTGTTATCTTTAATTACGGCCCTGATGATTGTCGGGGCATCTCTGTGATTAAGGAGGAGCTTATGTCGTTAACCCTACGCGAAGCCAGTAAGGATACGTTACAGGCAGAAAATAAAACCTGGCATTACTACAGCCTGCCGCTGGCTGCCAGAACGCTTGGGGACATTTCGCGTTTACCCAAGTCATTGAAAGTTTTACTGGAAAATCTATTGCGCTGGCAGGACGGTGACTCTGTCACCCTCGATGATATCCAGGCGCTGGCAGGGTGGCTGGAAAATGCCCATGCCGACAGAGAAATCGCCTACCGCCCGGCCAGGGTGCTGATGCAGGACTTTACCGGTGTTCCTGCCGTCGTTGATTTAGCCGCGATGCGCGAGGCCGTTAAGCGTCTCGGCGGAGATACGGCAAAAGTGAATCCGCTTTCCCCTGTTGACCTCGTCATTGACCACTCCGTAACCGTTGACCGCTTTGGTGATGACGACGCCTTTGGCGAAAACGTGCGTCTGGAGATGGAGCGCAACCACGAGCGCTACGTGTTCCTGAAGTGGGGGCAGCAGGCGTTCAGCCGGTTTAGCGTGGTCCCGCCGGGGACCGGTATTTGTCACCAGGTTAACCTTGAATATCTGGGTAAAGCCGTCTGGAGTGAATTGCAGGATAAAGAGTGGGTCGCCTATCCGGACACGCTGGTGGGCACGGACTCCCATACCACCATGATCAACGGTCTGGGCGTGCTGGGCTGGGGCGTCGGGGGTATCGAAGCGGAAGCGGCCATGCTCGGCCAGCCGGTGTCCATGCTTATCCCTGACGTGGTAGGCTTCAAGCTCACCGGCAAGCTGTCTGAAGGCATTACCGCCACCGATCTGGTGCTCACCGTCACCCAGATGCTGCGTAAGCATGGTGTGGTGGGCAAGTTTGTAGAATTCTACGGGGATGGTCTGGATTCGCTGCCGCTGGCCGACCGCGCCACCATTGCCAATATGGCGCCGGAATACGGTGCTACCTGCGGCTTTTTCCCCATCGATGACGTCACGCTGGAATACATGCGCCTTAGCGGGCGCAGCGAAGAGCAGGTCGCGCTGGTGGAGGCCTATACCAAAGCGCAGGGCATGTGGCGAAACCCGGGCGATGAACCGGTCTTCACCAGCACGCTTGAACTCGATATGGGAAGCGTTGAGGCGAGCCTCGCCGGACCGAAACGTCCGCAGGATCGGGTTGCGTTGAGTGACGTGCCAAAAGCCTTTGCCGCCAGCAATGCCCTGGAAGTGAACGTGGCGCAGAAAGATCACCGTCCGGTCGACTATGTTCTGAACGGACATCAGTATCAGCTCCCGGATGGCGCGGTTGTTATTGCGGCTATTACCTCCTGTACCAACACCTCGAACCCCAGCGTCTTAATGGCGGCCGGTCTGCTGGCGAAAAAGGCGGTAGAGCTTGGGCTAAAACCTCAGCCATGGGTCAAGGCCTCGCTGGCACCGGGTTCCAAAGTGGTATCGGATTACCTGGCGCAGGCCAAACTGACGCCCTACCTTGACGAACTGGGCTTTAACCTCGTGGGCTACGGCTGTACGACCTGTATTGGTAACTCCGGCCCGCTGCCTGAACCCATTGAAACGGCGATCAGGCAGGGTGACCTGACGGTAGGCGCGGTCCTGTCCGGTAACCGAAACTTTGAAGGGCGTATTCACCCGCTGGTGAAAACCAACTGGCTCGCCTCACCGCCGCTGGTTGTGGCATATGCCCTTGCAGGGAACATGAATATCAACCTGGCGACCGACCCGATTGGTCACGATCGCAAGAACGATCCTGTATACCTGAAAGATATCTGGCCATCTTCACGTGAAATCGCGCTGGCCGTTGAAAAGGTCTCAACCGAGATGTTCCGCAAAGAGTATGCGGAGGTCTTTGAAGGCACGCCGGAGTGGAAAACCATCAACGTCGTGGGCTCAGATACCTACGACTGGCAGGATGACTCGACCTATATTCGTCTGTCGCCGTTCTTTGATGAGATGCTGGCCGAGCCGGCACCGCTTAAGGATATCCACGGCGCGCGCATACTGGCGATGCTGGGAGATTCCGTCACGACCGACCATATCTCTCCGGCGGGGAGTATCAAAGCCGATAGCCCGGCAGGCCGTTATCTGCAAAGCCGGGGCGTCGAACGCCGCGATTTTAACTCCTACGGATCGCGTCGCGGTAATCATGAAGTCATGATGCGCGGAACGTTTGCCAACATCCGCATTCGTAACGAAATGGTCCCGGGCGTGGAAGGGGGCATGACGCGCCATCTGCCGGGGACGGAAGTCGTTTCGATCTATGATGCGGCGGTCAAATATCAACAGGAAGGAACGCCGCTGGCAGTGATCGCCGGGAAAGAGTACGGTTCCGGCTCCAGCCGCGACTGGGCGGCGAAAGGTCCGCGTCTGCTTGGCGTTCGCGTGGTCATCGCCGAATCGTTCGAACGTATTCACCGCTCGAATCTGATCGGTATGGGGATCCTGCCGCTTGAGTTTCCGCAGGGCGTGACGCGTAAAACGCTTGGACTGACCGGGGAAGAGCAGATTGAGATTAGCGGTCTGCAAAACCTGCAGCCGGGTAAAACGGTGCCGGTGAAGTTAACGCGGGCAGACGGGAAAATCGAGGTGCTGGATTGCCGGTGCCGTATTGATACGGCAACCGAGCTAACCTATTACCAGAACGACGGCATTTTACATTATGTGATTCGTAAGATGCTGGACTGATGAAACGAGCCCGGCACCCGTGCCGGGCTTTTTAGCATCACTCTTTCAGCAGATGGCCCATTTTCGCGGCTTTGGTATCCAGGTAGTGGGCGTTCTTCGGGTTACGGCCGACAATCAGCGGTACGCGCTCGACGATGTTGATCCCCGCTTCGGTCAGGATCTCCACTTTTTTCGGGTTATTGGTCAGCAGGCGAACTTCGTCGACGCCCAGCAGCTTGAACATATCGGCGCATAAGGTGAAGTCGCGTTCGTCAGCGGCAAAGCCAAGCTGATGGTTTGCTTCAACCGTATCGTAGCCCTGGTCCTGAAGCGCGTAGGCGCGGATTTTATTCAGCAGACCAATATTACGACCTTCCTGACGGTGATAAAGCAACACTCCGCGGCCTTCTTCTGCAATATGAGACAGGGCGGCTTCCAGCTGGAAACCACAATCACAGCGCAGGCTGAACAGCGCGTCGCCGGTAAGACACTCTGAATGGACGCGGGACAGAACCGGCGTCTGCCCTGAAATGTCACCATAAACCAGCGCGACATGATCCTGTCCGGTTGCCAGTTCTTCAAAACCCACCATCAGGAAATCGCCCCATGGGGTTGGCAGTTTGGCTTCTGCCACACGTTTAAGCTGCATGTGATTCTCCAGAGTAGGCTGACACGTTTCGTGCCTTTGCCCTGTTTTGCTTTCTGTATCAGTTCATTTTGCCACAAGCTCAGCAGGTTCGCCTAATGGGCACCATGCTATATGAACGTTAAACGCACGATCCGACATATCCACCAGGATGATTAATTTCAGTTATGATTGTGACGCTTAGCGAAAAAGGAGAAGACATGCTTTCAATCGCCAGACGTACGGCAGCAGGTGCGGCCATTTTACTGATTATGCCTCTGGCCGTATGGCTTTCAGGCTGGATGTGGCAGCCCGGGCATAATGCCACGTGGCTGAAAACGTTATACTGGATAACGGAAACGGTCACCCAGCCGTGGGGGATTATTACCCACGTACTCCTCTGCGCCTGGTTTCTGTGGTGTCTGCGCTTTCGTCTGCGCGCGGCGCTGATGCTCTTTGCGATCCTCGGGGGCGCTATCCTTGTCGGTCAGGGCGTGAAGTCCTGGGTTAAAGATCGCGTTCAGGAGCCGCGTCCTTTTGTCGTCTGGCTGGAAAAAACGCATCATGTTCCGGTAGATGAGTTCTACAATTTAAAGCGTAAAGATCGTGGCGCGCTGGTGAAAGAACAGCTTGCGGAACAGCAGGATATCCCGAAATTCTTGCGCAAACACTGGCAGAAAGAGACCGGGTTCGCGTTTCCTTCCGGCCACACCATGTTTGCGGCCAGCTGGGCGTTGCTGGGGGTTGGGCTGCTTTGGCCAAGGCGTCGAACGATCACTATCGTGGTTTTACTGATCTGGGCGACGGGGGTTATGGGCAGCCGCCTGCTGCTGGGAATGCACTGGCCGCGCGACCTGGTCGTCGCCACGCTCATCTCATGGCTGCTGATTATGATGGCGACCTGGCTCACTGAACGATTCTGCGGCCCGCTAACGCCACCGCCAGAAGAGAAAGAAGAAATAGCCGAAAGGGACCAGACAGACGCCTGACGGTTGATATTCCGCATTTTGCCCATACATCCATGACCTGCGCGTCACTTTTTCCGTTTCGCGCTCGTCGCTAAAATGGTAGTTTATAAGGCTGATTGCGGTGAATTGAACACACTTTATTCGCTTGAACCACATAACGGGAAGTAATGTGAAATATTTACTCATTTTCTTACTGGTATTGGCGATTTTTGTCATTTCAGTCACGTTGGGTGCACAAAACGATCAGCAGGTGACGTTTAACTATCTGCTGGCTCAGGGTGAGTATCGCGTCTCGAGCCTGCTGGCGGTCTTATTTGCTGCCGGCTTTGCCATTGGCTGGCTGGTTTGCGGTCTGTTCTGGCTGAAAGTCCGTGTTTCTCTTGCGCGCGCTGAACGTAAAATTAAGCGACTCGAAAATAACATTGCCCCTGCGTCTGACATTCCGGAAAGCTCTGGTGTGCCGGTCGTGAAGGAATAATCGACTATGCTGGAGTTGTTGTTTCTGCTTTTGCCTGTAGCCGCAGCCTATGGCTGGTATATGGGCCGCAGAAGTGCGCAACAAACAAAACAGGATGAGGCCAACCGGCTCTCCCGCGACTACGTTGCGGGGGTGAACTTCCTCCTGAGCAATCAGCAGGACAAAGCGGTAGACCTGTTCCTCGATATGCTGAAAGAGGATACGGGGACGGTTGAAGCGCATCTCACCCTGGGCAACCTGTTCCGCTCGCGCGGCGAGGTCGATCGCGCCATTCGTATTCACCAGACCCTGATGGAAAGCGCCTCGCTGACCTACGATCAACGTCTCCTTGCGGTGCAACAGCTGGGGCGGGATTACATGGCCGCGGGGTTGTACGATCGCGCTGAAGATATGTTCGCGCAGCTGGTGGATGAAACAGATTTCCGCATCGGCGCGTTGCAGCAACTCCTGCAGATTTATCAGGCAACCAGCGACTGGCAGAAAGCCATTGATACCGCTGAACGTCTGGTGAAGCTGGGTAAAGATAAGCAGCGCGTTGAGATCGCCCATTTCTACTGTGAGCTCGCTCTTCAGCAGATGGGCAACGACGACATGGATAAAGCCATGGCGCTGCTGAAGAAAGGCGCCGCGGCGGACCGCAACAGCGCGCGCATCTCCATCATGATGGGGCGCGTCTTTATGGCGAATGGCGACTACGCCAAAGCCGTTGAAAGCCTGCTGCGGGTTATCGACCAGGACAAAGAGCTGGTCAGTGAAACGCTGGAAATGCTGCAAACCTGCTATCAACAGCTGGACAAGCAGGAAGAGTGGGTAGCGTTCCTGCGTCGCTGCGTGGAAGAGAATACCGGCGCCACCGCTGAACTGATGCTCTCAGACGTCGTTGAGCAGTATGAGGGGAGCGACACCGCGCAGGTTTATATTACGCGTCAGCTGCAGCGTCATCCGACCATGCGGGTATTCCACAAGCTGATGGATTACCATCTGAACGACGCTGAAGAAGGGCGCGCCAAAGAGAGCCTGATGGTGCTGCGCGACATGGTTGGCGAACAGGTGCGCAGCAAGCCGCGCTATCGTTGCCAGAAGTGTGGTTTTACCGCGTATACGCTCTACTGGCACTGTCCTTCCTGCCGCGCCTGGTCCACCATCAAGCCAATCCGCGGCCTGGACGGGCAGTAATTTTTTAAAACGCCGTATTTTAGTTACAACATACTGATCATTTTTCCCGTATCCTGAACTCCGTGCGGTTTGCCGGCCTGGCAGGCGCGTAAATGGATCCTGTCAATTTGCGGCGTCGGCAGGTAGAATGCTGGCCGTTTATCTGTTCCGCGCCGCTGCGCGCCCATAGACGAAAAGGGCTGGTCATGACGTCTGTTACATCCTCCACTTCCCGCGTAATTACGGATTCTCCTGTTGTTGTTGCGCTTGATTACAATAAGCGTGACGCTGCATTGGCGTTTGTCGACGGCATCGACCCTCGCGACTGCCGTCTGAAAGTTGGCAAAGAGATGTTCACGCTGTTTGGACCGCAAATCGTTCGCGATCTGCAGCAGCGCGGCTTTGACGTTTTCCTCGACCTGAAATTCCACGATATCCCGAATACCACGGCGCACGCCGTTGCCGCAGCCGCAGAGCTGGGCGTATGGATGGTCAACGTCCACGCATCGGGTGGGGCAAGAATGATGACGGCCGCCCGCGAGGCGCTCCTGCCGTTCGGTAAAGATGCACCGTTGCTGATTGCGGTCACGGTGCTGACCAGTATGGACGAAAACGATCTTCGCGACTTGGGCGTGACGTTGTCACCCGCCGAGCATGCCGAACGTCTCGCGCGTCTGACGCAGCATTGCGGCCTGGATGGCGTTGTCTGCTCCGCGCAGGAAGCGGTACGTTTCAAATCAGTGCTGGGCCAGGATTTTAAACTGGTTACGCCGGGTATCCGTCCTGCAGGCAGCGAAGTGGGCGATCAGCGCCGCATTATGACGCCTGAGCAGGCGCTAGCTGCTGGCGTTGACTATATGGTCATCGGGCGTCCGGTGACGCAGTCTGCCAACCCGGCTGAGACGCTTAAGGCTATCAACGCATCGCTGAAAAAGGGGGCCTAATGACCGATTCCAACAGCCGTCTGGTCTATTCAACCGACAGCGGGCGTATAGACGAGCCGAAAGCGAAAGTGGAACGTCCTAAGGGGGACGGCATCGTTCGGATCCAGCGCCAGACCAGTGGACGAAAAGGGAAAGGGGTTTGCCTTATCTCCGGCATTGACCTGGGTGATGCTGAACTGGCAAAGCTGGCGGCCGAGTTGAAAAAGAAATGTGGCTGCGGCGGCGCCGTGAAAGACGGCATTATTGAAATCCAGGGAGATAAGCGCGATTTAATAAAATCTCTGCTGGAAGCCAAAGGGATGAAAGTCAAACTGGCAGGCGGTTAAAATAAATGAGCCACGGCAAATGCCGTGGCTCGTGTTATATACGTGCGTATGTCAGACCTGAAATGCGTTCAAATATCGCAATACCGGGGAAGGCTTAGATAATAATTATTTGCCAACCTGGTGACCGATAATACCACCGACAGCAGCGCCACCTAATGTACCCAGCGTACTACCATCCGTTAATACTGCACCACCGAGAGCACCGGCACCGGCACCAATAGCGGTGTTACGGTCACGTTTAGACCAGTTAGAGCACGCGCTCAGGGACATTGCTACAGTGATTGCCAGAACAGCGGCGGCTAATTTTTTGCTGGTTAAGGTCATAATACTTTCTCCTGAATTATCGATTCACGGAAAGATGTACACGTTAAGTATAGACGAATCGAATACTTAATTCTGTTCTCCGTGAAAGCTGGTCGCGCAGGCGTTACGTAATCACGCAGGTGATAGTCACTTCCTGTTATATCGCTAACATTAATTTTACGACTTTAATGCAGGTTAAACAGGTAAAAACTCTTAAAGAAGTACCAGGAATCATCTCAGAGAAAGAAGGGCGTATGCGCCCGAAATTCGGGCGCGGAGGGAACTCAGGCGGTCGTTTTAATTATATTGACGATCAGCCCGTCATCTTCCAGTTTATTACGGTGCGCATCGCTCAACCGTTCATCGGTAATCACGCGGCTAAAGCGTGAAACCGGGCCCATCGTATAAGGGTGAACGGCGCCAAATTTAGAACTGTCGGTGAGCACAATGGCTTCACACTCTTTTTCCAGCACGGCATTCACGACGTCAGAGCGCATCATATCCCGGCCGGTAAAACCTGTCTCCGGCTGCCAGCCGTCAATCCCGATAAAGGCCTTGCTGAAATGAACCTGCTGGACATACTGACGGGTCAGCGGGCCTACCATGCTTTCACTTTTTTTCTGGTAAATACCGCCCAGCAGAATCACCTCGCAGCGCGTCTCTTTGAGCAAATGCGCGATATAGCTGCTGACGGTGATGATGGTAACGTCTTTTTGATCGGCAAGCGTGCGCGCCAGAAGGGCATTGCTGCTGCCGTTTTCAATAAAGACGGTCTCGCCGTTGTTCACCAGGGACGCGGCAAATTCCGCCAGTTCACGTTTGAGCGCGTAGTTATTCATCATGCGCGTCTCGACGTCATCACTGTCCAGCGGGACAGCATATCCGTGAGCGCGACGCAGGTAGCTCTGTTTTTCCAGCAGATTAAGATCCTGACGGATGGTGACTTCAGAAACGCCGGTGGTTTTAGCGAGATCGACTACGCTTACGCGTCCCTGATCGATGACCATCTGCAAAATGAGTTGTTGTCGGGAATTCATAGCATCCATTTAATAAAGCGAAACGAGGTCGGAGACGGTGGGATTAAACTTCCCACGGCGCTTTTGGCTGTCTGTTTTCTGGCGCATCGTCAGCACCATTCTGAGCAAGAAGTTCAGACTTCAGGATCTCGAGATTACGGATAGCAGAGTGATAATCGCCCGCCACCAGGATATCCAGCACGGTATCAATTCGTTGTGCTACAGCTTGTGCGTCAATAGTCGACATAATCTCACCCCAGGCGCGAAAAGTTAATATTTTCAATGATGCAGAAATTAGGTTCAAAAGAGAAGGGAAAAAATGCAATAACTAAATTACATAAACGTAAGTGATAAATTTATTCCCCCTCATGCAGCAGGCTTAATGACTGGATTAGTCTAAAACTGCGCGCAAGGCGCTTTTTTATAAGAGGAATTAGACTATGACAGTTATCAATCAGCCTACCTGCACACTGTTTACCGATACTGAACGGTTCACGCAGCTGTCAGGATATTACGAGGCGGAGCGTCACACGGTCTGGATGATGCTGCGGGCTCAGCCACGTCCTTGCTTTAACCATGCGTTAATAGAGGAGATCATGAACTTTTCATGGCTGGTTCGCCAGTCTGGGTTTGCGGTTGATTTTTGGGTAACCGGATCGCTGGTTCCCGAGATGTACAATACGGGCGGAGATTTACAGTTCTTCGTCGAGTGCATTCAGAACGGACGTCGGGAAGCGTTACGGGCGTACGCTCGCGCCTGCGTTGATTGCGTCCATGCGGCCTCACGGGGGTTTGATACGGGAGCCATCACTCTGGCAATGGTAGAAGGCAGTGCGTTAGGGGGCGGGTTTGAGGCCGCTCTGGCGCACCATTTCGTCCTGGCTCAGCGCGATGCCCGTTTAGGTTTCCCGGAGATAGCCTTCAACCTGTTTCCGGGTATGGGAGGATATTCCCTGGTTGCACGCCGTGCAGGCATGAAGCTGGCGGAGGAACTCATCTACAAAGGGGAATCCCATACGGCTGAATGGTACGAGCAGCACGGGCTGGTGGATGTCCTGTTTGAACCGGGACAAAGCTATGTCTCCACCCGAACCTTCATCGATACGCTGCGGCCAAAACTGAATGGCGTAAGGGCGATGCTGCGCGCCCGTACGCGCGTTCTGCAATTGCCCCGCAGTGAACTGATGGACATCACGGAAGACTGGGTTGATGCCGCTTTCTGCCTGGAGCCGAAAGATATCGCCTACATGGAGCGTCTGGTCACGCTGCAAAACCGCCATCACGCGGCGGGCCTGCGTAAAGCCAGTTAACGTTGATTTCGCGCTTGATATCGTTTTAGCCATCGCTCGAATGCGGCAGCGGGCATCGGCTTAGCAAACAGAAAACCCTGCCGTTCGTTGACGCCGTTCTTGGTCAGAAAGGCGTCTTCTTTTGCATTCTCCACACCCTCGGCAATCACCTGCAGATTTAACGCCTGCGCCACCGCGACGATAGCGCGCACCAGTGACTGGGAAATAGACTGCTTATGAATATCCCTGACGAAAGATTGATCGAGCTTAATGGCGTCGATAGGGAAGCGGGCCAGCTGAGAAAGGGAAGAGTAGCCGGTGCCAAAATCATCCAGATGAATTTGCGCCCCGAGTCGGCTGAACTGCTGGATCACGGACAGCGCCAGCTCTTCATTTTCGATAAGACAGCTTTCGGTCAACTCAACGTCGACCGGGCAGTATTCAAAATTCAGATCCTTCAGCGCCTGCTTTAAGTCGCTGAAGATGGTCTGGTCGGCCAGCTGGCGTGCAGAGACGTTCACCGCCACGCGCAGGTTTATTCCCTTATCGCGCCATTTTGCCACCTGGCGAACCACGTCGAGCATCACCCAGCGGCCCAGCGGCACAATCAACCCCGACTCCTCGGCATAAGAGATAAACTCCAGCGGCGGGATCAGGCCGCGTTCTGGCGATTGCCAGCGTACCAGCGCTTCAAGGCTTCTGACTTCTCCACGCCAGGTTATTTTCGGCTGATAGTGGATCAGAAGCTGATCGTTATCCAGCGCCTTGCGCAGGTTGGTATCCAGCCAGAGATACTCAAATACGCGCTGGTTCATCTCGGGGGAGAAGACGCAGAACTTGCCCCGGCCGTTCTCTTTGGCGGTGTACATGGCGGTATCGGCGTTGCGAATGACGCTTTCCCGGTCGTTCCCGTGCTGCGGGGCGAGGGCGATACCCAGAGAGCAGCCGGTATAAATCTCAATCAGACCGATTCGGAACGGCTGGCGCAGACGGGTTAAAATGCGCGACGCCATCGCCTCCAGAGAGCCCTGAGAGGTATTGGTGGCCATGACGATAAACTCATCGCCGCCAAGACGCGCCAGCACCTGTTCTTCATCCAGACAGCTCAAAATGGCGAGGGCGACAGCCTGCAACAGCTGATCGCCAAACATATGCCCGTAAGCGTCGTTGACCTTTTTAAAGTTATCCAGATCGAGATACACCACGCCCACATGCGTGTCGCCGCGGTTATCGATGGCGTCAGAAATCAGATCGTGGATCGCATTGCGGTTTGGCAGGCCGGTGATGGTATCGGTATTGGCCAGCACGCGCAGCCGCTCCTGAGCGCGGCGCTCCTCGGTAATATCGGTCCCGGAACAGATAAGGAAAATTTCATTTTTACCGCTGCCGCTGTGCACGAATTTGTTTCTGAACAGAAACAGGCGCTGCCCTTTACGCGTTTTGATCCAGCGTTCGACTTCGTAGGAGCTGCCGTTGCGAAAAAAGCCGGTAATATTGCGCTTTGAGGCTGCCGCTTCGCTGCGGCTCATAAACAGCTTAAATACGTTCTGACCAATGACTTCTTGCTCTTTCAGGCCGGTGTACTCTTCACTAAGCCGGTTAAAACGCTGAATATTGCCGTGCTGATCGAGAATAACAATGACGGAGTTGGCCTCAGAGACAACCTGCTCCGCGAAAGAGAGCCCCTGAGCCAGATCGCGCGCTACGGAGGGCGTATCGTTCCAGGCGGAAGCGGTGCCTGCCCACTCGTTGCGGGTAATTTTACGGCCCACAAGATGAACCGGGACATCTTCTCCGTACAGGGAGAGCGACATGGAAATGCTGGAGGTAATAACGGTTAAATGACGGATGAGATCGGCCTGTTCATCGTCCAGCGCCACGACCTGAGTGACATCGGCATTTTCGCTGGTGGAAAGGTGCAGAGCGTTGCTGTCAGCTGACAGGCGCCACCACGGGCTGTGAGTTCCCATGTAGCGAAACAGCAAATTCTGCTCCAGATCGTCCATCATGTTTTCTCCCGCAGCTGTTCATTAGCGCACAAATTATTCATTTGCTGTCGACTTTTCCGTTGAGAAACAGCGGCAAAACCGAAGTGAACCTGTTGTTTTTCCCTGCTTTCTTATAATAAAACGAGTCAGGTTAAAAAGGATACTGAGCGTATAGAAATTCACGTAACCGAATATAACAACACTCTTTTACTGTAGATAATTATGGCGATTTTGGGCGAAGGGATACTGAAAATAGTAAGGAAAAATAATGATTTTGTGGCGGGGATAAAAAGAAAAATTGTCGGCCCTTCCGGAAAGGAAACGGCCGACAATTGAACCGGTTATCAGGCGACAGGGCGCGCGATAATACTGCGGGTTTCCATGCGAACTTCGGCGATAGTGACGTCAATCACGTCGGTGACTTTGTAAACTGTTTCACCTTTAATTTGCACGGTACCGTTTTCCTGGCTACAGACCATTTCGTCACGAACCGCATGCAGGAAAGGCGCAGGAATAAACGCGACAGCACCGTTATCGACCAGGCGGACGCGCATGCCCCCGCGGCTGATATCGATGATCTCTGCGGCGAAACGGGTATCCGTACCGGCTTTATCCTGCAGGAAGCGTGCGTACAGCCAGTCTCCAACGTCACGTTCCGCCATGCGGTTCAGGCGGCGGCGATCGGCCATCTGCAGCGTGGTGTCCTCCTGAGGACGGGCAATGGTTTCACCTTTGATAATCGCTTTCAGCAGACGGTGGTTAACCATATCGCCATACTTACGGATCGGCGATGTCCAGGTGGCATAAGCTTCGAGTCCAAGGCCAAAGTGCGGGCCAGGCTCGGTGCTTATTTCAGCGAAGGACTGGAAGCGACGAATGCGGCTGTCCAGGAAGCCCGACGGCTGCGCGTCCAGCTCGCGGCGAAGCTTGCAGAAGCCCGGCAGCGTCAGCACTTCTTCCGGATCAACGTGCACATCGTGATTTTTCAGCAGCGCCGCCAGCGCTTCGGTATTCGCCGGATCAAACCCGGTGTGGACGTTGTAAATGCCAAAGCCCAGCCTGTCGCGCAGCACGCGTGCGGCACAGATGTTGGCGGAAATCATCGCCTCTTCAACGATGCGGTTCGCAATGCGTCGCGGTTCGGCCACGATGTCCAGCACTTCGCCTTTCTCGCCCAGAACAAAGCGATAATCCGGGCGGTCTTTGAACACCAGCGCGTGGGTTTTACGCCACTCGCCGCGGTTCAGGCAGATGCGATGCAGCAGACGGATTTGCGCGGCAATGGCGTCTGATTCAGGTTTCCAGCTACCGGTATTTTCAAGCCAGTCGGAGACGTTATCGTAGGCCAGCTTGGCTTTCGATTCGATGGTAGCGGCAAAGAACTCGATATCGTCTTCAATCGCGCCATCTGCGGCGATAGTCATGCGGCAGGCAAGGACCGGGCGCACTTCATTTGGACGCAGCGAGCAGAGATCGTCTGACAATTCGCGCGGCAGCATCGGAATATTGAAGCCCGGCAGGTAGTTGGTGAACGCACGGATTTTCGCCGCGTCATCAAGCTTGCTGCCTTCGGCAATCCAGGCGGTTGGATCGGCAATGGCAACGGTCAGATGCAGTTTGCCATCGGCGCTCTCTTCAGCGTACAGCGCGTCATCCATATCTTCCGTGCTGGCGCTGTCGATGGTGACAAACTCCAGCGCGGTGAGATCGCGGCGCGTCAGACCTTCGTCCTGCATCTCGGTCGCTACGCCGTTCGGCGCTTCTTTTTCAAGATTATGGCGTGCCAGCGTGACCCACCATGGTACGAAATGGTCGGCGCCAAAGGTAATGAACTGGGTCAGCTCAGCATAAAAACCGCGATCGCCTTTCAGAGGATGACGGCGCATTTCTGCTACGGCCCAGTCACCTTCTTTAAAATCATGCTCAACGCCACGGGCGGCGCGGCAGGGAATGGCATCTTTCAGCAGGGGATGATCCGGCACGATAGCAAGACGATCGTCTTTTCTCTGCACCTTACCCACAAAACGGGTCAGGAACGGTTCGATCAGTTCTTCCGGCTCGGCAGACTCGCGGTCCTTCTCGGTATGAATGACGGCCATGACGCGATCGCCATGCATCACTTTCTTCATCTGCGGTGGCGGAATGAAGTAGCTTTTCTGCGCGTCAACCTCAAGGAAGCCAAAGCCCTTTTCCGTGGCTTTTACGACCCCTTCTGCACGCGGCGTCTGGGAATGCAGTTGCTGTTTAAGCTGCGCTAGCAGCGGGTTGTCCTGAAACATAATGTTCTA
>Ga0308156_1002155_pt1 | contig 18543 bp, 18 predicted proteins | sample PhyAR2_FD_201041 | JGI IMG/M metagenome (GOLD analysis project Ga0308156, IMG submission 201041) | Phyllosphere microbial communities from UC Gill Tract Community Farm, Albany, California, United States - DLSL A.R2 | ecosystem: Host-associated > Plants > Phyllosphere > Unclassified | place: USA... | reverse complement strand
TCGGCCTCGGTCACCGGCTGGCGGGAGCTCGCCCGTGCCTGAGATGCAGTTCGCCGTCCGGTGGCCCGACGGCTCGGAGACGTCCTACTACTCCCCCAGCCTCGTGGTGCACGACCACCTCGAGGTCGGTGGTACCTACCCCGTCGCGGAGTTCGTCGACCGCGCGCACCGGGCGCTCGACATCGCGAGCGAGCGGGTCCGTGCGCGGTTCGGGTTCGCCTGCACCTCCGCCGCGCACACGCGGCAGGAGATCGCCGAGGCCGCTCGGGGCGTGGCCGGCGGCGAGGTCGTGGTGCTCCGGATGGAACCGCCGCTCGACGGAGCCTCCGCGTGATCGCCGTCTCGCTCCGGGACGGCGACCACTTCGAGGCCGTCGTCGTCGGCGGCGGACAGGCCGGCCTCGCGGTCAGTCACGGACTCGTGGCGGCCGGGGTCCACCACGTCGTGGTCGAACGCGACACCGTGGCGCACGAGTGGCGCGACGGCCGCTGGGACGCGTTCACCCTCGTCACGCCGAACTGGCACTGCCGCCTTCCGGGGTACCCCTACGACGGGACGGACCCCGACGGGTTCATGACGCGCGACGAGACGTACGCCTGGGTCCGTCGGTACGCCGACACGTTCGACGCTCCCGTCGCCGAGGGGGTCGCCGTCGAGCGGATCGAGCAGCGGCCCGGGGGCGGGTTCACGGTGCGGACGTCTGCGGGGACCGTCACGGCCGACACGGTGACGTCCGCCACCGGCGGCTACCACCGTCCGGTGGTGCCGGCGTGGGCCGACGAACTGCCCGCGCGGGTGCACCAGGTGCACTCGCACGAGTACCGCAACGCGCGGTCGCTGCCGGACGGGGCGGTGCTCGTGGTGGGCACGGGGCAGTCCGGCACGCAGATCGCCGAAGACCTGCTGCTCGAGGGCCGCGAGGTCCACCTGGCGCTCGGTCGCGCTCCCCGTGTCGCTCGTTCGTACCGTGGACGCGACTGCATGACCTGGCTGGCGGAGATGGGCGTGTACGACGTCCCGGTCGCCACCCGGGGCCTCGCCAAACGGGAGTCGACGAACCACTACGTCACCGGTCGTGGCGGTGGTCGCGACGTCGACCTCCGCGCCTTCGCCCTCCAGGGGATGCACCTGCACGGACGCGCGACCGGCATCGCGGACGGCGACGTGACGTTCGACGACACCCTCGCCGCGAACCTCGACCACGCGGACTCCGTCGCAGAGTCGATCAAGGACGACATCGACCGGTACGTGGAGCGCGCCGGACTCGACGTGCCCGAGGAGCCCCGGTACGTCCCGGTCTGGCGACCGGACGACACCGTGTCGGGCAGACCGCAGGCCCTCCCACCGGACGGGGTCGGCACCGTCGTGTGGGCGATCGGGTTCCGGGCCGATTGGTCGTGGCTCGACGACCTGGGCGTCCTCGACGCCGAGTCCGTGCCGGTGCACGACCGCGGTGTCACCGTCGTCCCGGGCTTCCAGTTCATCGGCCTGCCGTGGATGCACACCTGGGGGTCGGGCCGCTTCCACGCCGTCGCCCGCGACGCGGAACACATCGCCGGGGTCGTCACCCGGACGGTACGACCCGCGGTCCCGGAGCCGGCGCGCTGATCGGTGGCCGTCCGTGGGGGACGGACGGCACGCCCTACGCTGACCGTGTGACGACCGTGAGGATGGCAGCGGTGGCCGCCCACTTCGGCCGCGACGTGCAGCGCACGCTCACCAAGCTGCCCGGCATCGTCGAGCAGGCCCGGGAGCGCGGCGTCGACCTGCTCGTCCTCCCCGACGCGACCATCGGCGGCTACCTGCTCGACCTCCACCACCCGGCCGCCACCGAGGACGGCATCCCCGGCGCCATCGACCTCGACGGCCCCGAGGTCCGCGCGGTCCAGGAGATGGCACGGGACATGACCGTCTGCTTCGGCATCTCCGAACGCGGCGACGTCGGGGGCGAGCCGGTGCGTTACAACACCGCGGTCTGCCTCACCGGTGACGGGGTCCTCGGGACGCACCGGAAGGTGCACCTGCCCCTCGGCGAATCCGAGGCGTACCGGCCGGGCGACGCGTTCCGCGCCTTCGACACCCCCGTCGGCCGTGTCGGCATGCTCATCGACTTCGACAAGACCTTCCCGGAGGCGGCGCGCACCCTGGCCCTCGACGGTGCCGAGGTCCTGGCATGCCTGAGCGCCTGGCCGGCCAGCGTCACCGACCGCTCCGACCGGATCCGCTCCGACCGGCAGGCGCACCTGTTCGACCTGTACGACTGCGCCCGCGCGGCGGAGAACCAGGTCGTCCTCGTGTCCTCGAACCAGACCGGGGTGCTCGGCGACCTCCGGTTCCTGGGCCAGGCGAAGATCGTCGACCCCGGCGGCGAGATCGTCGCCAAGACCTGGGCGAAGGGCGGCATGGCGGTCGCCGAGTTCGACGTCGCCGCGACGATCGCCCGCGCACGACGGTCGCTCGACCACGTCGGACAGCGCTCCCCCGGGGCCTACCGCCTCGATTGACCGACGGCCGCTCAACGGCGGGCCCTGCCCGACCGCCGTTGCCGGCGGGCGCGGGTCGCCCCGGCTCCGAAACGCAATCGTCACGGACGAAACGCAGCGTTGTTCCAGGTGAAACCACTCCGAAACCGCACGCCCGAACACTGGGACCACCGGCGCGGAACAGCTTCCTCGTCGCCTCCCGACGCAGAGCAAGGAGCACTCGATGACCGATGCAGCCACCGACACGCCGGACTACGACGCGATCGTCGCGGAGAACGCCGAGAAGTCGCGCAACGAGATCACACACCCGTCGCTGCCGAAGGGCAGCAACATCTACGGCTCCACCAAGGTCTTCCCCGACTACGAGGCCACGAAGGACCAGTACTACTTCCAGCTCGTGCACGGCATCGCGCACGAGTCCTCGGTGTCGTTCGTCGCGGTGCTCCAGGCGACGCGGGCGCTCCGGAAGGGCTTCACCAGCGTCCTGTACTTCTACGGCCCGGGCGCGATGAACTGCATCGCCAACCGTGGGTTCCCGACCACCGGATCCGACGGCTTCCCGGGCGAGAACAACATCAACAACGCCCTCGAGACCTTCATCGCCGAGGGCGGCACGGTCTTCTGCTGCCGCTTCGGGCTCGCGCTGCACGGCAACCGCGAGGAGGACCTCATCGCGGGCGTGACACCCTGCCACCCGCTCGACGTGCAGGACGCCGTCATCCACTACGCCCGCAAGGGCGCGATCATCAACAGCACCTACATGGTGTGACCGTCGTGACGATCACCAACAACGGCACCGACCGCGTCGGGCACCGGGTCGCGGTGTCCCTCCTCGGTGTCCGCGTCGCCGCACCGGTCCACCGTGAGGGCGGAGCCGGTCCGTCGGACGACGGACACGTGCTGTTCGAGGGGCTGCAGGCGGCCCTGCCGGTGAACGCCACGAGCCCGTACACGGTGTCGGGCGGGAAGCTCATGCTCGACGGTGCGGACCTCGGGCTGAGCGTCGACCCCGTCGCCCGTCCACGGTTCTACGACCTGGTGACAGCGGACGGTGTGCGGTACGAAGAGGTCGCCCGGCTGCACGGCGCCAAGGTCCTCGCCACCACCGTCGTGCAGACCTGCATGCGGTACGACGAGGCCGAGCGCTGTCGGTTCTGCTCCATCGAGGAGAGCCTCCGTGCCGGGAACACCATCGCGGTGAAGACCCCGGCGATGCTCGCGGAGGTCGCCGAGGCAGCGGTCCGGCTCGACGGGGTCGAGCAGATGGTGATGACGACCGGCACCTCGAAGGGGCGTGACCGGGGCGCGACGCACCTCGCCCGCTGCGTCCGCGCGATCAAGGAGCGCGTCCCGGAGCTCGGCATCCAGGTGCAGTGCGAGCCCCCGGCCGACCTGCGCACGATCACCGACCTGTACGAGGCCGGCGCCCGCAGCATCGGCATCCACGTCGAGTCGATGGACGACGACGTACGACGCCGGTGGACGCCCGGCAAGGCGCGGGTGCCGCTCGACGAGTACCGGGCCGCCTGGCGCGAAGCCGTCCGGGTCTTCGGGTGGAACCAGGTCTCGACCTACCTGATCGTCGGCATGGGCGAGGACCCGGACGAGCTCGTCGCGTCGGCCGGCGAGCTCGTCGAGATGGGCGTCTACCCGTTCGTCGTCCCGTTCCGTCCGATCCGCGGCACGCTCGCCGTCGACGTCGACGGGGCGACCACGCCGTCCCGCGACGTGATGCACGACGTCACCCGCCGGGTCTCCGCGCTGCTGCTCGCCGCTGGCATGCACGGCGCCGACCAGGCCGCCGGCTGCGCCGCCTGCGGCGCGTGCTCCGTCCTCAGCACGACGGGGGCCTGACGTGCCGTCGATGGAGGTCCCCGCGCTCATGGGTCCGGCGCCCACCGCGTCGGTCGCACCCGCACCCTTCGTCGTCGGGATCGCCGACGCCGTCGAGGTCGCCGCGTACCGGCGGCTCCGGCACGACGCGTTCGTCGACGACCAGGGCCTGTTCGACCGGACGGACGTGGACCACCTCGACCAGGACCACCGCACGGTCGTCCTCGTCGCCCGCGCGACGGACGGCAGCGGCGCGGTGCTCGGCGGTGTCCGCGTCGCCCCGGCCACGGTCCGTGACATCGGCTGGTGGACCGGCAGTCGGCTCGTCGTCGGTCCCGCGGCGCGGAACGCGGCCGGGGTCGGCTCGGCGCTCGTCCGCGCTGCGTGCGCACTGGTCGAGCAGCGCGGTGCGCTGCGGTTCGACGCCCTCGTGCAGGAGCGCGCAGCGGCGCTCTTCACCCGCATCGGCTGGCAGCCCACGGGCCGCGAGGTGCTCGGCGGCGTCCCGCATCTGCGCATGCGCTGGCCCGTCGACCGCTACCAGCGCCTCGTCGACGCGACGAAGGCGCACCTCGCCGCCTTGTTCGCCGGTGACCGGCCGGGAGGCGCGGGCTGGGTCGGCGACGACGGCGCACCGCTCGCGGGCACCGACGTGATCGCCGCGTGCGACGCGATCCTGCCGTCGATGGTCGAGCGGGACCCCGAGTGGGCCGGGTGGTGCGGCGTCCTCGTCAACGTCAACGACCTGACCGCGATGGGTGCTGCACCCACGGCGCTCCTCGACGCCGTCGCCGGACGCGACACCTCGTTCGTCGCGCGGGTCGTGGCGGGGCTGCGCCGCGCCTCCGACGCCTGGGGCGTCCCGATCATCGGCGGCCACACGCAGGTCGGCGTCCCCGCCGCACTGTCGGTCACGGCGCTCGGCCGGACCGAGCACCCGGTGCCCGGCGGCGGCGCGCGGCCGGGCCAGCGGATCTCGCTGACGGCGGACCTGTCCGGCGGGTGGCGGACCGGGCACACCGGCGCCCAGTGGAACAGCACCGAGGGGCGGGACCGTGCCGCCCTGCGCGACCTCGCCGCGACCGTCGGCCGCGCGCGACCCGCGGCGGCGAAGGACGTCAGCATGGCCGGGATCGTCGGCACCGCCGGCATGCTCGCCGAGGCGTCCGGTGGCGGCGCCGTCCTCGACGTCGCCGACGTCCCGATCCCGCGGCTCGCGGCGACGGCGGACTGGCTCGGCTGCTTCCCCGGATTCGCGATGCTCACCGCGGACGATGCCGGGGCGAGCCGGATGGCCTCCCCCGCGGCGACCACCCGCGAGTGTGGGGAGGTCACGAGCGAGCCGGGGGTCCGCCTCCGCTGGCCGGACGGTGAGGAGACCACGGTGGTGACCGGCGGCGTCACGGGCTTCGGCAGCGCGGCGGCCTGAGCGTGCGGATCGCCCTGCTCACCTACTCCACCCGGCCGCGCGGCGGTGTCGTGCACACCCTCGCACTCGCGGAGGCGCTCGTCGAGCTGGGTCACGACGTCACGGTCGGCACGCTCGGCCGGGGCGGTGACCACGTGTTCTTCCGCGACGTCGACCCGCGCGTGCGACTGCAGGTCGTGCCGTTCCCCGACGGACCGGACGGCGAGACCGTCGGCGAACGCATCGTCCGTTCCATCGCCGCCCTGCGCGACGGCCTCGGGCTCGAGGGCCTCGACGTCGTGCACGCGCAGGACTGCATCTCCGCCAACGCCTGCGACGGCGCGGTCCGGACCGTGCACCACCTCGACACGTTCACCACCGCGCAGCTCGTGGCCTGCCACGACCGTGCCGTCCGCGAACCCGCGGCGCTCGTCTGCGTGTCCGCGTCCGTCGCCGCCGAGGTCGCCGCCGGGTACGGCAGGGTCGCCACGGTCATCCCGAACGGGGTCGACGCTCAGCGGTTCGGGTCCGCCGCCGCTCCGACGGAGCAGGCCGTCGCGGCGCGGACCGGCTGGACCGACCGGCTCGGCCGGTACGTCCTCGCCGTCGGTGGGATCGAGCCCCGGAAGGGCACGATCGACCTGGTCGCCGCCTACGACCGCCTGCGCGAGCGGCACGGCACCGACGTCCGCCTGGTCCTGGCCGGTGGCGAGACGCTGTTCGACTACCGGCCGTACCGTGCGGCCTTCGACGAGCTCGTCGCCCGGCGGAGCATCCCGGTGACCGAGCTCGGCGTCGTCCCGGACCCGGACCTCCCCGCCCTCGTCGCCGGGGCAGCGGCGTTCTCGTTCGTCTCCACGAAGGAGGGCTTCGGCCTCGCGGCGATGGAGGCCCTCGCGGCCGGGGTGCCCGTCGTCGCCCGGGACCTCCCGGTGCTGCGCGAGGTGTTCGGCGACACCGTCCGGTTCGCCGACGACGTCGACGGCATCGCCGACGCCCTGCAGGTCTCGCTGTCCGACCCGCGCGACCCGGCACCGGGTCGGGCACTGGCCGCGCGGTACTCCTGGGCTGCGGCCGCCGTGGCGCACACCGCGCTGTACGAGCGACTCCTGGCAGCCTCCGACGGAGCCGGGATCGGCCGGACCCGCAGCGCTCCCCTGCCGGCCTGACGCCGTGCGCACCTCGATCTCACGCGCCTTCACGGAACTCGCGCAGCGCGATCCGGACGCACCGGCGGTCGACGACGTCCCCCGCGGGGAGGTCGAGGCCCGCGCGAACGCCCTTGCTCGGCGATTCCGGGACGCCGGGGTCCGCACCGACGACATCGTGACGATCACCGGCGCGAACACGGTCGACACCGTGGTGGCCACGGTCGCCGCGTGGAAGGCCGGCGCGACCCCGCAACCGCTCTCCCCGCGCCTGCCGGGAGCGGACCGCCGCGCGGTGCTCGGACTCGTCCGTCCCGCCCTCGTCGTCGCCGACGACCCCGTCGACGGGCACCCGTGGATGCCGCTCACGTCCGCCGGCACCACGCCGTCCCCCGCCGACGCCGAGCCACTGGCGGAGGACCTGGCCGCCGCGTCCTGGAAGGCACCGACCTCGAGCGGCAGCACGGGCACCCCCAAGGTCGTCGTCGCAGCGGCCTCGGCGCACGTCGACCCGGACGGACGCGTCGCCGCCTTCGTCCCCCGGCACGCCCGCCAGCTCGTCGCCGGTCCCCTGCACCACGCCGCGCCGTTCGTCTACGCCATGCGCGGTCTGATGACCGGACACTCCCTCGTCCTCATGCCGCGCTTCGACGCCGGCACCTGGCTCGACTTTGTCGCTCGCGCACACGTGACCTGGGGCATGGTCGTGCCGACGATGATGTCCCGGATCGCCGCCCTCGGTCCCTCGCGCCTCGACGCGACGGACACGACGGCACTGGACTCGGTCCTGCACATCGGCGCGGTCTGCCCGCCGCACGTCAAGCGGGAGTGGATCCGATGGCTCGGACCCGAGCGGGTCGTCGAGGTCTACTCCGGCACCGAGTCGAACGGGCTGACCACGATCCGCGGCGACGAGTGGCTCCGACACGAGGGCAGCGTCGGCCGGCCCACCGGCGGGACCGTCGTCCGGATCCTCCGAGCGGACGGGAGCGAAGCCCCGGTCGGCGAAGTCGGTCGCATCGAGATGACACGGCCCGGGCCGGCGACCTACCGCTACCTCGGAGTCGACGCGCCCCCTGCGGATGCCTGGCACAGCCTCGGTGACAGCGGGTGGCTCGACGACGACGGCTACCTGTACATCGCGGACCGGCAGGACGACCTGATCGTGAGCGGCGGCGTGAACATGTGGCCCGCCGCCGTCGAGTCCGCACTCGAACGCCACCCCGCGGTTCGCAGCTGCCTGGTGGTCGGCCAGCCGGACCCGAACCTCGGGCAGCGGGTGCACGCGGTCGTCGACGTCGGGGACGCCGACGTCACCGCGGCGGAGTTCGACGCGTGGGCGGCGACGGCGCTCGACCTGGAGACGCGTCCCCGGAGCTGGACGATCGTGCACGAGCCGCTCCGGGACGACACCGGGAAGGCGCGGCGGAGCGCGTGGCGCTGAGCGACGGTGGATCAGGCCGTGGCGACGGTGATGCCCGCTGCCGTGAAGCGCTCGACGAGTTCCGGCGCCGCGCCGTCGTCCGTCACCAGCGTCCACCCGCCGCCGAGCCGCGTCCACGCGTGGAACTCCGACTGCTCGAGCTTCGACGAGTCGGCGAGGACGTACACCGCCTCCGCGCGCCGGGCGATCAGCTCCTTCAGGCGGATCTGACCGAGGTCCGCCTCGCAGATCCCGCGCTCCGGTGACACCGCGTCGGCACCGAGGTAGGCCGCGTCGAAGGTCAGGTACTCGAGCGCAGCCTCCGTCAGGCCACCGACGAAGCCGTTGCTCAACGCCCGGTACTCGCCGCCGAGCGTGACGAGTCGGACGTCGTCACGGTCGGCCATGTCGGTGATGACGCCGACGCTCGTGGTCGTGACGGTGAGGTCGGTGTCGACCGGCAGCGCACGGGCGAACGCCGCGACGGTCGAGCCGTTGTCGAGGAAGAGCGACGCCCCGGGGGCCACGGTCGCAGCGGCCCGGCGGGCGATGTCGCGCTTGGCGTCGAAGTGCTCGCCGAGCCGCTGTCGCAACGACGCCTCGGGGTGCGCGGCCACCGCCATCGCCCCGCCGAACGTCCGGGTGAGCTTCCGCTGCTCCTGCAGGCTCGCGAGGTCGCGCCGGATGGTGGAGGCGGTGACCCCGAACCGCTCGGAGAGCTCGTCGACGCTCGCGAGTCCGACCGTGGTCGCGAGCGTGACGATGGCTTCACGCCGCGCTCTGGCCGAGATCGACACCGGGCACCTCCGGACGGCAGGGACTGGGGACGGTTCAGGCGCCCTGCGACGGGCTCATCGCGCCCGACGTCGGGGCGAGTTCGGCCGCCTGGCGGAGCGCCTCGATCATGCTAGCGACATCGGCCTTGCCGGTGCCCGCGATGTCGAACGCCGTCCCGTGGTCGACCGACGTGCGGATGACCGGGAGGCCCACCGTGATGTTGACGCCGGCCTCGATCCCGAGCACCTTGACGGGGCCGTGCCCCTGGTCGTGGTACATCGCCACGACGAGGTCGTAGTCACCTCGACCGGCGAGGAAGAAGAGGGTGTCGGCGGGCAGCGGCCCGACGGCGTCGATCCCGTCGGCACGCGCGGCCTCGACGCCCGGGGCGATCTTCTCGGCCTCCTCGCCGTTGCCGAACAGGCCGTTCTCGCCGGCGTGCGGGTTGATCGCCGCGACGCCGATCTTCGGGTGCGGGTTGCCGGCACGGACCAGGGCCTCGTTGCCGCGCCGGATGGTCCGCTCGACGAGCCCGGGCTCGATCCGCCGCACGGCGTCGATGAGTCCGACGTGGGTGGTGACGTGGATGACCTTCAGCTTCGGGGTCGAGAGCATCATCGAGACCTCGTCGATGCCCATGAGCTGCGCGAGCATCTCCGTGTGTCCGGGGAACACGTGGCCGCCGGCGTGCAGGGCCTCCTTGTTCAGCGGAGCCGTGCAGATCGCCTGCACCTTCCCGGCCATCGCCGCCTCGCACGCGACGCGGATGTACTGGAAGGCCGCGTCACCGGCGACCGGCGAGAGCCGTCCCCACGGCAGGTCCTCGGGGAGGAGTCCGAGGTCGACCACGTCGATGACGCCGTCCTCGTACGCGGCGTCCGCGACGTCGGCGACCACGTTGAACGTGGCCTCGACGCCGCGGATCGCTGCGGCCTGACGGAGGCGGCCGAGGTCGCCGATGACGACGGGCCGGCAGACGGCCAGGACGTCCGGCGACACGACGGCCTCGACGACGATCTCTGGGCCGACACCGGCCCCGTCGCCCATCGTGACGGCGACGATCGGAGTGGCGTTCATCACAGGTGCTGCCTTTCGGTTCGTGCGGCCCGGGGCCGCGTCGACACGGCCTCCGGCTGCGGGGTGTGATCGGTCGAGCCGGCCTGGAGGAACGTGGCCGCGTCGAGCAGGTTGGTGACGGTCCCGAAGCTGCCGGGGCGCGTGACGACCCGACGGCCGTCGTCCGCGCGGGACACGACGCAGCCGGGTTCGATGGCCCCTTCGGGCACGATGGTCGTGATGTCGAGGCGGGTGAGCACGGACCGGGCCGTCTCGCCGCCGGTCAGCACCAGGGCGGAGCGACCGCTGATGGTCGCGGCCACGATGCCGAGGCCGTCGGCGAGTCGTCGGGCGAGGTGCGGGGCCGGTTCGTGCCGGTCCTCGACGCAGATCGCCGCGCGCCCGTTCCGTAACGCCGCCCGCGCAGCGGCGATCGCCGGGTGGTCGACGTCGTCGACCTCGCGACGGTCGACCGCACGGAGCAGGACGTCCCGGGGCACGGGCACGACCGGGACCCCGTTCGCCGCGAGGACCTCGAGCTGCCCGGTCGCCTCCGTGCTGGCCGTCCCGACGACGAGCAGCACGCCGTGGACGTCCCCGGTGCGCGCCGACCGCTCGTGGGGCTCGGCGACGACCGGGTCGGACGGGGTCGGTCCGCGACGCCGACCGACCGCCGCACCGATGCCGCCGGAACCGAGGACAGTGCAGTCGACCCCGTCGAGCGCCGCCGCGATCCGGTCCAGGTCGCCGTCGGAGACGGCGTCGAGCACGGGGACCTCGCCGGCACGGTGCGCGCGCTCGACCGCGGCGAGGAGGGTGCCGCCGCCGGCGCGGACGACCGCGAGCGGGACGGACCGGGCCCGCGGTCCGACCGCGGCCAGCGGGCCGGGGACGACCCGGGCCTCCAGGCCGTGCAGTCCCGCTTCCGCCACCGGCCTGCCGTGCACGTGGAGTCGGCCGTCGATCACCGTCCGGCCGAGTGCCGGGAGTGCCGTGGCGACCACGACGCGTGCGTCGGCGTCCAGCAGACCGTCGACGACGTCCTCCACGCCGCCGCGCAGCAGCGAGTCGGTCTTCACCAGTCGCACCGGGGCGCCGGCGGCGCGCATCCGCTGCGCGGCCAGTGCGACGGCCACGCGTCGAGCGGACGGGTCGAGCGACCGGGTGTCGCAGTCCAGGACGACGTCGGTCGCGGAGCGTGCGACGTGCTCGAGGGCCGCGGGGAGCGTGAGGGCGACGGTGGCCGGCCGGTCCCCGAGGACCGCGGCGACCTCTGCGGCTCCGGACAGGTCGTCAGCGATCGCGGTGAGGCGGTTCGGCATCGGACCCCTCCTCGGGCTCGGTGGGCGGCACCGTCGTTGCGCCGGTGTCATGCACGAAACACGCTAGACGTATTGCGTGAAACACGCAAGAGTGGACGCACGACCCAGATCGGACCCGGGTGACTCGACGACGAGTCGCCGGACGGCGTCCGGAGGAGAGGAACCCGTGCGTGACATCGACATCCGAGGCCGCAGGCTCGCCCCTGCCGTCCTCGGCACCATGACCTTCGGCGACAGCGTCGACGAGGCGACGGCGGCCGCGATGGTCGACCTGCTCCTGGAGGCCGGCGGCACCGGCATCGACACCGCGAACGGCTACGCCGGTGGCCGCAGCGAGGAGATCCTCGGCTCCGTGCTCGCCGGGCGCCGCGACGACGTGGTGCTCGCGACGAAGGTCGGCATCCCGCACCCCGACGCGGAAGGGGCCGCACCGCTGTCCGCCGCGGCGATCGACCGGTGCGTGCGGGCGAGCCTGCGGCGACTCCGGACGGACCACGTCGACGTGCTCTACCTGCACCAACCGGACCGGTCGACCCCGGACGAGGAGACGCTCACCGCCGTGCGGGAGCTCGTCGATGCCGGCGCGGTGCGGACCTGGGGCGTCTCGAACCACTCCGCCTGGCAGGTCGCGGAGCTGCGGCACACGGCAGCGCGGCTCGGACTCGACGCGCCCGTCCTCGGGCAGCAGGTCTACAGCGTCATCGCGACCCGGATCGACGACGAGTACGCCGAGTACGCCAGGAGCACCGGGCTCGGGACGGTCGTCTACAACCCGCTCGGCGGCGGGCTCCTCACGGGGAAGCACCGTCCGGACGACCAGCCGGCGGCCGGACGCTTCGGGTCCTCCCCGCTCGCCGACATGTACCGCACCCGGTACTGGAACGACGAGGTGTTCACGGCGGTCGACCGGCTGCGCGCGATCGCCGAGGACGCGTCGATCCCGATGGCCGAGCTCGCGCTGCGGTGGACGATCGGCCGTCCCGTCGTCGACGCCGTCCTCATCGGCGGGTCGCGGCTCGCCAACATCGAGGCGAACCTCACCGCACTGGCCGCGGGTGCACTGCCGGACGAGGTGCAGCAGGCCGTCGACGACGTCTCGGCGTCGCTCCACGGCCCGATGCCGGCCTACAACCGCTGAGGACGAGGTGGCGGCTCAGCCACTCGACGGTCTGGAGGCGCGGTGCCAGCTGGCACCGCGCCTCCCTCGCAGGCTCGGTCGGCGCGCTCCGCGTGACGCTGGCGCGTCACCGCTGAGCGGAGCGCGCCAGACCGTCTCGTGGTCGCGCTGACTCAGCCCAGTCCCGCAGCCTGGTCCGCACGCACCGTGTCCGCGATCTTCGCGAGCGCGGCGTCGCCGAGCAGGTTGAAGGGTGCACGGCAGGGGCCGACGGCCTGGCCGGCGGCGTTCGTGGCCGCCTTGACGATCGTGTTCGGGTTGCCCAGGGCGAACAGGTTGCGCAGCGAGCGGATGGACGCCTGCGCCGCGCGGGCACCCTCGAGGTCGCCCGCCGCCCACTTCCGGGTGATGTCGACCATCGTGCGGGGGTAGACGTTCGCGACGGCGGTGATGCCGCCCGCGCCGCCGGCCTGCAGCGTCGGCAGGACCAGCGAGTCGGTCCCCGCGAGCACCGCGAAGTGCTCGGGATCGGTCAGCTCGATCATCTGCAGGATCGCGTCGAAGTTGCCCGACGAGTCCTTCACGCCCGCGATGTTGTCGATCTCCGCCAGTCGCGCGACGGTCGCCGGGGTGATGGTGTTCCCGGTCCGCGCGGGGATGTTGTAGACGAGCACCGGGACGTCGACCGACCCGGCGACGACCGCGAAGTGCCGGTACAGCTCGTCCTGCGACGCCGCGGCGAAGTAGGGCGTGATGACGGAGAGCACGTCGGCACCCGCCGCCTGCATCCGCTGGGCGATCCGGACGGTCTCCTTCGTGCCGACGGCACCGGCACCGCCGTAGACGGGCACGCGGCCCGCGGTGGCATCGACGACCGCCTCGAGGACGGCGAGTCGTTCGTCCTCCGTCTGCTGGAAGAACTCGCCGTTGGTACCGAGGCAGAAGACGCCGTCGGCGCCCGCCTGGACGGCGCGGTCGGTGTGCAGGCGCATCTGGTCGAGGTTGAGGGACTCGTCGTCGTGGAACGGGGTGACGAGCGCGTGGATGCTGCCGCTGATCGTGGTGGTCACTGCAGGTGCTCCTTGTCGGCTGGGTGGCCGGGCGGGGTCGGATGGTGGGTCAGGGACGGGGTTGCTGCATCACGTGCACCGCGAAGCCGCCGAACTCCCCCGCGAGGTAGATGTTCTGCAACCGGCCGTCGTCGAAGTGCGCGGCGGTCTCCTGGTCGAAGCCGAAGCCCTTCTCGGTGAGTTCCTCGACCGCTGCCTCGAGGTCGCCGGTCGACATGCCGATGTGGCCGTGCGTCCCGAGGTACTGCGACCGCACGCACTCGAAGAAGGTGCCGGCGAACTCGGACTTCTTCCCCTGACGGGGATCGAGGTTGAACATGAGGCAGAACAGGTCGCACAGTTCCTGCGCGGCTGCTGCGTCGGTGTTGTTGATGCCCACGTGGGCGAGTTCGAAGGTGTTCTGCACGGGTTGGTCCTCGGTCACGTCGGGTTCGTCACATCGGGAAGAGCAGGAGGGCGCCGGCGGTCAGGGCCAGCAGACGGATGAAGTACATCGGGATCGTGAACTTCCAGAACTGGATGAGCGAGTACTTGCCGACGCCCATCACCATCGCGGGGAGCCCGTCGATCGGCAGGAAGTGGCCGTTCCAGCCGGAGATGACGATCGCGACCGCCGCGGCCGCGGGGTTGAGTCCGAGGCTGACGCAGGTGGCGATGGCGAGCGGCGCGAAGACGTACACCGTGCCGATCGTCGACCCCGTGAGGGTCGCGAGCACGCTCGTCAGGACGCAGAACGCGAAGACCAGCAGGAAGGGACTGACGTCACCGCCGAGCAGTCCGGCGACGGACTCGCCGACCAGCTTCGTGAGGCCGGTCGCGCCGAGCGCCTCGGCGATGCCGATCACGCCGGCGGACATGATGATGATCGGCTGGCTGATGGCGTCGCGGATCTCGGTGAAGTCGAGGACCTTCATGATCAGCAGCAGCGCCACCGAGAGACCCGTGATCGCGTAGCCGGCGTCGCCGATGTAGCTGTACGAGATCATCCCGGCGATCGCCAGGACGAAGCAGGCGTACGTCGCCACCTGCTTCCGACGGTCCAGCGTCGGGGCGGTCACCGTGGCGGTCGCGCTCGACGAGGCGATCGCGGTCGCGTTCGCCTCGGCGGCGTGCGGACCGGGGGTGGCCGGATCGCCGACGGCAGTGCTCCCGGCACCGACCGTGGCCGGCTCCTTCGCCTCGCTCTCGCGCGGGCCGGACTCGTCGTCGGTGATGGGGTGGTCGGGCAGCAGGCGGTACGCGATGAGGCACCAGATGAGGAAGCCGAGGCTGAGCACGAGGTTGACGATCGAGAACCGGACGAGGTCGATGTTCTCGCGGACGCCCGCCGCTTCGAGCACCGCGACGACGATGCCGTACTGCAGCGCCACGTTGAACGGGAGCATCGGGTGGTTCGCGGCGAAGCCGGCCGGCATGAGGACCTTCGACGGCGGCAGCTTCTTGTTGTACGCGAGCGTCGACAGCAGCCCGATCACCAGCACGTAGTAGGCCGTCGACCCCGTGCCGAAGATGCTGCAGCCCAGCATGACGAACACGACGATGAGGACGTAGGCACGGAAGCCGCCCTTCGTCCCGAGTCGGGTGATCATCCGTTTGAAGCCCGAGACGAGGTCGGTCTTCTGCAACGCGGCGATCACCGCCATGAACGACGCCAGCATGATGATCGTCGCGTTCGCGAACCCGCTGAAGGCGACGTTGATCGGCACGACGCCGAACACCACCATGAGCAGGCACGCGATCAGGGGCGGGACGCCGAACGGCAGGCGGTCGATCATGATCAGCACGATCATGAGGACGGTGATCGCGAGTGCGAAGACCATGGGGAGGGTCATGCTCGCTGCTCCTTCGCAGAGAGGTCCGGACCGGCGGAGGTGGATCGCGTCGACACGATCTCCGCGAGGACGTCGGCACCGAGGTACACGTGCTTGATGGCCTTGCGGTGCCAGGTGTAGGCGATGTGCAGTCCCCCGGCCGGGTCGGGGAGCACGGAGGGGTAGGACAACTCGCGGTTGACGCCGTCGCGGCTGTTGTTCGACAGGCAGTAGCCGTCGCCGTTCTCGACGTCGTAGGCGGTCGGCCAGGACCGCCCGTCGGGGCTCGAGACCACGAGCGTCATCGGCGCGCGCGGGGCGCCCCAGAACGCACTCGGTCCGTCGGCGTCGAACGCGGGTTCGGCGACCGGGGCGCCCCCGTCGGCGGCATCGGCCGCGATCCCGTCGTCGTCGATCTCGTCGTACAGGGAGACCCGGCGGCTCGTCGCGTCCGCCTTGCTGGAGTGGTTCATCACCATCGCGATCCGGCCGTCGTCGAGCGTGCGCGCCTGGATCGAGGAGTTGTTGTTCGGGAGGTCGGTCGGACGGCACGGCTCCCACGTCATCCCGCCGTCCGTCGACCACGACTCGTAGACGTGGTCCGCCCAGCGGGAGCGGAAGCACGCCCAGAGCACGCCGTCCGCGCGCGGCACGATGTCCATGTGCACGCACCCGCTCGACTCGGGCACGGCGACCTCGGACCAGGTCTCCCCGCCGTCGTCCGAGAACCAGACCGACGCGGTGTCGTCGTTGCCGACCCACTTCTCCCCGGGCACCGTCCGGCAGTTGAAGACCGGCAGCAGGATCCGTCCGCTCTCGAGCACGACGGGCGTCTGGCGCACGAACACCCCGACGGGCGCACCGTCACCGAACAACGCGGTCGGTTCACCCCACGTCGCGCCGCCGTCACGGGAGATCCGTCGCCGCACCTCGGAGGTGTCCTGGTTCCCGGCGACCTGGGCGGTGTACAGCAACCAGACCGCACCGTCCGGTGCGGTGAACAGGATCGGGTTCTGCTCGGAACGCGCGGTGTCGAAGCTCAGCTGCACGGGCTCGAGCCACCGGTCCGTCCCGGCGGGGAGTCGCGACAGGTGGATCGAGATGTCGGAGACGCCCTCCTGCGTGCCGCCGAACCACACGCAGGCGAGGTCACCCCCGGGCAGGAAGGCGAGGTTCGCGGCGTGGCACTGCACGGTCGGTGTCGGCAGGAGCGCTTCGACTCCCCCGTCTGACCGGGCGTGCAACAGCCCATCGAAGTCACGCATGCGGGGGTCCTCCAGTCGACTCTGACGGTGGGCACCAGTGAGCTGGTGCGAGGAGGCCATACTCGCAGTCCTGCTCGATTCGCGCAATAGTCCTGCGCGTATCGTGCGACTGAGTGACCGGACGGGCCGGACATTGCGGTCTCGTGCACGAGATGCGCGTTCGCGCTGGCCCGATCGCGTCAATCTCGGTCGCCGAGCGACGGGAGGACCGCGGTGCTCCTCGGGTGGACCCCGGTCAGCGACGCCAGGACGCCGAGCGGGTCGGCCCCGGGGGCAGTCCAGGAGGTCGTCGCGCCAGGTGCGGTCGGCTCCGCCTCCAGGATTCGAACCCGGACCTAACGGCACCAAAGGCCGTCGTGCTGCCGTTACACCAAGGCGGAACGCATCCGTTCCGGATGCACCGACCATCCTCCCACGGCCCGGGTGCTGGCCGCGCGCCGCCGGTTCGGCCAAGATGGAGGGATGCCGCAGCAGGACGAGGTCGACCGGATCGTCGCGGCGTGGGGACGGGAGCGGGGCGACCTGGACTTCGGCCCGCTCGAGGTGCTGTCCCGCGTGGACCGGCTCGCCCGGCACCTCGACCGCGCACGTCGGGCCGCGTTCGACGCGAGCGACGTCGAGCCGTGGGAGTTCGACGTCCTGTCGGCGCTGCGGCGTGCGGGCGATCCCTACGAGCTCAGCCCGAAGACGCTCCTGCAGCAGACCCTGGTGTCCAGCGGCACGATGACGAACCGCGTCGACCGGTTGACGTCCCGCGGGCTCGTCAGCCGACGGACCGACCCGCGCGACGGGCGGGGCATCCTCGTGTCGCTGACGGCGAGTGGCCGGGCGGCGGTGGACGCGGCGATCGCCGACCTGCTCGACGCCGAACGAGCGATCCTGTCCGGGGTGTCCGACGACGAGCAGACGCAGCTGTCCGGGCTGCTCCGTCGGCTCATCCTCGGCCTCGGCGACTGAACCGCTCGTCGTCGGCAGCGCTCGACGGCCGGACCGGCGTAGTCTCCGCCGCATGCACGCGATCACCCTCGCCGTGGCCGACGTCGGACGGTCGGCATCGTTCTACCGGGCGCTGCTCGGCGTCGAGGGCAGCGGGATCATCGGCACGGAGTACCCCGCGACCGAGACCACGGCGGGCGGCACCACGGCGATGTTCACGCTCGACGACGGCCTGATCGTCAGCGTCTACGGCCGCGAGGACCTGGCGAAGGACGCCGGCATCGACCTGGCGACGGCGCCGAGCACCACGATCGGGCACTTCGAGCCGTCGCAGGCGGCAGCGCAGGCGTTCCTCGACCGGGCGCGGGCGGCCGGCGCGACGATGCTCGCGGCGCCGTACACGCGGCCGTGGGGCATGTGGTCCGGCTTCTTCCAGGACCCGGACGGCCACCTGTGGGAGGTCGTCGCGAACCCCGGAGGCGGTGATCCAGCCGAGGCGACGCCGGATCGGGACGCCACCGGCCCCGAGACGATCGAGTAGCCGCTCCGCCGCCCCGAGGATCGCAGCCAGGGCACGCGGACGTCGGACCGCGCACGAGCCGCTCGGTGCTCTACGGTTGCGACATGGACACGGGGCGGGTCGTCATCGGTGCGAGCATGCTCGGGGCACTCGTCCTCGCAGCCGGAGTCGTGGTCGAGACGCTTCCGTCAGCGGGCCTGACGACAGACGTCACGGGCGGCGGTGTGTGCATCACCGCGCGGCAGGGCTCGACGAGCGCTGCAGCGTGGTTCATGGGCGACTTCCGCAACGAGTCCGACCACGACGTCCGCGTGCGCAGTGTCCGCATCGACCGCGTCGAGGGTGTGCGGCTCGAGCACCTCGCGATCGCTCCG
>Ga0308156_1002154_pt1 | contig 18550 bp, 14 predicted proteins | sample PhyAR2_FD_201041 | JGI IMG/M metagenome (GOLD analysis project Ga0308156, IMG submission 201041) | Phyllosphere microbial communities from UC Gill Tract Community Farm, Albany, California, United States - DLSL A.R2 | ecosystem: Host-associated > Plants > Phyllosphere > Unclassified | place: USA... | reverse complement strand
GGCCAGGAGCCACCGCATTCACGCGGATGCCGCGCTCCATCAGGTTCTGGGCCAGCGCCTTGGTGAACGCATGGATGGCACCCTTGGTTGCGGAGTAGTCCAGCAACTCCTTGCTGCCGCTCAGGCCCGTGACCGAGCCGGTGTTCACGATGGCATCGCCCCGCTGCAGATAAGGAATGCTCGCCTTGACCATGTGGAAGTAGCCAAAGATATTGGTGCGGAAGGTCTCGTCCAGCCGCTCGATGTTCAGGTCTTCAATGTCGGCCGCATGCTGCTGGAATGCCGCGTTGTTGACCAGCACATTGAGCGCACCAAATTTCTTCAGCACCTGCTTGACCGCCTGCTCGCAAAATTGCGGGTCCTGCACATTGCCGGAAATCGCCAGACTCTGCTGGCCCTCCTCCTCGATCAGGCGGCAGGTTTCCTTGGCATCGTCGTGCTCGTTCAGGTAGAGGATCGCCACATTGGCGCCCTCGCGCGCAAACAGCACCGCCACCGCCCGGCCAATGCCCGAGTCTCCGCCGGTGATGACCGCCGTCTTGCCCTCCAGCTTGCCGCTGCCCCGGTAGTTTTCTGCCAGATAGAGCGGCTGCAGATCCAGCGCTTTCTCAAGGCCGGGCTTGGCCAGCTTTTTGCCGGGCATCGGTGGCGTGGGCACCTCATGGCCGGGGCCGGGTGCGGTCTTTTTGCTGGTTTTATCGTCCTTGCTGCTCTTGGCTTTTTTGGACGCTTTGGCCGCCTTGTCCCGCGCGTCGTTTTGGCCTTGCTCTTGCTGGATGCGCTGCTGCGCAGCCACCACTTCCTCGACCGAGCGCTTTTCTGGCGAAGGCTTCTTGCTGACGCTCTTTTGGGATGGACTGTTGGATGGGCTCATGCTGAAACTCCTTGGATCTTGAACTTTGGAAAAAATGAAACGGCATCGCGCAGCGGCAGACCACTGCAACATCAACCTCGACCGCCCTACATGCACTTACCCGCTGACAAGCTTGTCCGACATACGGCCGCCACACCGCGCAGTACAAAGAAGGCAGAAAGGAGGCCGCCAATGCCAACCCCCACTACGCCCCCTCAGCCGCCGGTGGCGCCACCGCCACCGGATCTGCCCAAGCCCGAGCCCATCGATCCGCCCGACAGCACCTTGCCTATCGAGGAACCCGGGCATGAGCCACCGGTGAAGGATCCGGAACCGGTCTAGACCGGCAACGCAACAGGCCAGCACACCACCCGGTGGCTGGCCTGTTCTTAGTTCTTCTTGGCTGCGGCGTTGCGCTTGCGGGTGGCCGCTGCTTTTTTAGCCGATGCGGATCGTGCCTCGGGGCTGCGGCTGGCGGCGGCTTTCTTGGCGGCTGCCGAGCGCGCGGCTGCGAGCTGCGAGCCCGGCCCTGTCGCCTTGCCCCGGCCGGATCCGGAGCGCTTGCCGCCACCGGTTTCCTTGTTCACCGTGGCCCAGGCGCGTGAGGCAGCCTCGTCTTCCGAGACGCCTTTTTTCTCGTAGCTTTTCTCGATATGGCGAGCCATGCGTTTTTGCTTATCGGTATAAGCGGATTTATCTCCTTGGGGCATCACAAAACTCCTTGGGTGGGTGCAGGCAGGGATGAGGGCGGAGGCGGTATGGGGCGGTCCGTGGTCATGGCCCCACCGCGTTGCCGGGCTCCGTCATTGGGAAGGGTCACCATCGGCGGGCGGGCCACCGCCGCCTGGCCGTGGCTTCTTGGGGGTGGTGGGAACGGGCTTCTGGGCCTGGGCCCCAACCAGGGCGAGAAACATGGGGTGCAGGTGGCGCATGGCGTCCTCCAATCGCTGAACAGGCTTTCAGAGTAGCCCTGGCGCACAGCGCTGCCTGTCGGAAAAACGCTTCCCAATACATTGTTCCGCTTCACACATGGCGTAACGGCACTGGGCGTACCCCCGCGCGCTACGCAGACCTACACGGCCTGGCCCCTGCGCTTGCAACACTGGGCTTTTGCCCCATGCTGAATCCAGCCGTGTGCGCCGGTGCGCCAACGGCTCCACCAGCTGCACCAGGAGAGCCACCATGCCCCAACCCTACGAGCCCAGTCCGTCCCCTGCCCAGCCCCCCATTCCCGGCCAGCCGCAGCCGGCGCCTGGTGAGCCGGGCACGTATGAGCCCAGCCCTTTGCACCCCTACCCGGGCAACCCGCAGCACCCCTATCCCAGCGAGCCGGCGCACCCCTACCCCGGCAACCCCGAGCACCCTTACCCCGGCACGCAGCCAGAGCCAGCGCCCGATACGACGACGAGCCAGTCAGTGTGAGTGGATGCAGCGCTGTAGCGGCAGCAGGCTTACTTCTGCGTGGCCTGCAGCAGGTCCAGACGGCGCTGCACCTGGTCGGCCAGTGCCGTATCGCCCAACGCGCGCGCCAGGCGCTGCTGGTTGATCAGCCAGGCCATCACGGCGCGGCGCCAGCCTTGGGCAGAGGCGGTATCGACCGCCTGGGTGACGACCGCCATCGGCACCGGTCCGCGCACCGCCAGCACGCCGGCCGCGACCAGGCGCGAGAGCGGGTCTTCCATAGCGGCCAGCGCAGCGGCTGCTTGCTCCGGTGCCAGCGGCGCCACTGCCTGCTGGGCCTTGGGCAGCAGCGCCACATCGCCAGCGGCCAACTGGCCCTGCAGATAGCGGGCATAGGCCTGCTCGGCATCGGCAGCATCCTGGGCCACGGCCTCAAAGCCCGTGCAAGGGGCAGCCTCCAAAGCGGCTACCTGTGCAGCGCAGCGCGCCAGCTCCAGCCGGGCCAGCAGATCGGGCCGGGCCGTGCGGCTCACCTCTTCACGCGCACGCCGCCATTCGGCCTCCGCCACCCGTTGGTTGCCTGACAGGTAGGCATCGGTCGCGCGTTCGGCAGCACCCTGTTCGTTGACCGCCCAGTCGGGCGCCTTCTTGCCGCTGGCGCAGCCGCCCAGCACAGCGGCGGCCAGCAAGGCTGCGGCCAGGCGGGCGGTGATGGCGATCACGGTACTCATGGCAGTCGCACCTCGGCATCCTTTTTGGCAAACGGCCATTTGCGGTTCAGCTCGGTCAGCATGCCTTCGACCTTGCGCAGATTGGCCTCCACATCGGCACGCAAATCGCCCAGCTGGCTGGTGGCATCCTTGGCATTGGCGCCCACGGCCTGGGCCTCCACCAGCACCGCATCCACCTTCTTCAGGCTGCCGCGCACATCGCCGAGCACGGCATTGAGTTGCTGCACCGTGGCGCGCACTTCGGGCATCACGCCATCGGCACCAAACACCTGCTTGTCGGCATTCTTGGCCAGGCCATCGAGGCGCGCCAGCAGCTGGTTGGTGCGGTCCAGGGTCTGCGATATCTTGCGCGCCTCGGCGTCCCCACCCATCACCACGCCCAGCGCGCCGCTGGGGCCGTTGAGCTTGGTGCTCAGGTCACGCAGCTGCTCCAGGGTGCCACCCAAGGCCGAGCCGGCCGAGGTCATCATGTTCAGGTTCTCCAGCAGCTGGCGTGCATTGCTCATCAGCTGCGGCAGCTCGGCCGTCGCATCGCCCGACAGCACCGCGCGCACGGCGCCATCCTCCAGCTGCGGGTCGTCCAGAATGCCCGAGTAGGCCTTGATCGTCGTGCCCCCCACCAGGCCCTTGACCAGCGTGAACACGCTGCTGCTGCGCAACCAGTGCGCATCTTTCTCGGGCACATCCACATGGATGCGCACCGTGCCATCGGGCGCCAGCTCGATCTTGCTGACCTTGCCAATCGCAAAGCCGGAGAAGGTCATGTCCAGACCGATGGAGACACCCTCGGAATCATCGGCCGTCAGGATCAGCGACTGCTTGGGCTCGAAGACGCCGCGCGCATACATCAGATAAAAGGCCGAGCCCAGGATCAGCAGCAGGGTAAACAGCAGCAATGCCCCGGCCTTGCGCTCCAGATGCGGCACTGGCGTCAGGCCATCGACGGCCACCCCATCGACCACCGCCGCACGCCGTGCAGAGGCGGCAGAAGACGGCGGCGCAGGGCGGTCGGCAGAGTCGTGGGGTTCTGGTATTTGCATGTACCGCGATCTTACCCGGGCTGGCTGTCAGCTTCAAAAGAAAGCTGCAGGGGGTTGTTTTGAAAGGCAGACACTCACTTTCCAGCCCAGTCGCCCACGGCTTGCCCGGCGCTTGTTACACATTGCCGCTGCGCTAGCTCTTATACTGTACATACATACAGTTATTTGCCATGCCCAAACTCGATGCCCTGTCCTTGCCGCCCGCGGTGAACGCCCAGCTCTGGCGGGGCGATCACATGGTGCGCGCGCCGATGGCGGGCATCCCCACCGGCTGGGATGCACTCGATGCCGAGCTGCCTGGCAAGGGCTGGCCCAGCCAGTGCCTGACCGAGGTGCTGCAGCCCCAGGCCGGCACCTTGGAGTGGCGCCTGACCGGCCGAGGCCTGCAGCAGTGCCCAGCGCACAAGCCCGTCATCGCGCTGGGCCCGCCACTGCCGCCCCACGCCAGCGGGCTGGCCCAGAGCGGCCTGGCGCCCGGGCAGCTGGTATGGATACACAGCAGCCGCCCGCAAGACCAGCTCTGGGCGCTGGAGCAACTGCTCAAAGCCAATGCCGCAGCGGCCTTGCTGGCCTGGCTGCCCCAGGTGCAGCCCGAGCAGATACGCCGCCTGCAAATCAGTGCCCAGCAGTTTGAAGGGCCCGTCTTTGTCTTTCGACCCGAGAGCAGCCAGCACCAGGCCTCCGCCGCCCCGTTGCGGCTGCTGGTGCGCAGCAGCCAGCCGTGGTCACTGCAGCTGCAGCTGCTCAAACGCCGGGGCCCCGTGCACCAGGGCACGCTGGAGCTGCCTGCCGTGCCACCCAGCCTGCAAGCCGTGCTGCCCGCCCGGCTGTGGCCTGGCACCGTGCCGCTGCCCCAACCGGCCACCGCTGCCGTTTCCGTCTCATCCTCCAACACTGCCCTTAGCTTGCCATACCATGACACCGATCTGGGCCGCCCTGCTGCCCCACTTCCCCTGCCCCGCAGCCAGCGCGCGCGCCAGTCCAGCCTGCTCCACTGAAGCTGCCCACGCCACGCCCTTGGCCGATATGCAAGGCCTGGCGCTGTGGGCGCAGCAGTTCACGCCGCGCCTGGCCTGCGTGCCATCGGACACGGTTTTTGGCGATGCACTGGTGCTGGAGCTGTCGGCCAGCGAGCGCCTGTTTGGCGGACGCCAGCCACTGGCCCGGCGCCTGCTGCGCGAGAGCCGCGAGCTGGGCGTGCAAGCCATCAGTTGGGCCCCCACCAGCCTGGCCGCGATTGCGCTGGCGCGCTGCGGCATCCGCCACGGCATGGGCCAGCCGCTGCCGCAGGTGCTGGCCCCTTTGCCGCTGCATGCCATCGATGCAGTGGCCCGGCATGCCGAGCTGCTGAGCCAGCTGGGCTGCCAGAGCCTGGGCGCCGTCCACGCACTGCCCCGGGGGGCGCTGGCCCGGCGCATGGATACCGGCATCCTGACCGCCCTCGACCAGGCCCATGGCCTGCTGCCCGACCGCTACTCCTGGATCAGCCTGCCTGCCCGTTTCGATGCCCGGCTGGAGCTGCCCATGCGCATCGACCAGGCCGATGCGCTGATGCAGGGTGCGCGCCACCTGCTGCTGCAGCTGTGCGGCTGGCTGGCGGCCCAGCGTGCAGGCGTGCGCAGCTTCCGGCTGCGCTGGTGCCACGATGCGATGCGCTCCCGCCATGTGGGCGATGGCGGCGAGCTGACCATCCACACCGCCAGCACCACGCGCGATCTGCAGCACCTGTGCCGCCTGCTGCAGGAGCACCTGGCCCATGTGGAACTGCAAGCCCCGGTGGGCGAGCTGAGCCTGCATGCCGATACGCCCGAAGCGCTGCAAGAGCGCAGCGCCAGCCTGCTGCCTGACAAAACCGCCGATGGCGAAAGCCTGGAGCAGGTGCTGGAACGCATCACCGCCCGCCTGGGTGCCGACCAGGTGCAGCGCCCGCTGCTGCGGCCCGACCACCGCCCCGAGTGGCAGGTGCAGTGGCTGCCCGCGCAGCCCGCCGGCAAGGCCAAGGCCGCCCCACCCGCTGCACAGCCCCATGTACCACTCCATGTGCCGCCCCTTGCCCAACCCAGCTTCTTGCTGCCCACGCCGCTGCAACTGCTGCAGGACAAGCAGAGCCAGCCGCTCTACCACGGCCCCTTGCAATTGCTGCTGGGCCCGCAACGCATTGAAGGCGGCTGGTGGCACCGCAGCCCCGGCTTTTTGCCGGTGAGCGATGCGGATGGAGACACCCACATCGACGAGGCGGCCCCCGGCAGCGACCACCGCGATCACCGCAATGACCGTGAAAGCCCACCCAAACCCGCCCCCATCACCCAAACCGCCCACACCGCGCTGCGCGATTACTGGGTCGCCCACAGCCCGCATGCCGGCTTGCTGTGGATCTTCCACACCCGCTTGTCCGCCAACAGCGGCGCCTGGTTTCTGCATGGCCGTTTTGCCTGAGCAGCGCTGCACCCGTCTAGAGCCATGGCCACGCGTCCCAAACTCACCATCCCCCACTACGCCGAGCTGTGGTGCCTGAGCAATTTCAGCTTTCTGCGCGGCGCCAGCCACCCGCATGAGCTGGTCGAGCGCGCCCACGCCCAGGGCTACCGCGCGCTGGCCCTGACCGATGAATGCTCGCTCGCCGGCATCGTGCGTGCCCATGTCGCAGCGCGTGACTGCGGGCTGCCGCTGATCGTCGGCGCGCAGTTCGAGGTGCAACCCAGCGATACGGCCGCACCCGCTTTCACCTTGGTGGCACTGGCCTGCAACCTGCATGGCTACGGCAACCTCTGCGCCCTCATCACCCAGTTGCGGCGCAAATCGCCCAAGGGCAGCTATGCGCTGGCGCAATCGGCCATCCACCCGCGCGCGCTGCAAGACTGCCTGCTGCTGCTGGCTCCCGGCCGCCAGGCCAGCCCAGCGCAAATCCAGGCCCAGGCCGCCTGGCTGCAGCAGCACTTTGCCGGCCGCTGCTGGCTGGCCGTGCAGCTGGACCGCAGCCTGGGCGACGAGGCCTGGCTGGCGCAGATGCGCGCAGCGGGCAGCAGCAGCGGCGCGCCGCTGGTAGCCGCCGGCAATGTGCACATGCATGTGCGCTCGCGCAAGCCCATGCAGGATGTGCTGACCGCCATCCGCCTGCGCACACCGCTGACCGACTGCGGCTACGCGCTGCAGCCCAATGCCGAGCAGCACCTGCGCAGCCGGCTGCGGCTGGCGCAGATGTACCCGCCCGATCTGCTGGAGGCCAGCTTGGGCATTGCAGCGCGCTGCCAGTTCTCGCTGACCGAGCTGCGCTACCAGTACCCCGACGAGGTGGTGCCGCCCCAGCTCACACCGGCGGCCTACCTGCGCCAGCTCAGCTACGAAGGGGCGGCCCGCCGCTGGCCGCAAGGCACGCCGCCGAAGGTGCAGGCCACCCTGGAGAAAGAGCTGGCTCTCATCTCCGAGCTGCAGTACGAGCACTACTTTCTGACCGTCTACGACATCGTGCGCTTTGCCCGCAGCAAGGACATCCTCTGCCAGGGCCGGGGCTCGGCCGCCAACTCGGCGGTCTGCTATTGCCTGCACATCACCGAGGTCGATCCAGACAAGACCCGGGTGCTGTTCGAGCGCTTCATCAGCAAGGAGCGCAACGAGCCGCCCGATATCGATGTGGACTTCGAGCATGCCCGGCGCGAAGAAGTCATCCAGTACCTGTACAAGAAATACGGCCTGCACCGCGCCGGCCTCACCGCCGTGGTCATCCGCTACCGGCGCAAATCCGCGATCCGCGATGTGGCCAAGGCGCTGGGCTTTGCGCTGCCCAGCATTGACCTGCTGGCACGCGACCATTCGCGCTGGGACGACGAGCTGCTGCGGGCCGAAGCGCTGGCCCAGTGCGGCCTGCAGGCGGGCGACCTGGCCGTGCGCCAGCTGCAGGAGCTGGTCGAAACCCTGCGCGATTTTCCGCGCCACCTGTCCCAGCATGTGGGTGGCTTTGTGCTCACGCGCGGCCCGCTCTCACGCATCGTGCCGATCGAGCGCGCCAGCATGGAGAACCGCACCGTCATCCAGTGGGACAAGGACGACCTCGATGCCGTCGGCCTGCTCAAGGTCGATGTGCTGGCGCTGGGCATGCTGACCGCGCTGCAAAAAATGCTGCACCTGGTGGGCGCACGCCAGGGCCGCAGCTTTGCGCTGGGCGATATCCCGCACGGCGACGAACCCACCTACGACATGATCTGCGCGGCCGACACGATCGGCGTCTTCCAGATCGAGAGCCGCGCCCAGATGAGCATGCTGCCACGCCTGCGGCCGCGAAAGTTCTACGACCTGGTGATCGAGGTCGCGCTGGTGCGGCCCGGCCCCATCCAGGGCGGCATGGTCCACCCCTATCTGCGCCGCCGCCAGGGGCTGGAGAAAGTGCAATACGAAAGCGAGCTGCTGCGCCCGGCGCTTGAGCGCACCCTGGGCGTGCCCATCTTCCAGGAGCAGGTGATGCAGATCGCCATCGATGCGGCCGGCTTCAGCGCCGGCGAGGCCGACCAGCTGCGCCGCTCGATGGCGGCCTGGCGCCGCACCGGCAATCTGCAAAAGTACTACGACAAGATCATCAACGGCATGACCGGCAACGGCTACTCGCAGGCCTTTGCCGAGTCGATCTTTCAACAGATCCAGGGCTTTTCGGAATACGGTTTCCCTGAAAGCCATGCCGCCAGCTTTGCGATCCTGGTGTACTTCAGCGCCTGGATCAAATGCCACTACCCGGCCGAGTTTCTGGTGGCCATGATCAACAGCCAGCCGCTGGGCTTTTACAGCAACAGCCAGCTGATCCAGGATGCCAAGCGCCATGGCGTGCAGGTACTGCCCGTCGATGTGATGCACAGCGGCATGGACTGCAGCACCGAGCCTTCCAGCGGCCCCTATCCCGCCGTGCGCCTGGGCCTGCGCCTGGTCAAGCAGCTGCAGCTGACGCAGGTCGCGCGCCTGCTGCAGGCCCGCGAAGCCGCCCCCTTTGTCAGCGCCCAGGACCTGGCCCGCCGCGCCCAGCTCGATGCCCCGGCGATGAAGTACCTGGCCGCCGCCGACGCACTGGCCAGCCTCGAAGGCCACCGCCGCAACCAGCTCTGGCAGGCCTCCGCGCCGCTGCACCACAGCCGCCTGCTGCGCGCCGCCCCCATCGACGAAGACGAGCTACAGTTGCCCGCCGCCAGCGAGCAGGAAGACATCCACTGGGACTATGCCGCACTGGGCCTGAGCCTGCGCCGCCACCCCATGGCCTTGCTGCGCGAGCGCCTGCAGCGCCACCGCTTCCAAACCCAGGCAGAGCTGCGCGAAGCCCGCGACGGCAGCTGGGTGCGCGCCTGCGGCATCGTCACCCTGCGCCAGCAGCCGCCCACCGCCAAAGGCGTCATCTTCATCACCCTGGAAGACGAAACCGGCAACCTGCAAGTCATCTGCTGGCCCCACCTGCGCAGCGCCCAGCGCGACGCGCTGCTGCACGCCCAGTTCCTGGCCGTGCAAGGCCGCTGGCAGCGCAGCGGCGAGGTCGGCAACCTGATCGCGCACCAGCTGCGGGATGTGTCGGATTGGTTTGACAGCCTGCGGATTCGGAGCCGGGATTTTCGGTGAGTATTTTTTAATAATGCATGCGGCATCCCACCGCATATTTTCATCTTGACGACGTACAACGGTATTGAGAAATTCTCCGCGTGCTTTTTCAACATAACCCAGGGTATTCCCTTTCACTGATTTAAGCGATTGACAACAGGAATGGGCGGAAAGAAAATTTAAAGTTACATTTCCAAACAAAGTCCATCAAGGATTCTGGCCAAGTCATGACACCGATCTCAAAGTCCATCGCTGTATCAGCACTCTTCGTTTTCGGCACAGCGTCAAATGCACAGACGTTTGTCTCGGAGCCATTCAGAAGTGACCAGGCTGCCGCATGGTCTTTGTTGGGCTCAGCCAGGCTCACAGCGTCACCAACACCGTCTACGGCAGTAGGGGCAGACAATGACAGTGCAGGTAACGGCTGGCTCGAAATAACACCAAATGCGGGGAGCCAAATCGGGGCCGCAGTATTCAACTCCCCCGTTAGCAGTGCTGCCGGCCTGGATGTCGAATTTGATTACGCCATGTACCTATCGACCAACAATGGCGGCTCTCTGACACCGGCATTTGGTCAAGGAGATGGGTTCACGGTGTTCCTGATGGATGGAAGCCAAGCCGCCAATCTGGGACTGGGCGGCTCACAGCTGGGCTACAACACCATGCTGGGTGCCTATGTCGGTTTGGGATTTGACCGCTATGGTGGAGGTTTGGGAAATTCCGGCTTCGGCACATCGTCAAACCATCTGGGTATGCGTGGCTCCAGCAGCAGCAACCCGTGGCTGGGAGAAATGCCCTACAGCGGAAACCTATCTGCCAACCGATCCGCGCCCAAGCATGTTCGTGTGACGATCACGCCTGCACCCGATATCCGCTTGACGGTTTCCATCGATGGCGTCGAAATCTGGAGCAAAGATATTGTCATTGGCGGAACACCCATTAATGGCATCAACGCCGTCCCCGCAAGCTTCAAACTGGGACTGAGCGCATCAACCGGGGGGGCCAGCCAGAATCAACAGTTCCGGGATATGGTCATCACGGGCCTCACTCCGATAACGGCCGCCGACGACGAGTTCGTGGTGAATGGCGTGATCAACGACAGTGTTCGCCTCAATGACCCCCATGCCTTCAGCGATGCTGAATACACGCTTGTGTCTGCACCGGCACCATCGCAAGGCAACGTCTCCCTCAACCCTGACGGAAGCTTCAGCTTCACTCCGGCCGCCGGCTTCTCAGGTACTGGCTTCGAATACCAAGTCTGCGCCGGGCCCGGCGGAGCATTGCCATGCACACAGGCACAGGTGGTCTTGAAGCTTGCCGCAGCAACGGCACCGACCATCACCAGCGCAACGGCCAGCGACAAAACCATCACGTTGGCCATCGACCCGCCGGCCCCGTTGATAGCGGGAGTAAGCGTGTTGAACTATGACGTGCAATGCACCTCATCGGCGGGGAACATACAGGCACAGGCGGTAACTCCACCAGTGGCATTGAATGGGCTCGCCAATGGCGTCAGCTACTCCTGCCAGGCCGTGGCCCACCTCTCCAACGGAGAAACCACGCCCCCATCGTCAGCCGTTGAGGTGACGCCCCGAGCCCCCACACCCCAAGCGGTCCCGGTGCTCAACCAATGGCTCGTGGCTTTGCTGAGTGCAGCATTGGCGGCCGTGGGCTGGTTTGGCGCACGCCGATCACCTCGAAAGCATCCATCGGCCAAAGGCCAGACGTTTTTTGGGTACTGGTAAAGGGCCACAGCCGGCACTAAAGCGCGCATGGGCTACAGAAACCAACCAAGCCGTGCCCACTATCCGGCGGGGCACGGCCTTTTTTAAAAACGGGAGCTGTCGTGCTGGCCTTGTCAGGCCGGAGGCAACAAACAGCTTCAATACGGGCTCGCCGTAGGCCGCATGATGATCTCGCTGGTATCCACATCCGCCGGCTGCGAGATCGCAAAATGGATGGCCCGTGCGATCGCCGATGCGCTGATGGCCACCTTGCGAAACTCCTTCATCTCTTCGCGGCCAGCGGCATCCGTGATGGTTTCCGCCAACTCCGACTCCGTCACCCCGGGGCTGATCGTGGTCACGCGGATGTCGCTGCTTTCCTGCCGCAGGCCTTCCGAGATGGCCCATACCGCGTACTTGGTCGCGCAGTAGACGGCGGCAGTGGGCGACACCGCATGCGCACCGATGGAGGCAATGTTCACGACATGCCCAAAGCCCTGCTGGCGCATGGCGGGCAGCACCGCCGCAATGCCGTGCAGCACACCGCGAATGTTCACATCGATCATCCAGTCCCACTCGTCCACCCGCAATGCGGCAAGCGGTGACAAGGGCATCACGCCGGCGTTGTTGATGATGGCGTCGATGCGCCCATGGCGATTCAGCGCATGGTCGGCAAAGGCTTGCAGCTGCGCACGCTGGGTCACATCCAGCGCCAGCGCTTCGGCCACACCGCCTGCGTTCTGGATATCGGCCACGATCTGGCCCAGTTTGCCGACCCGGCGGGCGCCGAGCACGACGGTGGCGCCGTGCGCGGCCAGCAGCTTGGCGGTGGCTTCACCGATACCGCTGCTGGCACCGGTGACCAAAATGACTTTGTCGAGCAAGTTTTTCATGGAGAACTTTCTGCAATGGCGTTGGAAAGTTCAAACTGTAGGCAGCTTGTCTTGATCAGAGAAGTGCACCAATGCTGCACAATTTGGTTAGACTTTCTAACCAATGAAAGACGAACTCCAGTTGCTCCACTGCTTTTTGGCGGTGGCCAACGCACAAAACTTCCGTGCAGCGGCCGACCAGCTCGGCGTGACGCGCTCTGCCGTCAGCCAGGCCATGCGCAAGCTGGAAGACCAACTGGGCATTGCGCTGGTCCACCGCACCACCCGCCATGTGCGCCTGACCGAGGCTGGCCAGACATTGCACCAGCAAATCAGCGGCCCCTTGGCCGCCGTACAGGTGGCGCTTGAAGAAGTATCTGAAGAAGGCCCGGCGCGCGGGCTGTTGCGCGTGGCGGTCACCTCCATCGCCGAGCGCTTTCTGTCCGGCCCCTTGATCAGCGCCTTTGCCGCCGCCCACCCGCATATCACCTTGGATGTCACCGTCACCGATGACGAATCCGACATCATTGCCGGTGGCTTCGATGCCGGCCTGCGCCTCGGTGAAGTCATCGAGCAGGACATGATCGCCATCCCACTGACAGGGCCGCAACGGCAGGTGGTCGTCGCCACCCCTGCCTACCTGTCCGCACACGGAACGCCCCAGCACCCCCATGACCTGCTGGGCCACCGCTGCATCGGCTGGCGCGCCGAGCTGGAGCTCGCCCCCTACCGCTGGGAATTTCAGGAAAACGGCCGCGACTTCAGCCTCGCGGTCGCCCCCCGTGTCACCACCAATGACATGCTGCTGATGGTGCGCACCGCGCTGGCCGATGGCGGCATCACCATCGGCATGGAAGAGACCTTTGCGCCCTACCTGGAACGCGGAGAGCTGGTCTCGGTGCTGGACCGCTACCTGCCCTACTTCCCCGGCTTTTACCTCTACTACCCCAACCGCAGAAACCAGCCGCGCAAGCTGCGGGCCTTGGTGGAGCATGTCAAAGGATGGGCGCCGGTGGCTGGATCATCACCTGCAACAAAACCAGCTTGAACGAGAGCTTGGACTTCCATAGCCACTCAACCAAAGGCAGCGTTTTGAAAATTCCATGCCGAGCAAAGCACATTAACCCCTGACCAGATTCTATTTGGCGTATTTGATACAACCGCTTCTAATCGGTAGTTTTTCTCTCGCGATGATCCAAACCAAAAGGCAAAAGGCCTTGCATTCGAAGATCCCACAATTTCGACTCCAGACTTTTAAAGTCCTTCAATTCATCGTGGCTAACTTCTGCTGTTATCACAGCGCCAGGATCACTACTTCGGCGCAGCATTACAGAGAATTTTATATTAATTTCTGTACGATCAAATTCCGAACCCAGCCTTGAATGGAGAGCTTCAAATAGAATAAACGGCCATCCAACGAAGGAGTATACATATGCACCTCCACCCTTCAATGACTCAATCTCTTGATGACTAGAAAGGTACACCAAGCTAGAATCTTTAATCATGGCCTTCCATAACGGCTCCTCATCTCTAGAGAACCTGAAAGAATTAGAAGCTGTAAAATACTGATCTAAGCGATGCGTGAAAGCATTTCTTTTCTCGTACAAATGCTTTAGCCTAAGACCCCGCTCCCGCAAATCATCATCAAGGGGATAGCTCGGCGATGATACATTTGCCCCAAGCGTACCGTATAAGGGATTGAAGGAAACCGTAATACTATCCAACACCTTTTCTGCCATTCTTCTGACAGACTTTCTATTCCCTTATAAAAGGAATTACGAACCCCGTAAATTTCTTGATGATGCTCAGCTAGTGATGCAGCAATCACCAGCGGAGAAGTTGAGCTTTTTAAAGTCTGAAGAGCCTTCTCACGCTCCTCTACATGTTCTTTACGCTTACTGCTCAACCAGTCCTTAAAAGTTGTGAAACCGCGCGTCTGACCTAAGCGGTCAAAGCAAGTTAACAACAAATAGTTGACCAAAGACTCCCGCTCGTGACGAGGGTGTCGCCACCACTCATTTTCGCTGGCAAGGTCATAACCAGACCATCCAGGCAGCCTATCAGATTCTTCCAAAAGGGATTGTGCAAGCTTAAGTCTTGCCAAGACAAACTTGGCGTTTTCTTCATGCACCGATTCAAGATTCATATTTAGAAATTTGCAATGAGAGCAGTGCCAGACAAATCATTCTAGTATCTCTCATTTCAAAAACAAGTGAAAAATAAAAATCGATGCAGAACTCCCTTCAATCATCAGCAACATCCAACCAGGTCATCCTTGACACCGATCGTCCTTGGCCAGGTGTTCCTTGCGGACCATCAGCACCAAGGGCGTATGGGGAAAGCGCATCCCGCCGCGCCACCCCTCACACCCGCACCGCCACCGCTGCATCCTTGAAAACCGGCGTTTGCCCCACAGCAGCCATACGTCCAGCGGGCAGCTGCAGGGCTTCGCGTATCGATGCGCGTTGCGCCCGCGCATGGGCTTCGAGGGGCCAGGCGAGGACGGCGTCCAGCGATGGCGCTCCGGTGCGCAGGCTTACGGGGCCACTCACGAAATGGCCTGACCCCGGCGCGGTCTCGTTGAGCTGAAGGTCCACCGAAGGGTCGGTAGAAGCCTCCGCGCCGTGGGGCGAGAGCAGCAGCAGCGGGGGCTTGCCGGGGATATCGGTGGGCAGCGTGAGCGGGCCGCCGATATGGGTGTAGACGGGGTCCTCTATGCGCACGATGCGATCGGCATCCACATAGCGGCCGCCTTCAGTATCGCCAATGAGCGCATCCATGGGCCAGCTGTCCCAGAGCGAGGAGACAAGGCGCAAATAGTCGGCAGCGCTGGCGGGAGACGCCGCATCCTCGGGCCGAAACCAGCCGGCGGTGGGCGCATCTGCGTGCAAGGCCAGGCCGATGCGCGGGCCATGCAGTGCATTGAGCGTCGAGAGGTTGCGTGCCAGATTGATGGGGTGCTGCTGCGCGGGATGGGCACTGGCAATGAAGCGGCTGCTGCGCGTAAAGGCGAGCAGAAAGGATAGCGCCACGGAGGTATCCCGCGCGCTGGCGGCCGCTGCGCCCAGGTCCAATGCGTAGGCTGCAACCGGCAGGGTATCCAAGGCCTTGCCCAGTGCGGTGGCAGATGCGCCGCCGCCGGCGAGGGTGATGAGAATGTCTTCCAGCGCCTGGCCGGAAAGGTCCAACACGGTGTGTACCGTCATGCAGAAAGCTCCTGAAGGCGTTGGGCGAAAGCAAGGGGGGTGGCCACTGGCTCGGGCGGCACGATGCCGCGCTGGCGCAGCACGGGCATGGCATGGTCCACAAACTCGCGCAGCCCGATGGGGTTGGCGTCGAACAGCAGGTTGAAGCCATCGGCGGCACCGCCGCGCCACCAGCGCTCAGCCACATCGGCGAACTGCTCGGGTGTGCCCACAAAGAACTGGTGACCAAACCCGGAAAAATGCCGGATGAGCTGACCGATCGTGAGGCCGTTGGCCACACCATAGGCGGTGATGGATTTGCGAAAACCCGCAGAACCACGCTCCGTGGAGCCGGCCAGTTGTTCCAGGGCCGAGGCCGGGGCCTGCGGATCGAGCCGGTCAGCGGGAATGTCGAGCAGGCTGGAGAAACGCTGCAGCACATAGTCCTTGGGGCCACGCTGGTGCACACGCTGAAAGCGCGCCTCGGCCTCCGCTTGCGTAGAGCCGATCACCAGATGCACGCCGGGCAGCACCACGGGCGGCCTGCGTCCGGACTCGCGCGCCATCGCATGCAGCTCCAGCCGGTTTTTGCGTGCCACCTCGAACACCGTCTCGGCGGAGAACACGGCATCGGCGCTTTGCGCGGCAAGGCGCCGGCCCTGCTCCGATCCACCGGCCTGCACGATGAGCGGGCGCACCTGTGTGCTGAAGCGCGCTGCCGCCCCCTGGGTGGGCAATTCATCGCGCTTGAGTGAATACTGAAAGCGCTCGCCCGAGTGGTGGAAATCCCTGCCCTCGCGCACCGCATCCAGATAGCCGGCATAGACCTGCAAAAACTCGGTGGCGCGGGCATAGCGGTCGGCGCGCTCGGGCGTTTTAGGCCCCTTGAAGTCCTGGGTGGAGAGCTCTGGCAAGCCCGTCACCACATTCCAGCCAAACCGGCCTTGCGACAGCAGGTTGTAGTCCAGCAGGCGGCTGGCAAGCTCCACCGGATCGTTCGAACCTGTGGACACCGTGGCGATCACGCCCAGCCGGCTGGTCTCCGCGAGCACGACGGCCAGCGTGGCCAGCGGCTCCACCATGCGGTTGGGGCGGATGGCCGGGTTGGACGACAACCCCGGCCCATCGGCCAGAAAGATGCCGTCAAGCCCGCCGTCTTCGGCGGTGCGCGCCACGGTGCGCCAGAACGCTTCGCTCAGGTTGTCACGGGGGCCGGTGCCCGGCGCACGCCAGGCGCCCGCGTCCGTGCCGAAGTCGTAGATGTTGGCATTGAGGATGAAGCTGCTCATGGCCGCGCCTCCACTGCCAGCGTTTGCGCTGGCGCTGCGGCATTGGCCGGTGCTCCAGCGGCAGTGCCGGCATACCAGATGGTCGGCAGCGGAACGCCGTTGAGCGCTTCATGGCCCAGCACACGTGCCTTCTGCGGCGACGGGTTGTGCGATGCCAGTGTGCGTGCATTGCGCCAGTGGCGATCCAGCCCACGCGCGGCCACCACCATGGAGCCGCCGCCAATATCAAACAGCGCCTGCGTCGCGTCAAGAACCAATGCGGGCAACACCACCTGCAGCTGCGTGACGGCGCGATGCCCATCCGCATACGGATCGCCCAACGCATTGTCGCGGGGCGTCTGCAGCTGCAGCGCAGCGGAGCGCACCGCGAGCAAGGCGGTGCCCGCCACCGCCTCCAGGCGGCCGACCTGCTCCTGCACCAAGGGGTCGTCGGCAGGCACCGAGGCGGCTGCATGGCTGAAGTGGCGCTTGCGGCCATGCAGCCACGCGGCAGCATCTTCAAAGGCACGAATGGCAATGCCGGTGAGCGAGGCCAGGTGCGTGAGCTGGGCCATCGCGTCCTGCAAGCCAGAAGGCGTGTCTTCCGAGCGCGCTCGCGGCCGCACACGGGCGGGATTGACCAGCACCTGCTCGAACTGCATCGTGCCGCTCATGGTCAGGCGCTGACCGACACCGTCCCAGTCATCCACCACGGTCACGCCCTGGTCTTCAAGGGCCACGGTGGCCAGAATGTGCGTGCCTTCGGTGTCGGCTGCGAACACGTTGACCCAATCGGCATAGCCGGCACCCGTGGTGTAGAACTTCGAGCCGTTCAGACGCAGACGGCCCTGACCATCAGGCGCAACCGTGGTGCCGACAGCGCCCACGGCGACAGGGCCGATCTCGGTGGTCGCGCTCGCAAAGAGCTTGCCGGCCGCCACCTCGGCAACGCCAAAGGCATTGCCCGGCAGCTCGGGGTGGCGCACAAGATGCTCCACGTAGAGGAAATGAGACCGCAGGCTCTGCGCAGCGCTCGAGTCGGCGCGCGCCAGAGCGATCAGCAAGTCCACGTTCTGCGCATAGCTCCATCCCAGCCCGCCCTGCGCCGTAGCCAAACGTGCAGAAGTCACGCCGAGCTCGGCCAGCGCTCGCAGCTCTTTTGCCAGGGAGCCGCCATCCCGATCGCGCCCGGCCGCACGGTCCCCCAATGTCTCCAACACCGCATCGACCTTGGGGGCCAGCGAAGGCGGCAGACCCAATGCCTGCGCGGTGAACAAAGGGGCGAAGCGAAAAGAAGATTGAAGCGCCGAGGTCACGAAAACTCTCCATCAATAAAGCGAAGATTGATATGCATAAATCGAATAACGAAAAAGATTTTTATACATGATACTAGTAGTACTTCAAAATTGATACGAATAAATTCTTCTAATGACTTACGAAAAAGCACCTCAACACTTCACGGCCCCGGTGTCGCGCAGACTGGCTTTGACGCTGGGAGGGGGCCTGGTCGGTCTGGTTCTGGCCGCCTGCTCCAAGACGGAACCGGCGCCCGCCTCCGCGGCATCCGCAGCGGGCGCATCCGCTGCCCCGGCAGCACAGGCCGAGCCGGTGCGCGGTGGCCAGCTCGTGGTCGCCATCCGTGCCGAGCCCGCTCAGTTGAATCCGCTGGTGGACCAGGGCTCAGGCGCGCATTCGGTGCGCCCGGCGCTGGATTCCCTGGTCTGGGACAACGGCGACGGCACGCACGCGCCGTGGCTGGCATCGAGCTGGGAGGTGTCGGATGACGCCACCACCTACGTCTTCCACCTGCGCAAGGACGTGCATTTTCACGATGGCACGCCCTTCAATGCGGCGGCCGTCAAGGCCAACTTTGACTATGTGAACAACCCGGCCAACAAGTCGACCGGC
>Ga0308156_1002150_pt1 | contig 18572 bp, 17 predicted proteins | sample PhyAR2_FD_201041 | JGI IMG/M metagenome (GOLD analysis project Ga0308156, IMG submission 201041) | Phyllosphere microbial communities from UC Gill Tract Community Farm, Albany, California, United States - DLSL A.R2 | ecosystem: Host-associated > Plants > Phyllosphere > Unclassified | place: USA... | reverse complement strand
TGGTTGGTGGGATTCCAGCCCACCGGCCTGAGCGATCATGGGAGCCTGCGCCTTCGGCGGGCGCCAGCGCGGCGCCTCTCTCCTGCATTCGGTCGCCAGTATATCCGCTGCAGTGCAGCACGGCATAATCCGGCAATGGTTTCGCCCTCCCGCCCGTGGTTCCTGTACCTGCTCGAATGCCGCGACGGCAGCTATTACGCCGGCATCAGCACCGACGTGCAGGCCCGTTTTGCTGCCCACCAGGCCGGCAAGGGGGCCCGCTACACCCGGTCGCGGCCACCACTGCGGGTCCTGGCGGTGCGCGAGTACCCGGACCGGGCAGCGGCCTCACGTGCCGAATGGGAGCTCAAGCGGCAGCCGCGCGAACGCAAACTGGCGTGGCTGTTGCAGTAGATCCACGCCATGCGTGGATGGGGCGCATCCGGCCATGCCATGATCGCCCAGCCCTCAGCGCTGGAGACCCGGATGTCCACCGTTGCCCTGTTGTTCGCACTTTCCGCAGCAGCAAGCCCCGCCGCCGACGCCGCCACGATCGCAGCCATCGAAGCCACCTGCCACGACTACGTCGACGGTCAACTGGAAGCCGACCCGCAGCGCGTCGCCCGTTCCCTGCATCCGGATCTGGCCAAGCGCGCGGTGCTCGGTGATACACCGGACGAACGCCTGGGCCTGCGCCGGATGTCGAAGGAAGAGCTGGTTGCGTTGACGAAGCAGGGCGCGTTGAAGACCCCGAAAGATCAATGGGATCGCCGCTGCACGGTGCTGGACGTGACCGGCAACGCCGCATCGGTGCGGCTGGAAACGCCGTGGTTCGTCGACTACTTCCACATGGGCCGCTTCGAGCAGCGCTGGGTCATCGTCAACGCGCTGTGGTACCCGAAGCCGAAGGCGAAATGAGCAATGCGCGCCGCCGGTAAAGCGTGGCTCTCGGTCGGCCTGCTGGCAGCCGGTATCGCGCTGCTGCCCGGCCTACTGTACCTGCTAGGGCTGGCGATGGTGGAAGGCTGGCCGCAGCCGGCTGATCGCGCGCCCAGTGGTGTGGCCGCATGCAGCGGTGAGCCGCGCATGGGGCACCAACCGATCAACCCCTGGAGCTTCACCGCGCAGTTTTTCGACAAGGATGCGATGAAGAAGAAGGTGCCGGATGTCGAGCGGGAGGCCTACTGGATTGCCCGCCGCCACCTGTGGCGGCAGCCGCAGCACGACATGCTGCGCTGGCATCTGAGCAGCACCGCGTTGGCGATCTGGATCACCCGGCATTGGAGTGCCGCACAGATTGCCGATACCGCGAGGAAGGAAGATTTCTGCCGGGCATGGTCGAAACGGCGTGTGCCCGGCGGCCCGATGAAACGGTGAATCCACGGCATGCGTGGCTACGCTCCCTGCGGCCTGCACAGAACTTCATCCACGCATGGCGTGGATCTACTGTGCGGGTCGAGGGCGCTCGTCGCGCTACCTACCGCGAAGATTTCTGCCGGACATGATCCAGGCCCGATGAAGCAGTAGAGCCACGCCATGCGTGGCTGCGCTCCATGCAACCTGCACAGAAATTCATCCACGCATGGCGTGGATCTACTGTGTCGGTCGAGAGGTCACCCACGGCAGTACCTACCGCTTCGGTCGCCGGTCTTCGCGGTCGTCGCCGAAGATGATCCGCGCGCTGCGCTGGTAGCTCCAGTACGCCACCGCCCAGTTCAACAGCACCACGACGCGGTTGCGGAACCCGATCAGGAAGAACACGTGCGCGGCCAGCCAGAACCACCAGGCCAGCACGCCGGACAGCTGGAGCTTGCCCAGGTGCACGATCGCGGCCATGCGGCCGATGGTGGCCAGGTTGCCGAAGTCGGCGTACTTGAACGGTCCGGGTGCTGCCTTGCCATGCAGGCGCGCGCGAATCACGTCCGCCACGTACTTGCCCATCTGCTTGGCGGCAGGCGCAACGCCCGGTACCGGCTTGCCGTTGGCCTGGTTCAGCGCAGCGAGGTCGCCGGCCACGAACAGTTCCGGATGACCAGGCAGGGTCAGGTCGGGCTGCACCTGCACGCGACCGGCGCGGTCCAGCGGCACGTCCAGGGTGCGCGCCAGCGGTGAGGCGGCCACGCCGGCGGCCCAGACCACGGTGCGCGCGGGCACGAAGTGGTCGCCCAGCTTGAAGCCCTGTCCATCGATGTGGCTCACCGGCGTCCCAGTCATCACTTCCACGCCCAGCTTTTCCAGCTGCCGGCGTGCCTTCAGCGAAAGTACTTCGGGGAAGGTGGACAACACGCGCGGACCGGCCTCGACCAGCCGAACCTTGGCGCTGGCCGGATCGATGTGGCGGAATTCATTGCGCAGCGTATGCCGGGCGATTTCCGCGAGGGTGCCGGCCAGCTCGACTCCGGTCGGCCCCCCCCCCACCACGGCAAAGCTCAGCCATGCCGCCTTCTTTTCCGGGTCCGGTTCGGCTTCGGCGCGTTCGAACGCCAGCAGCAGTTTGCGGCGCAGGGCGATGGCATCGTCCAGGGTCTTCAGGCCGGGCGCATCGTCCGCCCATTCGTCGTGGCCGAAGTAGGCGTGGGTGGCGCCTGTGGCCAGCAGCAGGCTGTCGTAGTCCAGCGTGCTGCCATCGGCCATGCGCACCTGGCGGGCCTGCTTGTTGATGGCCACCACTTCGCCCAGCCGCACCTCCACGTTGCGCTGGTGGCCGAGGATGTGGCGCAGCGGTGCGGCGATATCCGGAGCGGACAGCCCAGCGGTGGCCACCTGGTAAAGCAGCGGCTGGAACAGGTGGTGGTTGCGACGGTCGACCAGGGTGATGCGTATGCGTTCGCGGGCCAGCGCACGGGTGGCCCACAGGCCGGCGAAACCGCCGCCGACAACGACCAGGTGGGGGACGCGATCACGACTCATCGACTCACTCCAGGGGGGGCATGGGGGAAGTGCCTGGCATCTTCGCACGGCCGCTCCTTGTCACGTCAGCGTGCATCGGGATCGGCGATACTCGGGTTCAGGCAACTGCCCGTGAGGAGTCCATGAGCGAACCGGAAAAGCGCATCGCCCTGTTGATCGACGCCGACAATGCACCGGCCTCGAAGATCGACGAAGTCCTGGCCGAGGTCGCGCGCTACGGTGTGGCCAACGTCCGCCGTGCCTACGGCAACTGGAAGAGCCCACGACTGAAGGGCTGGGAGGCGGTGCTGCACGAGTACGCGATCCGCCCGATCCAGCAGTTCGCCTACAGCAAGGGCAAGAACGCGTCGGACATGGCGATGGTGATCGACGCGATGGATCTGCTGTACGCGCGCAACCTCGATGGCTTCGCGATCGTGTCCAGCGATGCCGACTTCACTCCGATGGTGATGCGCCTGCTGACCGATGGCGTGAAGGTGTATGGCTTCGGCGAAAAGAAAACGCCGGAACCCTTCGTCAACGCGTGCTCGAAGTTCACCTACCTCGAAGCGTTGGGCCAGACCCACGCCAGCGTGCAGGATGTGGAGCAGGCAGCGAACGAACAATCATCGAACGGACAGGCGCCCAGCGAGCAGGCCACCAGCGATGATGCGCGCCCACGTAAGAGCGGGGCGGAAATGCGCAGCGACACGCGCCTGGTGAAGATGCTGCGCCGTGCGGTGTCCTCGGCAGAAGGCGAGGATGGCTGGTCGCACCTGGGTCCGGTCGGCAGCCAGATCGGCAACCAGGCCTCGTTCGATCCGCGCAACTACGGTTACGGCAAACTCAGTGACCTGCTGGCGGCGATCGGTTTGTTCGAACTGAAGAAGGACGGTAAGTCCTCCTACGTACGCGCGCTGCCGAAGAAGAACCGGTAGCGCCGGGCGTTGCCCAGCGTTTGCCGGTCGCGCAGCACTGCAGAAGACATGGTGTGGCTACAGCGTGCGTGCGCTGGAGCCGGCATAGCCTTCCGCAAATCCGTTGGCGAAGTCTTCAACGCCATTGAAGGCCAGCAGCAGCACGCCGGCGCACAGCAGCATGTTGCGGTTCGAGCGCCGGTACCCGAGCACCAGCATCACCAGTCCTGCTGCCAGAAGCGTGTAGTTCACTGCATCCCATGCGGTCATGTCGTCTCTCCCTGTGGATGGGCGTATCGTAGCGGCTCCGCGCCATCGCGGCGCACTGCTGCACGCAAGGAAACCCGCATGTTGAAGATCTGGGGCCGCCGCAATTCCAGCAACGTCCGCAAGGTGCTGTGGTGCGCCGAGGAAATCGGCCTGCCGTACGAGTCCATCGAAGTGGGTGGCAGCCACGGTGGCACGCAGTCGCCGGAGTACGTGGCGATGAACCCGAACGGCCTGGTGCCGGTTATCGAAGACCACGGCCTGCCGCTGTGGGAGTCGAACACCATCGTGCGCTACCTCAGTGCGCGCTATTCGCTGGGCACGCTGTATGCCGAAGATCCGATGGAGCGCGCCCAGGCCGAAAAGTGGATGGACTGGAGCACCTCGCGGATGGCGCCGCTGTACTCCGAACTGATCTGGGGCATCATGCGCACCGCACCGGCCGACCGCGATGAGGCGCGCATCAATGCAGCGATCGTGCGCGCCGGTGATTTCCTGGCGCTGCCCAACGCAACCCTGGCCAAGCAGCCGTGGCTGTCGGGCGACACGTTCGCCATGGGTGACATCGCGCTGGGCTCGTTGATCTACGCCTGGTTCGAACTGCCGATCCAGCGCCCGGACCTGCCGCACCTGGCCGAGTGGTATGCACGCCTGCGCGAACGCCCGGCGTACCAGCGCGGCGTGATGTCACCGATGACGTAAGCGAAGGCGCGACGTTCGGGGTCAGAGCCCTTTTCTGCGGAAAGGGATCCGACCTCAAGCCATCGGGGTCGGATCCCACCCAGCGGGTGGGCTCTGACCCCAGCGCATTGCCTTCAGTACAGATCCGTCGGATCCACATCCAGCGACCAGCGCACCTTGCGTGCCTCCGGCAGCGCGTACAACTGCGGCACCAGCTGTGCCAGTACCCCATGCAGCGGCGGCCGCTGTGCCGCCGACAGCAGCAGCTGCGTGCGCTGATAACCGGCACGGCGTGGCATCGGCGCCGGCATCGGCCCGTAGGCCTCCACCATGTCCTGTTCACCCAGCAGTTTCCGCGCAGCGAGCAGGAACGCGTTGGCATGCTCGACCTGCTGTGCTTCGGCACGCATCAATGCCAGGTGCGCGAAGGGCGGGAACCCGGCTGCCTGGCGCTGGTTGAGTTCGGCCTGGGCGAACGGGTGGTAGCCACCGTTCACCAGTGTCTCCAGCAGCGGATGGCCCGGATGATGGGTCTGCAGCCACACTTCACCCGGATCGCGCGCGCGACCGGCGCGGCCGGCTACCTGGATCAGCTGCTGCGCCAGTTTTTCGCTGGCGCGGAAATCGGCCGAGAACAGGCCTTCGTCGATGCCCACCACCACCACCAGCGTCAGCTTGGGCAGGTCGTGGCCCTTGGCCAGGATCTGCGTGCCGACCAGGATGCCGGGCGTGTTGCCGAGCTTGGCCAGCTGCTGCTCCAGCGCATCGCGGCGGGCGGTGGTGCCACGGTCGATGCGCACCACCGGGAAATCGGCGAAGGCACTGACAAGGTGTTCTTCCAGCCGCTCGGTGCCGATGCCCTGTGGCTGCAGGGCCAGGCTGCCGCAGGCGGGGCAGGCCAGTGGTGCCGGCTGCCGCGCACCGCAGTGATGGCATTGCAGGCGACGGCCACCGCCATGCACGGTCATCGGTGCATCGCAGCGGTTGCAGGGTGCGGTCCAGCCGCAGTCGTGGCACAGCAGCACCGGCGCATAGCCGCGGCGGTTCTTGAACACCAGCACCTGCTGGCCACGCTGCAGGTGTTCGCCGATGCCGGCCAGTACGTCGGCGGAAAGGCCATCGCGCAGCGGACGCTTGCGGACGTCGAGGATGCGCACGCGCGGCGGTCGGGCATCACCGGCGCGCTGTTTCAGGCGCAGGTGCGCATAGCGGCCGGCATAGGCGTTGTGCAGGGTTTCCAATGACGGCGTGGCGCTGCCCAGCAGCACCGGAATGCCCTGCGCCTTGGCCCGCACCAGAGCGAAATCACGTGCATGGTAGCGGATGCCGTCCTGCTGCTTGTAGCTGCCGTCGTGCTCTTCGTCCACGATCAGCAGGCCGGGCTGCGGCAGCGGAATGAACACCGCCGAACGCGTGCCCACGATCACCCGTGCTTCGCCGCGCGAGGCCGCAGCCCAGACCCGCGCGCGTTCGTTGTCGGTCAGCCCCGAGTGCAACGCGTGCACGGCGATGCCGAGACGGCCGCGGAAGCGCGCCAGGGTCTGCGGGGTCAGGCCGATCTCGGGCACCAGCACCAGGGCCTGCCTGCCCTGCGCCAGGCAATGGATGATCGCCTGCAGGTAGACCTCGGTCTTGCCGCTGCCGGTCACCCCGTCCAGCAGGAATGCCTGGAAGCTTTCGGCGGCGGTGATCGCGGCCACCGCTTCGGCCTGCTCCGCATTGAGGGTGGGGCCGGGCAGGGGCTGGGCGTGCTGCGGCGCCACGCTCAGGGCGATGCGCTCGGCCAGGTCGCGCTTGCCCAGGCTGCGTGCGGCCACCCGCCAGTCCTGCATGCGTGCGGACAGGACATCTTCGTCCACCACGGCTTCGGCCAGCAGCTCGGCCAATTGCCGCGGTCGGCTGCCGGCGCGCAGCTTCTCGCGCTGGGCATGGCCTTCGGCTGTCAGCTGCCAGCCCCAGTGATGGGTGTCGGGCAGCGGTTCGCCATGCCGCAGCGGGCCGGGCAGGGCGGTGCTCAGTACTTCGCCCAAGGGGGCGTGGGTATAGCGGGCCAGCCACTGCAGGCTCTGCCACAACTCGCCCTGCAGCAGTGGTGTCGTGTCACACCAGGCCAGTGCCTGGCGCAGGCCCTGGCTGTCCTCGGTTTGCCCGTGGCCGGCCACCACGCCGATCAGTTCGCGGTTGCCGAACGGCACCTTCAGCCGGCAGCCGACCGCTACCGTCGGGCCTTCGCCCTGCGGTGGCAGGTAGTCGAACAGGCGCGGCAGGGGCACGGGCAGGGCGACCTGCAGGGTCGGGACAGGGCCGGATTCAGGGGCGAGCATCGGGTCAGTGTAACGGCCCATGCGAGGGCGCATGGCAGTGGCAGATGCGACTGGCATGCCCTCCGGCGAATCATAAATGTCACCTAAATATCGGTGTCTATTGGAGATTCAGTCTTATCCACATCTTCTGTGGATAAGTCTGTGCGTTAGCGGCTCATGGCGCCGTATGAGGCCGATGGCGACGGCCTCACGCTTCGGTTGGTCAAAAAATAGCCACACTTTAAATTCAATTGAAATCAACAACTTAAGTGTGAAACATTGCTGAAACAGGGTGAATTCAGCCATTCACGCAGGAATCGCCCGGTTCCCGCGTGGTGCTGTGCACAACCTGCAGCAGAAAGCGTCTGTAATCGCAAGTCCTGCCGGGCAGTGATGGGCTGCCGCTATCATGCCGGCAGACCTTTGGAGTGACCGATGACGGCTGTGCCCGCCCCTGTTTCCTCGACCGCGGCCGGCGCGCTGTCGGCATTTCTGCGTGGCGTCGAACGCCGTGCTCTGGTCGTGGCCGAACTGCAGTGCGGTGACCCCGCCCGTGCCGAACAGACGCTGGTGGCGGTGATGCGCGCCTTCGCCGCGGTCGCCAGCGACCTGCCGATGGCGCAGTGGCCCAGCCGCTTCTGGACCCTACTGGGCCAGCGCCAGGCGCTGCGCGAGCCGGCCACCGGTCAGTGGCCACCGTCGCTGGCCGCGCTGGGCGAGATGGCCCCCTTGCCGCGGCTGGCCTTGCTGCTGCGGGTGGGGGGCAGCCTGGACGAGGGCATCGCCACCCGCGTTCTGGATGTCGACGAAGAAGGCTATCAGCGCCTGTTGGCCACGGCCTGCCCACGCGATGCCGATGGCCAGCCCGACGCCGCTGCATGGCGCGCTCTGGCCGAACAGGTGCAGCTGCGTGTCCGCGACCTGCCGGCCAAGCGCCTGCAGCAGCTGCAGCAACCGTCCGCGCCAGTGGCCAACAACCAGGCGCCTGCGTCCAGCTGGCGTGCACCGCCGCGCGACGAACGCGCATCTGCAAGCGGCAAGCGTCGCCGCCCCAATGCCAAGCCGCGCTGGCGTGGCCCGGTGATCCTGTTGATCACCGTGGCGGTGCTGCTGCTGGCTGCGTTGGGCTGGCGCCATTGGCAGGGCCGTGCGCTGACTGCCGATGGCCCCCTGCCCGAAGGCGTGGTGGGTGAGGCCGGGCCGGTCACCGTCGAGGCGCTGCCAGCCAGCGATGTCCGCCCCGCTGCGGGCAGCGATGCGCAGGCCAGCGAAGATGCCGCGATGCTGGCCGACCGCGATTACCCGCTGCTGGCCGAGGCCGACATGCATGCCTGGAGTGCCGCCGGTGGCCCGTTGCCGGTGGACGAGTCACAACCCAAGCCGACCCGTCCGGAACCGGTCGGCGCAGCGCTGGAAACCTCTGCTGCCGATGAATAAGCTCCTCTTCGCCGGCCTGCTGCTGGCCCTGCCGCTGTCGCTGGCGGCCGCTCCGCAATCAGTGAACGTGCCGCTGCCCGCACCGTCGGCAACACCATCGGCCGCGCCCACTGCGGTGCCCACTGCCGCGGCGGCATTCGCGCAGCTCGATCCCGCCCAGCAACGCCAGCGCCGCAGCGACTACGCCGCGTGGCGCGCCCTGCCCGAGGGCGAACGCGAACGCATCCGCCAGGCCGCCGCCCGCTTCGCCGCGTTGCCGGCCGACCAGCAGCAACGCCTGCGCGCACAGTTCCAGGCACAGGACCAGGCCTTCCGCGAAGGCTGGCGGCTGGGCCCGCAACTGGGCGCCGAGTTCCCCAAGCTGCACGGCCTGTTCGGCTTCGTACCGCCGCAACAGCGCGACGCCGTGCTTGCCGTGCTGCGCCAGCTGAGTCCGTCGCAGTTGGCGCAGCTGGCCCTGGTCGCCCAGCGCACGCCGCCGCAGGAGCGCGACAGCGTACGCAGCGCATTCCTGACGGTTCCCGCCGCCGAACGCGACACCTGGCTCAAGCGCCAGGCCGGCCAATAAGCAAAAAGGGGACGGAGGGAATTAAGTCGTTTCTGGCTCGACTGTGCCGGATACGACTTAATTCCCTCCGTCCCCTTTATGGGGCAGTCATGGGAATGACCGCCCGGCGCGCGTAAGATGGCCGGCCGCAACCCGGTGCCTGTGCCCTTCGCGCGCAACCGTAGTTCGCGTCAAGCACCTTATGTCTACTGCAACCTCCACGCCGCGCTTCAGCAAGGAAGTCGGCGCTACCGGTCTGCTTGCCCTGCCGCTTGTGCTCGGGCACGTCTCCACCGGTCTGATCTCCTTCGTCGACAACGTGATTGCCGGCCACCATGCGACCTCCACCCTGGCCGCAGTGACCATCGGCACGGCGCTGCTGTGGCTGCCGATGCTGATCCCGATCGGCACGCTGATCTCGCTCACCGCCTCGGTGTCGCAGCTGCATGGCGCCGGCCGTGAGCGCGAGATCGGCCCGCTGTTCCGGCAGGCGCTGTGGCTGGCGCTGGGCCTGGGCCTGATCATGTTCACCTTCCTCACCGTGGTGCCGCCGCTGCTGCCGGCCTTCGGCATCGCCCCGGACATCGTGCCCGGCGCAACGGCCTTCCTGCATGCGGTGCGCTGGGGTGGCCCGGCGCTGACGCTGTACTTCTGCATGCGCTACCTCAGTGAAGGCATGCATTGGACGCTGCCGACCATGCTGCTCGGTTTTGGTGGCCTGCTGGTGCTGGCGCCGATGGGATACGTGCTGGCCAACGGCAAGCTGGGCTTCCCGGAAATGGGCGCTGAAGGCCTGGGCATCGCCTCGGCGGTGATGATGTGGCTGCAGGCGATCGCCTTTGGTACCTACCTGTGGTTCACCAAGCGCTTTGCCCACCTGCAGCTGTTCTCGCACTTCGAGGGGCCGCGCTGGTCAGCGATCTGGGACCTGCTGCGCACCGGCCTGCCGATCGGCATCACCGTGCTGATGGAAGGTGGCCTGTTCATCGTCACCGCATTGCTGATTGGTCGCCTGGGCGCCAATGAAGCGGCCGCGCACCAGATCGCGATCAACGTGGCGCAGCTGTGCTTCATGATCCCGATGGGTGTGGCCGAGGCGACCACCGTGCGGGTCGGCCATGCGGTTGGCCGTGGCGATGGCTTCGGCGTGCGCCGTGCGGCGTGGGCCGGCTACGCGATCATCATGGGTACGCAGACGCTGTCGGCGGCGGCACTGCTGTTCGGCCACGACGCCATCGTCGGCGTCTACACCAACGACCTGGCCGTGGCCGGGCTGGCCTCGACCCTGCTGCTGTACGCGGCCACCTTCCAGTTCCCCGATGGCATCCAGGTGCTGTCGGCCGGCGCGCTGCGCGGCCTGAAGGACACCCGCGTGCCGATGTTCATCGCCATGTTCGCCTACTGGGGCCTGGGCATGCCGCTGGGTGCCGGGCTCGGCCTGGGCCTGGGCATGGGGCCGCAGGGCATGTGGATCGGCCTGATCGTCGGCCTGACCGCCGCCGCCATCCTGATGGGCTGGCGCCTGAGCCGCAGCAGCAAACGCATTGGCCAGTCCACGCTGGCCTGACATCACGCCGGTCCCGGGCAACCGTGACTGGCGATCCCCTGACTTGTGTCCGATGCTGCCTCACGCGGCACCGGCTATGCTGTTACCACGGCAAGAAGCCATCCGGAGTGCTCCATGAACCAACCCGTGCCGCCGCTGCCCCCGGCGAACCGCAATCCTGTCGCCAGCTTCTTCATCGGGCTGTGGGACGTGATGAATTTCACCCGCCGGTTGATCCTCAACCTGGTGTTCTTCGGCCTGTTGCTGCTGGTGCTGGTGATGTTCATCGTCGCTGCGGGCATGGGCGCTGGTGCCAGCAAGGCGCTGCAGGACCGCACCACCCTGGTGATCGCGCCGGAAGGCCGCCTGGTCGAGCAGTACAGTGCCGATCCGGTCAGTCGCGCGCTGGCCAAGGCCGTCGGTGACAACGGTGCCGAGGAAGTGCAGCTGCGCGATCTGATCCGGGTGATCGAGAGCGCGCGCGATGACAAGAAGATCGAGCGGGTGGTGCTGGAACTGGACAAGCTGCAGCCGTCCGGTTTCGCCTCGCTGCGCGAAGTGTCCGCCGCGCTGCAGGAACTGCGCGCTTCGGGCAAGCAGCTGGTGGCCTTCAGCGAGAGCATGGGGCAGTCGCAGTATCTGCTTGCCGCACAGGCCGACGAGGTCTACCTGGACCCCATGGGTTCGGTGGTGCTGGAAGGCCTGGGTCGCTACCGCCAGTATTTCCGCACCGGCCTGCAGGACAAGCTGGGCGTGGACGTGCACCTGTTCAAGGTGGGCGAGTACAAGTCGGCCGCCGAGCCGTACGTGCTCGACGCGGCGTCGCCGGCGTCCAAGGAAGCCGATCTGTTCTGGATGAACGATGTGTGGCAGCGCTACCTCGGCGATATCGCCAAGGCCCGCCGCCTGGATCCGGCACAGCTGGCGGCCGGTATCGACACCCTGCCTGAAGGCGTCGCTGCCGCCGGCGGCGACCTGGCCAAGTTCGCCCTGCAGCAGAAGCTGGTGACCGCGCTGAAGACCCGCGAGGAATTCGAGGATCTGATGATCGAGCGCGGCGTGGCCGACGAAGACGCTGACGGCGGCTTCCGCAACATCGATTTCGGCACCTACATGGCCCAGCTCGATGCGCGTCGCAACCCGGTTGATTCGCGTCCGCAGGTCGCCGTGGTGGTGGCCTCCGGTGAAATCAGCGGCGGCGATCTGCCGGCCGGCCGTATCGGTGGTGAATCGACCTCGGCGCTGCTGCGCGCGGCGCGCGACGATGACGACGTCAAGGCTGTGGTACTGCGTGTGGATTCGCCGGGTGGCGAGGTCTACGCCTCCGAGCAGATCCGTCGCGAAGTGGTGGCCCTGCAGGCTGCGGGCAAGCCGGTGGTGGTGTCCATGGGTGACCTCGCTGCATCGGGTGGTTACTGGATCAGCATGAACGCCGATCGCATCTATGCCGATCCGTCGACCATCACCGGTTCGATCGGCATCTTCGGCATGATCCCCAACTTCAGCCGTGCGCTGGACAAGTTCGGCGTGCACACCGATGGCGTCGGCACTACCCGTTTCGCCGGTGCCTTCGACGTCACCCGGCCGATGGACCCGGCGGTGGGCCAGGTCATCCAGTCGGTGATCAACAAGGGCTATGCCGATTTCACCGGCCGTGTTGCCGAGGCCCGCAAGAAGCCGGTCGAGGCGATTGACGAAGTGGCCCGTGGGCGCGTCTGGAGCGGTGCGCAGGCCAAGGAGCGCGGTCTGGTCGATGCCTTCGGTGGCCTGAAGGACGCCGTGGCTGACGCTGCTGGCCGGGCCAAGCTGGGCGCAACCGACAAGTACCGCGTGCGTTACATCGAGAAGGCGGCGACGCCGTTCGCGCAGTTCGTCAGCGGCTTCGCTGGCAGCCACGCCGGCGCCTGGATGCTGGCCGATTCCGGCGTGGGCCGGATGATGCTGGCGCGCACGATGCCGGAAATCGATACGCAGCTGCGCTTCGTTGAGAACGCGGCCCGCGAGAAGGGCAACGGTGCACCAGTGAAGTCGCTGGCGTATTGCTTCTGCGGGTTCTGATGGCCCATCCACGCATGGCGTGGATCTACTGAACGCACAACGCCCGGCCTTGGCCGGGCGTTGTTGCATGCGGGGTTCTACTGCGCGTCGGCCTCTGCCTTGCGCTCGCGTTCGGCCGCCTCGTCCAGGGTCTTCTGCACGGCCTTTGCGCGCTCCAGCGGTTGATTGATCGCCTTGGCCATCGCCTGCGGTTGCGGTGGTCGTTCGGGATTGGGCGGTGCAGGGCGCTGGCACCCGGCCAGCGCGACGGCCGACAGCAGGACGGGAATCAGGACGCGCATGGCAGCTCTCCACGAGGGACGTCCAGCCAGTGTCGCATCCCGGGCGGCGGACGGTCGTGAGCGCGTATCCTTGCCGCATCGAAACACAGTGGGCGCGGCCCCGGAGGACATATGACCCAGCAACGGTGGCGCCTGGATGGGCAGACGGCCCTGATCACCGGTGCCAGCGCCGGTATCGGCCTGGCGATCGCGCATGAACTGGCCGGTCTCGGCGCCGATCTGATGATCGTCGGCCGCGACCTGGACATGCTGGAGAGTGCCCGCGACGAACTGCTGGATGTGTATCCGCAGCACCAGGTGCACGCATTGGCGGCTGATGTGTCCGACGACGAAGACCGCCGGCAGATCCTGGACTGGGTCGAGGACCACGCCGACGGCCTGCACATCCTGGTCAACAATGCCGGTGGCAACATCACCAAGCCCGCCACGGAATATTCCGAAGACGAGTGGCGCGGCATTTTCGAGACCAATCTGTTCTCGGCGTTCGAGCTGTCGCGCTATGCGCATCCGTTGCTCGCGCGCCACGCTTCGTCGGCCATCGTCAACGTCGGCAGCGTGTCCGGCCTGACCCATGTGCGCAGCGGCGTGGTCTATGGGATGACCAAGGCGGCGATGCACCAGATGACCCGCAACCTCGCGGTGGAGTGGGCCGAGGATGGCATCCGGGTCAATGCAGTGGCGCCGTGGTACATCCGGACCCGTCGCACTTCGGGCCCGCTGTCCGATACCGACTACTACGAGGAAGTGATCGGACGCACGCCGATGCGGCGCATCGGTGAGCCGGAGGAAGTGGCCTCGGCCGTGGGCTTCCTGTGCCTGCCGGCATCGAGCTATGTCACCGGCGAATGCATCGCGGTGGATGGCGGCTTCCTGCGATACGGGTTCTGACGGGACCACCCGCTGCGGATGGAGGCATCCACGGCGGGCGTGGATGCTCTACTTCGGTACGGGGCAGTCGCTGGCTTCCAGCACGGCCTGCAGGCGTTCGCGTTCGCCGCGCGCTGCCGGTTGGTTTTCGGGCGCAGCAAAGCGCTCGCGACCGCGTGCATCGCGGAAGCGCTGCTGCCAGCTGCCGCAGCGCTGCGCTTCGGCCACTTCAGTGCAGCGGTCCCGGACCACCTCGCAGCTGGCGGCGTTCACCGGTGTCGCTCCGCCCAGGCCCTGCACGTTCAGCAGTTCGCAGCGGCCTGGTGCAGCCTCGTACTCATGCAGGTACGAGCTTCCCTCGCTGCTGAGGCATTGATAGATCGCCGGCAGCGGTGGCTTTGACGGTGTGTTGCCATCCCCCGACGTGGCGTCGCTCGAACGTGGCAGCACCGCGCTGTCGAGTATGGCGTCGCCGCCTTCGTGCTCGACCATGCGTGCTTCCATGATCGTTCGGCCCTCACGTGGCTGCGTCGCGGCAGGCTCGGCGGCGACGTCCACGGACGGCACCGCTGCAGGCGGCGGAGCGGGGCTGTTCTGCACCGGTACGATCGGCGCCGTCGGCGAAGGCGCCGGGACACGCTGGATTTCCTGCCGGGTGCCGGCGGGGCAGGGGGTGCGTTGCAACGTAGGAACATCGCTGCTGCCCATGCAGCGGTAGATCACCATGTCGTCGGCCAACGCGTTGCCGGGCAACAGGGCCATGGCCAGCCAGATCAGTCTTCTCATGCGAGCAGCCTACAGCGGTGGTCCATGCCCGGGTAGTTGCCAACCTTGGTTGGCACCCGCAGTGCCCATGCCGTGGTAGTTGCCAACCTTGGTTGGCACCGCTGTTTGCCAGCGCCCACCAAGGTGGGCATCTACCAAAGCGGGGGCATAGCCCCAGCGCAGGGCTCAGATGCGCCGGTAGTTGCCAACCTTGGTTGGCACCGCTGTTTGCCAGTGCCCACCAAGGTGGGCATCTACCAAAGCGGGGGCATGGCCCCCAGCGCAGGGCTCAGATGCCCCGGTAGTTGCCAACCTTGGTTGGCACCGTTGTTTGCCAGCGCCCACCAAGGTGGGCATCTACCAAAGCGGGGGCACAGCGCCAGCGCAGGGCTCAGATGCCCCGGGTAGTTGCCAACCTTGGTTGGCACCGCTGTTTGCCAGTGCCCACCAAGGTGGGCATCTACCAAAGCGGGGGCATGGCCCCCAGCGCAGGGCTCAGGTGCCCCGGTAGTTGCCAACCTTGGTTGGCACCGCTGTTTGCCAGTGCCCACCAAGGTGGGCGTCTACCAAAGCGGGGGCATGGCCCCCAGCGCAGGGCTCAGATGCCGTGGTAGTTGCCAACCTTGGTTGGCACCGCTGTTTGCCAGTGCCTACCAAGGTGGGCATCTACCAAAGCGGGGTACCGTCCTCAGCGTGGGGCTCAGCCGCCGCAGTCCTGCGCCAGCCGCGCGTCGATGCCACGCTGCTCCCTGCTGATCGCGGTGCGCTCGCTCTGCAGCGCGCTGTTGTAACGCCGGTCCAGTTCCCAGCGACGATCACGCAGGCGTGCGCACACTTCCTGCGGGGGCAGGGCGTGGCAGGTATCGCGCACCAGGATGTTGCCGGCAGGCACGTTGACACCGACGCCCACTGACGGCGGGCGATACACCGCAGGCCCGCCGCCGATGGGGGTACCGATGGTGTTGCCGCTGCCGGCCGGACGCGGCCCCGGATGCGGTCCGGGGTACGCACCGCCAGGATGACCATGCGGGTACCAGACCGTGGTCCACAGCGGCACCCAGCGCGGATTCCCTTCGTTGTTGTCACTGGTGTAGCGGTCGCCGTCTTCACTCACGCATTCGTACATCGGCTGTGGCGGCTGGATGTAGACATGGCGCACCTCGCGCTCGCGCATCGCTGGCGTCTGCACCGGTGCGGGCGGCGCGGCCTCGGTGCTGACCACCCGTGGCGGCGGGTCGCGCGGCCGTTGCAGGTCGCGCACTTGCTGGCGGCCGGCCGTGCAGGGCTTGTCCTGCAGCGCGACGGCACCATTGCTGCCGACGCAGCGATAGACCCGCACGTCGTCGGCGGCAAGGGCCGGCAACGACAGCAGCAGGGCCAGAGACAGGACAGCGCGCAGCAGGGTCATGGGCGCAGCGTGCGCGATCGGCAACACCGACGCAATGGACCTGTCAGGAGCGCAGTACGTTGCCACTGAGCGCGTCGCGGATCGGCGTGGGTTGGGCCAGGCCGCCGGTCTGCCCATCGAGGATGCCGTCGAGCAGGCGCAGCAGGCGTGGGTCCAGTTCTTCGCGGCTGCGCGCGGGGGGCTCGCCGGCAAGGTTGGCGCTGGTTGATACCAGGGGGCCACCCCAGGCCTGGCACAGCGCTGCGACCAGCGGGTGGGCGCTGATGCGTACCGCGATGCCGCTGTGTTCGCCGGTGATCCAGCCGGGCGCGCGGGTACCGGCGGGCAGGATCCAGGTGTTGGCGCCGGGCCAGCTGGCGAGCACTGCGCGCTGGCGTGCATCGGGCAGCGCCTGCAGGCGCACCCAGCCCTGCAGCTGCGACAGGTCAGCGGCCACCAGGATCATGCCTTTCTCGATCGGGCGCTGCTTCAGTCGCAGCAGCGTGTGCACCGCTGCCTCGTGCGCAGGATCGCAACCCAGGCCCCAGACCGCTTCGGTCGGGTAGGCAATCACCCCGCCACTGCGGAGCGTGGCGACTGCGGTGTCCAGTGTGAGTTCTTTCATGGCGGCGACCGGGCCCGGCGTGGGCCTTCATTATCCCCCCGCTGCGTGCAGAGCGGGTGGAGCGGTGGGGGCGGACCGTGGGTCCGCTCACCTTGGCAGATCATCCACGCGTGGCGTGGATCTACTTGGCCGCCTTCTTGACGGCCTTCTTTGCCGGTGCCTTCTTGGCCACGGCCTTCTTCGCAGCCGCCTTCTTGGCCGGCGCCTTCTTGGCAGCAGCCTTCTTCGGCGCGGCTTCCTTCTTCACTGCCGCCTTCTTTGCCGGTGCCTTCTTGGCGGCGGCCTTCTTGGCGCCAAAGCCCTTGCGCACCGGCTTGCCGGTTTCTTCCATCAACTGCTGCACCTCGGCCAGGGTCAGCGATGCCGGTTCACGATCCTTGGGGATCTTGCCGTTCATCTTGCCATCGCTGATGTACGGGCCGAAACGACCGTTCAGCACCTGGATGTCGCTGCCCTCGAACTCCTTGATGATCCGGTTGCGCGCGATTTCTTCCTTCTCTTCGATCAGGAACACGGCGCGGGCCAGGTCGATGGTGTACGGGTCGTCTTCCTTCTTCAGCGAGGCGTAGGTGCTGCCGCGCTTGGCGAACGGGCCGAAGCGGCCGATGCCGACGCTGACGTCCTCGCCCTTGTCCTCACCCAGCGCGCGCGGCATCAGGAACAGTTCCAGCGCGTCTTCCAGGGAAATGGTGTGCATCGACTGGCCCGGCCGCAGCGAAGCGAACTTGGGCTTGTCCTCGGCATCCTCGGCGGTGCTGCCGATGGCCGCGTACGGCCCGAACCGGCCCAGGCGCACGCTGACCGGCTTGCCGGTCTTCGGGTCGGTACCCAGTTCGCGCGCACCACTGGCCTCGGCACGGTCGACCGATTCCTTCTTGTCTTCGACCAGTTCCTTGAACGGTCCCCAGAAGCGCGACATCAGCGGAATCCACTCTTCCTCGCCACGCGAGACGGCATCGAGCTCGTCCTCCAGCTTGGCGGTGAAGTCGTAGTCGACGTACTGGGTGAAGTGGCTGGACAGGAACTTGGACACCGCACGGCCGACATCGGACGGGCGGAAGCTGCGGCCTTCCATTTCCACGTACTTGCGGAACAGCAGGGTCTGGATGATCGAGGCGTAGGTCGAAGGACGACCGATGCCGTACTCTTCCAGCGCCTTCACCAGCGCCGCTTCAGTGAAGCGCGGCGGCGGCTGGGTGAAGTGCTGGTCGGCCACGATGCGCTCCAGCGGCACGCGGTCGCCCGGCTTCATCGCCGGCAGCTTGCGGCCTTCATCGTCATCCTCGGCGCTCTTGCTGTCCTTGCCTTCCTCGTACACGGCCAGGAAGCCAGGTACGACCACCGTGGTGCCGCTGGCGCGGAACACATGTTCGCTGCCGGCCGACAGGTCCACGCTGACGGTGTTGAGCGTTGCCGGGATCATCTGGCAGGCCACTGCACGCTTCCAGATCAGCTCGTACAGCTTGCGCTCGTCGTCGGTCAGGAACCGCGCGACCTGGGACGGGGTGCGCAGTGCCGAGGTCGGGCGCACCGCTTCGTGCGCTTCCTGGGCGTTCTTGGACTTGGTCTGGTAGGTGTTGGGCTGGTCGGGCAGCGAGGCGATGCCGTAATCACGGGCAATCACGTCGCGGATTTCGGCCAGCGCGTCCTGTGACAGGTTCACCGAGTCGGTACGCATGTACGAGATCAGGCCGACCGTGCCTTCGTCGCCGCCGATGTCCACGCCTTCGTACAGCTTCTGCGCGACCTGCATGGTCTTGCGCGTGGTGAAACCGAGCTTGCGCGAGGCTTCCTGCTGCAGCGTGGAGGTGGTGAACGGCGGCGCGGGGCGGCGCTTGCGCTCCTTGCTGGCCACGTCGGTGACATGCAGGGCGCCCTGTGCGGCCTGCTGGATGCGCAGGCGGGCGGCCTCGGCGGTGTCGCCGTCGGTGACGGTGAACTGCTCGAACTTCTGCCCGTCCAGCTTGACCAGCTTGGCGTTGAAATGCTGCGAGGGGTGCGCGCACTCGGCGGCGATCGACCA
>Ga0308156_1002148_pt1 | contig 18574 bp, 20 predicted proteins | sample PhyAR2_FD_201041 | JGI IMG/M metagenome (GOLD analysis project Ga0308156, IMG submission 201041) | Phyllosphere microbial communities from UC Gill Tract Community Farm, Albany, California, United States - DLSL A.R2 | ecosystem: Host-associated > Plants > Phyllosphere > Unclassified | place: USA... | reverse complement strand
AGTTAACTTTCCCGGTAAACTCATTCCAGCAGCCAGACTAACTGATGAATCTGCCTTGAACCAGAGTCATGTAAAGGAGAAGAGAATGACCACACTGGAAATTTGCTGCTATGGCGTGGATTGCGCAGTGACCGCGCAGCAGGCCGGCGCCGATCGGGTTGAACTCTGTGCCGCGCCACGTGAAGGGGGCTTAACCCCGTCCGCCGGCATGCTGAATGCTGCCCGGCGTGAAGTTTCAATTCCGGTTCATCCCATCGTCCGGCCGCGCGGCGGCGACTTTTGCTATACCGCACGTGAATTCGAGGCGATGAAATCTGACGTAGCCCTGATTCGCGAACTCGGCTTTCCGGGCCTGGTGATCGGCATGCTCGACGAAGATGCGCACGTCCATCGTGGGCAGATGCGGCAAATCATGGCGCTGTGCGATGGCCTGGCGGTGACCTTCCACCGTGCCTTCGACCTCTGCCATAGTCCGAAACGCACGCTGGAGGAGTTGACCGATCTTGGCGTAGCCCGCATTCTGACTTCAGGGCAGCAGCAGAGCGCGGAGAATGGAATTGCACTGCTGAAGGAACTTAATGAAGTGAGCACGGGTCCTATCATTATGGCAGGTGCCGGTGTTCGTCTGAGTAACCTGCAAAAGTTCCTCGACATGGGAATACGTGAAGTCCATAGCTCGGCAAGCCGATTGATCGCTTCGCCGATGCGCTACCGCAAAGCGGGTGTTTCCATGTGTTCTGAAGCCGAAACCGATGAGTTCAGCCGCTATTGCGTTGATGGCGATGTGGTGGAGGCGATGAAAAGCGTGATGCAGATGAGCACCGTCCGGGTGGCCTGAATCACTTCCGATTTTGCCGCGCAGCACGCCGATCATTGACGTGATGTTTGCAAGTACCAAACCCCAGTATGCTTGCTGGGGTTCTTTTTATCTAAAACAAAGGGTTACTCCCCGAAAGTGCCAGTGGCATCATCTGAGTCTGAATCTGAATCTGAATCTGAATCTGAATCTGAACAGAGAACGATGCGCTTATCATTGATACCTTCATATAAACAGACTGATGCAAAAGCATCCTGACGAACACGCTTTGCAGTTAGACTAACTCAAAGACATCGGAAAGTGGACGCCGGGCAGAAAGCTGGAGCTATCGCAGGAGATGATCCAGATAAACTTTCAGATGGCCGAAGAGTTCATTGATGGCTGCATGGCAATGCTGGATGTACGCTTAGAAATGGATAACCGGAACTGAGAAAGGCCCTATGCTGGGCCTTTTAATATTAAGGTAATAGCAAGCCGAGAATAACAAACATGAAAAATCTGGCCTGGTTTCAGGTATTGTGTATCCGCATTGAGGTTCATAACAAAGTGGGTGGCAGGTGAAAGAACATCCCTGAAGAGTTCTTGTGCCTGATAATCAAGCGTGGCAGGGCGTTCTACTACACAATATTGCTCACGTAATCATCATTTAAAATTTCTTCCGGCCGGTGCGCTGGTGGTTTCTATTGATGACCGTTCAGCTAAAGCGGTGGCGATTTCAGACTGTGTCGTAGTTATTCGACACCACGCCACTAGCGGAATCCTGGCGGCTAAGGAAGATTAAGACACCGATGCCAACTGGCAAATTTTAAGCCGTAGTGCTGATGGCTGCCATCATAAAAATACAGCAGCCGATATAAAGCGTTAAGCGGCTCTATTTTTCGGATAGCCAGAATTCATCAGAGCTTCAACCAGTGGCATATATGTAGATGATTTAACTTCATCATCAAATTGCTCATAACCCGCTTTCGCACCTTCAATATAATGAGCACCGGACATAAACGGATCACTACCTGTTTTCATGGCATCCTGAGCCGCGATAAATATTGCGAAGGCTGTTTTCTCTTGCTTTGGTGAAAAATGAGACTCAATGAACAGAGCAACGATATCAAAATCTGTATGTGGTTCATTCAGAATCTGACGACTCGCATAATCGAGTGTTCCAACCATGTAGCCAACGACCCACGGAGTAACTACTTCGCGATTTGCAATTAAGCCGCGTTCGGTAACAGATGTACAGAGCAAAAGCTGGGATAGTACGACTTCATGAGCGATCTTAATAACCTTCACCTCTCCTTCAGTAAAGCGGCGATTTTTGCTTACTGCTGAGGGTTGCTTGAAGAGTTTATTGGAAATCCATTTGAACATAATTAAGCCTATTCATTAAAACTACCTACGTTGAAAAGCTAATGTTAACAATTTAGCTAATGATAACTCAATGGCGAACCATATCGATCTGTTAATGGTTGGTGGCGGAAGGTTTGTTTTGTAGTGGAAGGAGCAAAAGATTTTGTCGTTTGAACGCAAAATCTCGCGCACTCTAACGCGCAGAAAATATTTCCTTTTGCAGAAAGTAAACATGTTTACAGCCCAGAAACGAAAATTCGCGCTGTCGCTTATTTCCGGTATTTCGAAAAAAGATGCGGCGATAAAGGGTGGGTGCTCGGCCCACACCGTACCCTTCAAGGGGGCGCAACCTGCTAATCACCTGGCACCATCGCTTTTATTAGTTTCAACAAGGAAAAATTAAGTTGACGACCATGACGACGCTCGGAAAAAAGTTAATACCTGGCGGTAAAAATGAATCCGAATCAGTCCCTAAAAATTTGCTAAAAGAAGGACGCTAAACCAGATGCAGCAAAGCCGGTTGCCAGCAAATTTTCAAAATGGCGCTACGCAGCGTTGGTTGTGAGTAACGGCATATAAAACGTCTTACTGGCCTACCGGATACACTGAAAGGCCAAAAGGCAGGTTGACGCCCCAGTTTTTGGCGTCCGACTGCCTGGCGAACGTCTTCTTTTTTTACCTGCGCTTATTTTTAACACCAACTGTGCAGCGGTATCTGATCTCTCCTGTGGAGGTCTTCCGTTTCTCTATGCTATAGAAAGCCATTTCTTGGTTACTCGCTATGGATTGTCAGAGGGACCTGAACATACAAAAAGGATAAATAATACTGTAATAATGCACAGTAATCTGCAAGTAATAAATGCACCATCATATTTTAACTTGTTGTTATATAATCATTTAATATTATTATTGAAAATACGATTCCCAGTATGCTTGCTGGGGTTCTTTTTGCCTGCAGTTCCTCTTTTTTCCTTTATTCACCGGCTTCTATTCACCGGCTTCGCGCGGATGCTCCTTCTGATGCGGGTGGTAGATTTTCTCCACCCCGAGCCGCTTCACGGCCTGACGCCACGCCCGCTGGTTGCAGTAGTCGCACTGCTGGTCAGGCTGCTGCTCACTCTGCACCACGTAACCGCAGTGACCACAGGCGAAACAGCCATCCACCGCTATATGCTGGTTGAAGCTCTCATTCTGTTCAGGCAGCAGCCACAGTCCGCTACGCGGCTGTTGATAGAGCAACAGGCTGACCCGGCCAGACGGTTCCAGCCAGGCGCGCCGGACCTCACCCAAATGCTGAACGCCCATTGAACGCAGTTCCGAGAATGCCCGATCGCGCGAAAATTCAGCGTGGTGCAGATGCTCCAGCGCCAGTCGTCCATCCATCACCAGCAACGTGGCATCGCCCTGGGTCAGCACTTCGAGCCGATGCGAGAAAAAGGTGCTCCAGGAGAGCAGGCGAAAACAGCCAAGCAGCGTAATCAGCAACACGATGGTGGTCAGAATGCCCTTTTCAGGCGTCTGCAAGGGCGCACCAATCGCGGCACCCAACATGATCATTATCGCCAGATCGATAATGCTTAACTGACCGGCAAAGCGACGGCCCATCAGCCGCAGCACCAGCAGTAAAACCAGATAGATGAACAAAAAACGCAGCAGCACCTCACCGGCAAAGGTCCAGGGCGCTTCACCGATTAGCCAGCGGTGCATAAGGTCACGCATTGTTAGTCCTCCAGCGAGGTTGAGGCGGGGAGCCAGTGGTGCGCGTGGCAACAGTGGCAGGCGCTATCGGCGGGCGTATTGCGGTCCGCCAGGTTACCGCAGGAAAAGCAGACCTGATGCTCATCGGTTTCCATCGCCGCAATCAGGGCGTCATCGCCGCGGGGCGCAATCGCCAGACCGGGACGCGGGGTATCGCTCCACACCAGGGTTAATGCACCGGAAGGCTCAATGTATACCCGGCTGAGTTGCCCCAGATGCTGAACGCCACGACCGCGCAGCAGTGAGAACAGTTTTTCGCGCGACAGCACGGTGGCGCGCAGCGTCTCCAGCTTCAGTCGACCTTCATCCAGCACCACCCGTTCGCTACCCGCCAGCAGACGATCGAACCGGCGGGAGCGCATGCTGAGATGGCCGGCAAGATGCTGCAACGCCAGCAGGCTGGCAATGATCACCAATGGCGGCAACAGCCCGCGCTTGTCATCCAGCAACGGGACGCCCATGGTCCCCGCCAGGGTGACCACCGCTGACAGTTCGAACAGCGTATATTGCGAGGCGACGCGACGACCCAGCAGACGCAATGCGATAATAATCAGGACAAAGCAGATCACTGCGCGCCCAATCACCTCCAGCAGAAACGTGGGAGGATTCTGACCAAAAACCAGACGTGCAATATCGGACAACACGATTTCATCCTGCTTCATGACTCACCGTACCCCTATTGACGAATAGCAGAGTGAAAAAGTATATCGTGTGAAATCTATTCTGCCGCACGGTCAACCGGCCTGCAGCCCTTGTGCCGTCTGGCTTAAGCCTCAAAAAGCCCGGTGTCTTCAGCGCTCAGCACCCACAGCAGAAACTGCTTCACAGCGAAATAACCGGCGCGGGCGGCCAACTGAAATTTTTGCCTTAGGCCGCCATTCGCCGCCGCAGCGTTTACACTTAACCCAACGTTGTCTGGAACTTACCTTATGAAATGCGAACCGATTGTTGCTGTAAGCCTGTTACTGGCTGGTCTGAGCACTCCGCTGGTTGCGGCCAGTCAGTGCGGCCCGCACAGTGGTGCTATTGCCAGCAGTAATAACTGGATCCTGCTGGGCGGCAGCGCAAAGGGTGCCGTTAAGCAGGTGATTGCCGGAGAATTTGGCAAAGATGTGAATTCGCAAAAGCGCGTGCTGGGTCAGTTCGATGCCTGCGGCGATCTGCTGGTGGCCGATGTCACTTACGACAAGAATGAACGCAACGTGATCCTCAGTATGGAGCAGCACATCGCCCGGGTGCAGGGTGGCTGGGTGGCGGAGTATGCCTATCTGGTGAAGGTGCTGAAAGAGGGAAAAGAGGTGGTGGTCGATAACCGGCAGGGGACGATCAACTGGCAGAAGGGGAAAAACGGCAACATCACCAGCGCCTCGGATAAATTTACCAGCATGGGCACCAGTGGCTTTACGGACACCACCTATCGTTACGATCCGCAGTTCCGGCTGCAAAAAAGCGTGGCGCGTGGCAGCGATCAGCTGACCAACGGAGAGTATCACTACCGCTGGAATCCGCAGGGGCTGGTGACCCGCACCACCTCAACCCGCAGCACCGATAGCTACACCTACGATAACCAGTGGCGGGAGCTGCGCCTGAACGGCACCGCGACCACGCCGCTGAGTACCATCCGCACCGTCGATGAGTGTCAGTCGTGGGATCAGGTCGGGAATTGTACCCTGAGCTACCTGCACGAAACCGAAGTGTTTACCCGCGGCACCATCGAACGTCATCTCAGCTCCGCCTATAAATATGAGTACTGGGGCCAGCCCGCGGCAGAAGAGTAGCGGGCGATCGCACTATCCATCGCCCGCGAGGCGTTATTCCACCGTCTTACTGAACGCATCCAGCGCCAGCAGCGCGTGGGCAATATCTTCCGGCGACAGGTTCGGGTTCAGGTTCTTCAGCGTATCCCCCTCGCTGTTGGCCAGCGCCCCTATTTTGACCAGATTTTCCCAGCTCTCATTCTCCAGATGCAACTCCTTCAGCGTGGTCGGCATGTTGATGGCGCGATAGAAACGAATGTAGCGCGCAATCTCGTCGTCCGGACGCCGCTCCAGCACCATCTGGGTCAGCGTACCGTAAGCGACTTTTTCACCGTGCGTCAGGTGATGGATATCGCCATCAATCGCGGTAAAGCCATTGTGGATGGCATGAGCCGCCGCCAGGCCGCCATTTTCGAAGCCCAGACCAGAGAGCAGGGTGTTTGCCTCAACCACTGCCTCGACCGCTGGCGTTACCCGTTTTTCGCTTACCGCCACGAAGGCGCTGTAGCCCCAGGTCAGTAGCGTCTCTTCACAGGCGCGGGCAATCGCCAGACCGGCGAGGGTAGGATCACCGTTCACCATCGATTTGGCGTGCGAACGGGCCACCGCCTGCGCCTCGACCCAGGTTGCCAGGCCATCGGCGATACCGGATGCAAACAGCCGCGCCGGCGCGCTGGCGCACACCGCGGTATCCACCAGCACCAGGTCTGGATTTTTACTGTAGAACCGGTAGCTCTCAAACACGCCGCTGTCGGTGTAGATCACCGACAGCGCGCTGCAGGGTGCATCCGTTGAGGCAATAGTTGGCACGATCGCCACCGGCTGCTTCAGCTCATCCGCCACCGCCTTCACCGTATCCAGCGTTTTACCGCCGCCCAGCCCGACCACCACATTACAGCCCTGGTTTTTCGCCAGCTGGCTCAGTCGGGTAATCTCATTACTGGAGGCTTCGCCATTAAACTGCTGCCAGTTAAAATTAACGCCCGCCTTTTGCAGTGCCTGCTGCGTGCGCTCGCCAATCAGTTTCCAGACGATTTCATCCGCCACCAGGAAAGCGTTGTCACCCAGTTCGGCGATGTAAGGCCCCAGCTCATCCAGTACGCCAGCGCCCTGCACATATTTGCGGGGTGAAGAGAAGATAAATTTACTCATAATCACAACTCCTTAATATGAAGATAAACCGCTGTTAGCCTGGCACAAAGTCGGCAAACGGGCGGGGGAATCACCAATGAGATGTCGCCGGAACCCTGTTAAGCTACGGCCAGCCCGCCATCTTCCAGGAGATCCTGATGAGCACCACGCTGTTTTCTTTTCTGTTTGCGATTACTGTTCTGACCCTGACGCCGGGCTTTGATACCGCGCTGGTGTTGCGCTCGGCGGTGGCCCAGGGCGCGAAGCGCGCCAGCGTAACGGCGCTGGGCGTGACGCTCGGTTGTCTGGTGTGGGGCGTCGCGGTGGGATTAGGATTAGGCGCGCTGCTGCTGGCGTCTGAAATGGCCTACAACCTGCTGAAGTGGCTGGGCGCGGCGTGGTTACTCTACCTGGGACTGAAACTGCTGCTGAAATCGCGCCAGCAGCCGATGATTCAGAGCGGGCAACCGCTGCTGCAACAGGGCTATCTTGCCTGCTTCAGCCGCGGTTTGCTGGGCAACCTGCTGAATCCAAAAGTGGGGATCTTTTATGTCAGTTTTCTGCCGCAGTTTATTCCGGCCGGGGCATCGGTGGCGCTGTGGTGTAGCCTGATGGCGCTGACGCACATGCTGCTGGGACTGGTGTGGAATGCGGTGCTGATTGGTGGCAGCCACTATTTCGCCCGCCATCTGCACCAGCCACGGGTGCTGAAAGTGATGGATCGCCTGACCGGCTGTGTGTTCATTGGCTTCGCGGCGAAACTGGCTTTGTCCCGCCGCTAAGCTTCAGGGAAGGGCTTTAAGGTTTGGTGGCAACCAGCACCGCGCGCAGCGGGGCAGGATAACCCTCGACCGTTTTGCTGGCGTCGTCAGGATCGAGGAACTCGGCCAGCGATTCGCTGGTCATCCAGTCGGTACGACGCTGCTCTTCGGTGGTGGTGCGGGCGAAATCAACGATGCGCACATCGACAAAACCGCTCTTCTCCAGCCAGCTTTTCAGCGCCTCGGCCGACGGAATAAAGAACACGTTGCGCATCTGCGCATAGCGTTCACCGGGCACCAGCACCTGATTCACATCACCTTCGATCACCAGCGTTTCCAGCACCAGTTCGCCGCCGCTCACCAGCTGATTTTTCAGCTGCAGCAGATGGTCGAGCGGGGAACGGCGATGATAGAGCACGCCCATTGAAAACACCGTATCGAACGCCTGCAGCGCCGGTAACTGCTCAATGCCCAGCGGCAACAGATGGGCGCGGCGATCGTCATTCAGCAGCTTACGTACTGCCTCAAACTGGCAGAGAAACAGCTGCATCGGATCGATACCAACCACCAGATGGGCACCGGCGCCAATCATCCGCCACATGTGGTAACCGCTGCCGCAGCCCACATCCAGCACCGTCCGGCCCGCCAGCAAGGAGATATGCGGCAATACGCGATCCCATTTCCAGTCGGAGCGCCATTCAGTATTGATTTCGGTGCCGTAGAGTGAGTAAGGCCCTTTGCGCCACGGCATCAGATTGCGCAGCAGTTTCTCAATGCCCTGACGGTGGCGATCGCTGATGTCATCGCGGTCAGCACTGACGCTGTGTAACAGGTCAAGCCGCTGCGGTTCGAGCAACGGCAGATATTCCAGCGATTTATACCAGTCGCGGAAGTGTCCATGCAGGTTTTCCCGTTGCCATTCGCTGATTTGCGCCGGCAACACTTCCAGCCACTTCGCCAGCGGACCGACGGCAATTTGCTGATAAAAACGGCCAAAGTCGATCATTTCAATGCCACCAGAGAACCAAAGTTAAAGCACTGGAACCAGAGTTCGGCGTGCGAGAAACCGGCCTGTTTCAGGCGGGCTTTGTGCGCTTCTACGCTATCGGTCAGCATCACATTTTCCAGCATGCTGCGCTTCTGGCTGATCTCCAGCTCGCTGTAGCCATTGGCGCGCTTGAAGTCATGGTGCATGTTAAACAACAGTTCACCGACTTCGGCATCTTCAAAGCTGAATTTCTCTGACAGTACCAGCGCACCGCCAGGCTTCAGCCCGTGCCAGATTTTCTCCAGCAGCGCTAACCGCGCCGGTGGCTCAAGAAATTGCAGCGTGAAGTTGAGCACCACCAGCGAGGCGTTTTCAATCGCAATATCGCGGATATCCGCTTCCAGCACCGTTACCGGCGTGTCAGCGCGAAAGGCATCAATGTGACGACGGCAGCGCTCAACCATGGCCGGGGAGTTATCCACCGCAATGATCTGGCAGCCGGGCACCTGAATATTGCGGCGCACCGACAGGGTGGCCGCGCCGAGCGAGCAGCCGAGGTCATAAACCTGGCTGTCGGGCGTCACAAAACGTTCTGCCAGCATGCCAATCATCGAGATGATGTTGGAATAGCCCGGCACCGAGCGCTGAATCATGTCGGGAAAGACTTCAGCTACGCGCTCGTCAAAAGTCCAGTCGCCCAGTTTTGCAATGGGCGCTGAGAAGAGTTGATCGCGGTCAGACATATCGAAAATCCGAAGAGACGACGGAAAGGGCGCTATTCTGGCAGAAAGTAGGGCGGGCTGCACCCCTTAACCCGGCAACACTCAGTGTAGCGTCACCACCAGTTCCCATGGCAGGTAGATCAGGTTAAAAATCACCATGCCGCACAACGAAAACAGCGTCAGCAGCATGCCATATTTGCGGCCCGGCATGGCGCTGTGGCGCAGACCCCAGGCGTGCAGCAGGCGGCTGATAAAAAACAGCAGGGCGGTGAGGTGCACCATCCAGATATCGGCACCGTTCATCTCCATCATCACCAGCAACAGCAGCGCCAGCGGGATGGTTTCAATGGCGTTGCCGTGAATGCGTATCGCCATTTTTAAATCATGATAACCCCCATCGCCATACGCCACCCGATAGAAGCGACGGTAACGCACCACATCCAGCGTAAACTTCATGACCAGCAACGCACCCCACACCACGTATAACGCGCTAACCATTGTGACTCCATCAGCATCAGTAAGGCGGCTATTCTAACCAGCGCGGAGGGCGCTGTCCTGTCCACTGATTAAAACAGTGAATCCTGTTGCGGCCAGTCGGGACCGCTGCCAATCCGCGGATCAATCTGTTGCAACTGCGGCCATAACGCCTGCACCAGTGGAAATACCTGGCCCATATCCGGGGTGTGCAGAAACAGCATCGCGTCGCCCTGTTGCAGCCATTCGGTTAACTTTGGCCGCCAGATCTGAAACAGCGGCACGCTCTCTTCGACGCTGTCGCTGCCGATAAACCGCACCATCGGCTGCGAGCCGGTGCGTACAGCATGCGGCGGCACGCGGGGCTTCTGCGCGCGCGCCGCCAGCGCCGCCGGGTTTTGCGAGGTTGAGGCGTGGACCGGGCGGCTGTCCAGCACCACCCGGTTAATGCCGCGCGCCAGCAGACCGCGATTCAGCGCCCGCTCAGCTTCACCTTTGGCAAAGAACGCCGCGTGACGCACTTCGACCCCGTATTGAAAACGCGCGGGCAGGCTGTCCAGAAAGCGCCAGAGATCGTTAAGCTGCGCTGGCGAAAAGGTGGCGGGCAGCTGCAGCCAGTACTGACCGATACGATCGGCCAGCGGCTCCATCAGGCGCAGAAAGTCGGTCAGCAGATCGTCGCTGTGCTGCAGCGCCGCCTGATGGCTGATGGTATTGGGAAACTTAAAGCAGAAGCGAAAGTCGTCGTGGGTCATCTCACGCCAGCGCAGCACGGTATCGGCTGTCGGCAGCGCGTACAGCGTGGTATTGCCTTCGACACAGTGAAAATAGCGGGCATAATCCGCGAGGCTCTCAATGCCCCAGCGTTTCCAGTGCGAATGCTGCCACTGGGGCAGGCCAATACGAAGTGTCACACCCTCTCTCCTGGCTCTGAGTTAAGATTTGCGATTATCCTCTAAGGTCACGCCCCGGTGCAAACAGGCCCGCTGCGGATGAAATCGCCGCTTTGGCGCGGCTCTACTTATCCTGTTTGCCTTTTTCCATTATAATGACCGCCATTTTTGCGACAGCATCGCATCAGGTTACGCGGCCGGATGCTGTCAGCTGCAGCGGCGAAGTTAAAAGGATAGTGTTATGCGTACAGAATATTGCGGACAGCTCAATCTGTCTCATGTGGGTCAGCAAGTCACTCTTTGCGGCTGGGTAAACCGCCGTCGCGATCTGGGAAGCCTGATTTTTATCGATATGCGCGACCGTGAAGGCATCGTGCAGGTATTTTTTGATCCCGATCGTCAGGACGCGTTTAAGCTGGCTTCTGAACTGCGTAACGAATTCTGTATCCAGATTACCGGTACCGTGCGTGCCCGTGACGATAAGAATAAAAACAGCGAGATGGCGACCGGCGAAGTCGAAGTGTTTGCCCATGCGCTGAACATCATCAACCGTTCTGAGCCGCTGCCGCTGGATGCTAACCAGAACAACAGCGAAGAAGCGCGCCTGAAGTACCGCTATCTGGACCTGCGTCGTCCTGAGATGGTGACCCGCCTGAAAACCCGCGCGAAAATCACCAGCTTCGTGCGCCGTTTTATGGACGATGAAGGCTTCCTCGATATCGAAACCCCGATGCTGACCAAAGCCACGCCGGAAGGCGCGCGCGACTATCTGGTGCCAAGCCGGGTTCATAAAGGCAAGTTCTATGCGCTGCCCCAGTCGCCACAGCTGTTCAAACAGCTGCTGATGATGTCGGGCTTCGATCGCTACTACCAGATTGTTAAATGCTTCCGTGACGAAGATTTGCGCGCCGACCGTCAGCCGGAATTTACCCAGATCGACGTTGAAACCTCCTTCATGACCGCGCCGCAGGTGCGTGAGGTGATGGAGCGTTTAATCCGTAATCTGTGGCAGGCGGTACAGGGTGTGGATCTCGGTGAGTTCCCGCAGATGACCTTTGCCGAAGCGATGCACCGGTACGGCTCCGATAAGCCCGACCTGCGTAACCCGATGGAGCTGGTGGACGTTGGCGACCTGCTGAAAAATGTCGAATTCCAGGTCTTCGCGGGTCCGGCGAACGATGCCAAAGGCCGCGTGGCGGCACTGCGTGTGCCAGCTGGCGCGCAGCTGAGCCGTAAGCAGATTGATGAATACGGCAAATTCGTTGAGATTTATGGCGCCAAAGGTCTGGCGTGGATGAAAGTCAACGTGCGTGCTGATGGACTGGAAGGGGTACAGAGTCCGGTCGCGAAGTTCCTCAACGCAGAGATCGTCGAAGGCATTCTGAGCCGCACCGGCGCGCAGGATGGCGACATCATCTTCTTTGGTGCCGATCGCGCCAAAGTGGTGGCCGATGCGCTGGGTGCACTGCGTCTCAAAGTGGGCCGCGATCTGAGCATCACCGATGAGAAAGCCTGGGCTCCGCTGTGGGTGATCGACTTCCCGATGTTTGAAGAGGACGAAGAGGGCGGCCTGGCGGCGATGCACCATCCGTTCACCGCGCCGAAAGAGATGAGCGCCGATGAGCTGGCCGCCGATCCGACCCGTGCAGTGGCTAACGCCTATGACATGGTGATCAACGGCTATGAAGTCGGCGGCGGCTCGGTGCGTATCCATAACGGCAAAATGCAGCAGACGGTGTTCAGCATTCTGGGTATTGAAGAGCATGAGCAGCGCGAGAAGTTTGGCTTCCTGCTGGATGCGCTGAAGTTCGGTACGCCGCCACACGCGGGCCTGGCATTTGGTCTGGATCGTCTGACCATGCTGCTGACCGGTACCGATAACATTCGTGACGTGATTGCGTTCCCGAAAACCACCGCTGCGGCCTGCCTGATGACCGAAGCCCCAAGCGAAGCGAATCCCGCCTCGCTGCTGGAGCTGGGCATTCAGGTGGTAAAAAAAGAAAAGCCTGAGACTAAATAATGGGCTATAAACATCCGGTTTCAGTGCTGGTGGTCATTGTGGCGCGCGACACTGGCCGGGTGTTAATGCTGCAGCGGCAGGACGATCCGGCCTTCTGGCAGTCGGTAACCGGCAGCCTGGAGGCGGATGAGACGCCGCTGGCCGCTGCCCGGCGTGAAGTGGGCGAGGAGTTGGGCATTGACGTGCTGGCGGAACGGCTGGAGGTGGAAGATTGTCAGCGTCAGATCGACTTTGAAATCTTTCCGCACTATCGCCATCGCTACGCACCCGGTGTCACCCATAATCACGAACACTGGTTCCGGCTGCGGTTGCCAGCAGAGCGGGCAATTGCACTGACCGAGCATCTGGCGTTTCGCTGGCTGGCACCGGCAGAAGCGGCTGCGCTCACCAAGTCCTGGAGTAATCGCCAGGCGATTGAAGAATTTACCTGAATCGCTGCTGCCGCGCATTTTTCCGGCGGCGAATCGATTAAATTTATGAATCTGGTGAGTTTTAACAGGACTACACCAACGTATTGAACAGTCAGGCGTACCCGGTGCCGTGAGGTTGTTCACCGCCAGCGCGACGTAGCCAGCGTACTGTGTACGTGAGTTGCGAGCCGGCCAGCGGGACAAGCCCGGCGGCAGGATAGCCTGCACCATGCTAAGTTCGGAGAAAAAGTAACATGGCAGGACATAGTAAGTGGGCAAATACCAAGCACCGTAAAGCGGCACAGGACGCGAAGCGGGGCAAAATTTTCACCAAGATCATTCGTGAACTGGTGACGGCGGCCAAACTGGGCGGCGGCGATCCGGGCTCGAACCCACGCCTGCGTGCCGCAATGGACAAAGCGCTCTCCAACAACATGACGCGTGAAACCATGGATCGCGCCATCGCGCGCGGCGTCGGCGGTGATGACAACGCCAACATGGAAACCATCATCTATGAAGGCTACGGTCCGGGCGGCTCTGCCATCATGATCGAGTGCCTGAGCGACAACCGCAACCGTACCGTGGGCGAAGTGCGTCACGCCTTCACCAAAACCGGCGGAAACCTCGGTACTGACGGCTCTGTTGCCTACCTGTTCAGCAAAAAAGGGGTGATCTCCTATGCGCCGGGTCAGGATGAAGATGCGGTGATGGAAGCTGCGCTGGAAGCCGGAGCTGAAGATGTGGTCAGCTACGACGATGGCGCGATTGACGTTTTCACCGCCTGGGAAGAGATGGGCGCGGTGCGTGATGCGCTGGAAGCGGTCGGCCTGAAAGCGGATACCGCTGAAGTGTCGATGATCCCGTCTACTAAAGCGGAAATGGATGCGGAAACGGCACCGAAACTGCTGCGTCTGATCGACATGCTGGAAGATTGCGACGATGTGCAGGAGGTTTATCACAACGGTGAGATCTCCGACGAGGTGGCGGAAACGCTGTAATGGCGCTGACCCGCACCCCCTTAACCGGAGAGGCTTAATGTCGATTATTCTGGGTATCGATCCCGGTTCGCGCATCACCGGTTATGGTGTCATTCGTCAGACCGGCCGCCAGCTCACCTATCTGGGCAGCGGCTGTATCCGCACTAATACCACTGAGTTGCCCGCCCGTCTGAAGTTAATTTATGCGGGCGTCTGCGAGATCATCACCCAGTTTTCGCCTGATTACTTCGCCATCGAACAGGTGTTCATGGCGAAGAACGCGGATTCTGCGCTGAAACTGGGCCAGGCACGTGGTGCGGCCATTGTCGCCGCGGTCAATCACGATCTGCCGGTGTTTGAGTACGCCGCGCGTCAGGTTAAACAGACGGTAGTCGGGATTGGCAGCGCCGAAAAAAGCCAGGTGCAGCACATGGTGCGCACCCTGCTGAAGCTGCCCGCCAACCCGCAGGCCGATGCTGCCGATGCGCTGGCAATCGCCATTACTCATTGCCACGTGTCACAGAATGCCGCACGGATGAGCGACAGCAAGCTGGTGCTGACCCGCGGGCGTTTACGTTCAGGTTAGCCGCGCGGTTGCCGGCACACGCACAGGCTGGATATTCATCCAGCCTTTTTTATGTTATAAAATCCGCCACATTGGTTGGTTAAGGAAGCATTCAGGTGATAGGTCGTTTACGGGGCAATATTCTGGAAAAGCAGCCGCCGCTGGTGCTGCTTGAGGCACACGGCGTAGGGTATGAAGTCCATATGCCAATGACCTGTTTTTATGAACTGCCTGAACTGAATCACGAAGCGGTGATTTTTACCCACTTCGTGGTGCGCGAAGATGCGCAGCTGCTGTTCGGCTTCAACAGCAAGCAGGAACGTGCGCTGTTTCGTGAGTTGATTAAGGTGAATGGCGTCGGCCCGAAACTGGCGTTAGCGATCCTCTCTGGCATGTCGGCGCAGCAGTTCGTTACTGCGGTCGAGAAAGAGGAGATTGCCTCGCTGGTGAAACTGCCGGGCGTAGGCAAGAAGACCGCTGAGCGTCTGGTGGTCGAGATGAAGGACCGCTTCAAGGGGATGCACGGCGATCTGTTTGGCGGCGATTCCGCCTTTACGCTTACCACGCCGAATGCCGAACCGGAAACCAACGATGCCGAAGCCGAAGCGGTTGCAGCGCTGGTGTCGCTGGGTTATAAACCGCAGGAAGCCAGTCGTATGATCAGTAAAGTCGGTCGACCGGATGCGGATTGCGAAACGCTGATCCGCGAAGCGCTACGCGCCGCCATTTGAGGTAAGTCATGATAGAAGCCGACCGCCTGGTCTCTGCTGTAAGCGTTAACGAAGAAGAGAGTCTCGATCGCGCCATTCGCCCGAAAATGCTGACCGAGTATGTCGGCCAGCCGCAGGTGCGTGAACAGATGGAGATTTTCATCAAGGCAGCGCAGCTGCGCGGCGATGCACTCGATCATCTGCTGATTTTTGGTCCGCCGGGGCTTGGCAAAACCACCCTGGCGAACATCGTCGCCAATGAAATGGGGGTTAATCTGCGCACCACCTCTGGCCCGGTGCTGGAGAAAGCCGGTGACCTGGCGGCGATGCTGACCAACCTTGAACCGCATGACGTCCTGTTTATCGATGAAATTCACCGCCTGTCGCCGGTGGTAGAAGAAGTTCTCTACCCGGCGATGGAAGATTATCAGCTGGATATCATGATTGGTGAAGGTCCGGCTGCCCGTTCAATTAAGCTCGATCTGCCGCCGTTTACCCTGATTGGTGCCACCACCCGCGCCGGTTCACTCACTTCGCCGTTACGCGATCGCTTCGGCATTGTGCAGCGGCTGGAGTTCTATCAGGTGAAAGATCTGCAGCACATTGTTGGCCGCAGTGCCGCCTGTCTGGGGCTGGCGCTGAGCGACGAGGGCGCGTTAGAGATCGCCCGTCGCGCACGCGGTACGCCGCGTATCGCCAACCGTCTGCTGCGCCGGGTGCGGGATTTTGCCGAAGTGCGGGCTAACGGTGAGCTGAGCGGCGAGGTTTCCTCCAGCGCACTCGATATGCTGAACGTCGACAGCGAAGGGTTCGATTATATGGACCGCAAGCTGCTGCTGGCGATTATCGATAAGTTCATGGGCGGGCCGGTCGGACTGGATAACCTGGCTGCCGCGATTGGCGAAGAGCGTGAAACGATTGAAGATGTGATCGAGCCGTTTTTGATCCAGCAGGGATTCATTCAGCGCACACCGCGCGGCCGGATGGCCACGCAGCATGCTTATCGTCATTTTGGCATTACCCGCGAGGTCTGATCAGACCGCCGGTTTGCGCACCATGCTGATAATAAACAGGATCGCGGCGCTCAGTACCACCGACGGACCGGCGGGCGTGTCGTAGAAGGCGGAGAAGGTCAGGCCGCCGGTGACGGCCAGCACGCCGATAATCACCGCCACGCCAGCCATCCCCTCGGGTGAACGGACAAAACGTCGGGCGGTGGCGGCCGGGATGATCAGCAGCGAGGTAATAATCAGCGCGCCGACAAACTTCATTGCCACCCCGATAGTCAGCGCGGTCACCAGCATCAGAATCAGGCGGGTTCGCTGAATATTGACGCCATCCACCTGCGCCAGTTCCGGGCTAATGGTCATCGACAGCAGCGAACGCCACTGCCACGCCATCACCAGTAACACCACCACCACGCCGCCGCCCATCATCCACAGATCGTCCGGCGTCACCGCCAGCAAATCACCAAACAGATAGGCCATCAGGTCGACGCGCACGTTCTTCATCAGGCTGACCACCACCAGACCCAGCGACAGCGCGCTGTGCGCCATGATGCCGAGCAGGGTATCGATCGCCAGATGCGGACGTCGTTCCAGCCATACCAGCCCGAGAGCCAGACAGACCGTCACCAGGATCACGGCGTAATAAGGATTAACGTTGAACAGCAGGCCAAACGCGACGCCGAGCAGCGAGGCATGGGCCAGCGTATCGCCGAAGTAGGACATTTTGCGCCAGACGACAAACGACCCCAGCGGGCCCGCAGCCAGCGCTAACATCACGCCGCCTATCCAGCCCGGTAATAACAACTCAATCATGATGAACCCTGTCCTTTGCGTAAAACGATTCGTCCCTGCAGGTCGTGACGGTGATTATGATGATGACGATAAATGGCCAGTTGTTGTGCGCCGCGCGGACCGAACATCGCGATAAATTCGGGATGTTGCGATACCGCTTCCGGGGTCCCGGAGCAGCAGATGTGGTGATTAAGGCACAGCACCTCATCGGTTTTGGCCATCACCAGGTGCAGATCGTGGGAGACCATCAACACGCCACAGTTCAGTTCATGACGCAGCTGGTCGATGAGATCGTACAGCGCCACCTGGCCATTGACGTCAACCCCCTGAGTCGGCTCGTCGAGCACCAGTAACTGGGGCTGGTTGAGCAGGGCGCGCGCCAGTAACACCCGCTGGGTTTCACCACCGGAGAGTTTTTGCAGTGGCGCATTGAGCAGGTGACCGGCCTGAACACGTTTCAGGGCTGGCAGGATCTCTGCGCTTTTACTGCCCCGCGACAGGCGCATAAAGCGTTCCACCGTGACCGGCAGCGTCGGGTCGATGTGCAGTTTCTGCGGCACATAGCCAATACGCAGAGCCGGATCACGCCTGAGCGTGCCGCTGGTCGGCGCGAGCAGACCCAGCACCACACGCACCAGGGTCGACTTACCCGCACCGTTTGGTCCCAGCAACGTCAGAATGCGCCCCGGCTGCAGCGCCAGACTGACGCCAGACAGCACGTTGCGCTGGTCAAATTTGATCGAAACGTTTTCGAGTGTAACAAGTGAGGTCATAGTATTTACAGGTTGCACAGAATTTCGAATGTTATAATATCACATCCCACACCCAGGTCACGATGGAATGACGCATAATGTTACATATTAAAAAGGGCGCACTTTTCGCCTTAACTGCTTTCTCCGTTACAGCTTCTTTAACCTTTTCTGCGCAGGCAAATGTGGTCGCTTCACTCAAGCCGGTGGGTTTTATCGCGGCAGCGATTGCCGATGGGGTGACGCCGGTTGATGTGCTGTTGCCAGACGGCGCCTCAGAGCACGATTACGCCCTGCGTCCATCCGATGCAAAACGCTTAAAAAACGCGGACTTAGTGGTATGGGTCGGGCCTGAAATGGAAGCCTTTATGGCGAAGTCTGCGGCTGAGCTGCCGGCGAAAAAAAATCTGGCAATCGTCGATATCAATGGGGTGAAACCGCTATTGATTAGCGGTGGTGAAGATGAAGATGAACACACAGCGGAAAAATCCGAACAGCCGGACGCCGATGCCCATCATCATCATCACGGCGAGTTTAATATGCACCTGTGGATGTCGCCGGAGATCGCACGCAAAACCGCGGTTGCAATCCATGAAAAATTATTGGAACTTATGCCGCAAGATAAAGCCAAACTTGACGCCAACCTCCAGCAGTTTGAGGTAACTTTGGCGGACACGGACAAACGCGTTAACGCACAAC